>Ga0137309_100820_pt1 | contig 22584 bp, 20 predicted proteins | sample NAcewiD2O_June_FD_97179 | JGI IMG/M metagenome (GOLD analysis project Ga0137309, IMG submission 97179) | Mouse cecal microbial communities from Vienna, Austria - N-Acetylneuraminic amended D2O_June | ecosystem: Host-associated > Mammals > Digestive system > Large intestine > Cecum | place... | reverse complement strand
TAAGTGAGCCAATGCCTGCGGCGGAGGGAATTATATTGCTGGAGCGATCCGCCGCAGGCGGAGAATCCGGCGCAGCAGGATTCTTTGTTCAGGTCGGCAGATACCAGCTCTGGAAAAAGTTTTCCCCGGGCGTACCTTCCGAAACATCACCTCATAAACAGTAACCATTTTGCAACAGTTCAGACACCCCTTGGGCTGTTACACCATTTTACCCCAATTTTCTCATTCCCGCTACATACTTGTTGAAATTTTTCACCACATCGTGTAAACTAATGGTAACAGTTAATCAAAGATAAGAAAGCGGCTGTGCTGCGGGCCCGGCAGGGTGCGGCATAGCTGCTTTTTGAACGTAGTTCACAAGGTCTGGGGGATGTGCAGATGATCCGGGCCGTTGTGTATACCTCAGGATACAAGAAGACGTCGGTGACGTTTTTTCTGTATGAAAGGGATGGATATAGAAAAATGAATTATACATTTATTGATCTGTTTGCCGGCTGCGGGGGCTTAAGCGAGGGCTTCTACAAGCAGGGCTTCAGGGCTGTGGCTCATGTGGAGATCAACCCGGTGGCCTGCGAGACCCTGCGGACCAGGATGCGGTATTACGGATATGAAGATGCAGATAAGGCTGTGCTGGAGATGGATATCACCCGGGGGGATGTGATTGAACGTCTGGAAGAGGTGGTGGACAGGCAGGAGATTGACATTATCATCGGCGGCCCCCCTTGTCAGGCTTACTCCAGTCTGGGACGGGCCAAGGATGACCAGGGCATGAAAAATGACCCCCGGAATTACCTTTTTGAGAGCTATGTGAAGGTGCTGAATTACTATCGTCCTAAGTTCTTTGTCTTCGAAAATGTGACCGGGATTCTGACGGCAAGGATCAATGGAAGCCATATTATAGACAGAATTTTAAAGGCCCTGGGCACCCACTACAAGGTGGCTTTAAAGCCTCAGGAATGTGTGCTGAACTCGGCCAATTACGGGGTTCCCCAGATCAGGAAAAGGGTGATTCTTATCGGCGTGCGGGAGGATATCCATATTACGCCGGGGGAGATGTATGCAGGAATTTGCAAGACCCATTATGACCCTGAGATGCCTGAAGATGCCAGGAAAGAGCTGGAAAAATATGTCACTGTCCGGGATGCCATCGCAGAGCTTCCGCGGCTGAATCCGGGGGAGGGAGAACCCCAGGTTCCCTTCTGTTCCAATCGGGATAATGATTTCCTGCGCAGAATCACCCGGGAATCAGACAATGTGCTGCGGGATCACGTGGCCCGCAATCATAACCCTGTGGACAGGGAGCGGTACAGAGCCATGAGCGAAAATCACTGGACCTTCCAGGAGCTTCTGGAGAATCGGAAGGATCTGCGCCACGAGAAGCAGCGTGTTTTTGGCAACAGCTATACGGTCCAGTGGTGGGATCTGCCGTCCAAGACCATCATTGCCCATCTCTATAAGGACGGGAATCAGTTTATCCATCCGGACAGCAGTCAGGCCCGGACCTTTACCGTGAGGGAGGCCGCGCGGATCCAGTCCTTCCCGGATGATTTTGAGTTCAAAGGCCCCAGGACAGAGCAGTTCAAACAGATCGGGAATGCGGTGCCGCCCCTTCTGGCAGAGGCTATTGCGGTCTGCATCCGGGAGAAGCTGGAGAGTCTGGAAAAGCTGGAGAGCCTGAGTGACAGAGGAGCAGGAATAGAATGATATTTCAACAAGTATCAAAGCTGAAAGACAAGACAGAAAAAAGTATTTTCATAGAGCTGGTAACAGTCTATATCCGGCTGGTGGAGGTTTTCTGCGAGAAGAATCATCTGGAGCGGATTCCCGGAGAAGGGGGAGAAATCGGGGAAAGGTGCGGCAGGCAGATTGGCGGAAGTGCAGAACAGGCAGGAAGAAAACTGGTTCATGAGCTGTGCAGTATCGGCGTAATCTCTGGTAAGGATGAGCTGCCGGAGTTGAGAAATGTACTGGCTGGACAATATCTTCCTTTCCTCCATGCGGTACAGACAGCCATGTTCTATGAGGACATGATGGACGGTCTTCTGGATAAGCTTTACAATTCCAGGAGAAGGAAGCTTCAGGACAATAGCCGTCAGGAAACAGCCTTGAGCATGGTGGATTTTTTCTGCGGAGCCGGAGGCCTTAGCCTTGGTTTTATCCAGCAGGGATTCCGGGTCAGGCTGGCCAATGATATTGAGGATGTGTGCATCCGCACCTACCGCTACAACCATCCGGAGCTTCCCTCGGGCCGGGTGATCCAGGGGGATATCAAGGAGATCGTGGACCGGGCGGAGGAATACATCGGCCAGGATATTGATGTGGTGGTGGGAGGACCGCCTTGTCAGGGCTTCAGCGAGGCCAACCGTCAGCGTGTCATTGATGATCCAAGAAACAAGCTGTACAAGTATTTTGTGAAGGCGGTAGAGCGGATTGCCCCACGGTTTGTAGTGATGGAAAATGTCAAAGGGATGCTGAAGGTGGCAGACCAGGTGGTGGAGGATTACGGGAAGCTGCGGGCCGGAAGGAACGGACAGAATTACAGTTATCTGGTGGACTACCGGATCCTGAATTCCCAGTATTTTTCTGTAGCCCAGAGCCGGGAACGGCTGATCTATATCGCGGTAAGAAGCGATGTTGCCAGGGAGAAAAATCTCACGCCCGGACGCATTTTCGACGAGATCGAGGCAGGCTGCGAGGGGAATAAAACCTACATCCTCATGGATGCGCTGCGGGATATCCGGAGCCTTGAGGCGCCCCGGATCAAGAACCAGAATGAGATCGACAGCGAGGCATGCGGGAAGAAGATCGACGTGAATCCATTTGAAAATCATACAAATCCCTACCTTGATCTCATCAATCAGGGGCGGAAGATACCATTTGTTTTCAATCATAAAGCCCGGTATCTCAGCGACGTGAACTATGAGATCTACCGGCGTCTGGACCAGGGGGATGATGCCACGGATGAGAAGATCCGGGATATCATGCCCTACGCCCACCGGAATCATTGCTTTAAGGATAAGTACTATAAGCTGATTGCGGACAGGCCCAGCAGGACTATCACGGCTCATTTGAAGATGGACTGCCACTCCCATATCCATCCTTACCAGGTGCGGAGTCTGACTCCCAGGGAGGCGGCCCGGGTCCAGTCATTTCCTGATGATTATCTGTTCCTTGGGGCTTATCTGAAGACCTATATGCAGATCGGAAACGCGGTGCCGCCGGTGATGGCGCGGGCCATTGCCCAGGTGATAAAACGGTATCTGGTTTCCTGAGAAAAGGAACTGTGCGGCGGCGTTAAAGCTGCGGAGCCTTCCGGAAGGAAGGGATGGAAACGTGGCTGGGAGGTGGCGGTATGGAGATCATCCATGTGATTAAAAAACTTAATAATACAGAGCTGAATAAAGCAGGAACCAATGACAGCTATGTGATGGTTCCGAAGAAGCTGGACGTGTCAGACCTTTTTCCGGAGCCGGATAAAGCCATTGGATTTATCTTCAAAAGAAACGGGGATATCATCAATATCCGCCACACCACATCCGGGGAGAAGCGGATCGTGGGCCTGGGAGAATTCTACCGGAAGAACCAGGTCTGTGCCGGGGATGAGGTTATGTTTGAGCGTCAGATTCTCCATGGGGAATCACGGTATTACATAGATCTGAGACAGAAGATCAACCGGCTGGTGCTGCAGAAAGTGCGGGATGGATTCAGCATTCTGACACCAGAGCGGCTGGGACTGGTTGCAGACGGAATTCTGGCAGACACCCCTTCCGGGCCCCGTCCGGTCCGGCTGGAATTTCTCGCATCCGTGGGAAAACGGAAGGATTCGCCAAATACCACGGATATTTACGATCTGCTGGTGGGGGAGACAAGCGTCGCAAGGCAGTATTCCTCCAAACGGATGGTGGAGATTGAGGTGGATGGGGAATCAGGCCGGGCCGTGATTACGGGGGACAGTATCTGGAAGAAATATGTAATCAAGTATGTTGGAATATTCTGAAGGAGGAAGAGAATGGCTGGATTTTTCGTGATGCAGGTGGATGCTCTTGTGCAGACATTTTCAGTGATGGATGCCGGAACCAGGATCCAGTTTGGCATGGAGACCCAGGACAACGGGGCGGTATTCCAAAAGCCGGATACCGGAGACTGGATCCTGGGCTTTGTGTCAGCTCCCATTCGTCAGGTCCGGCTGGTGTTTCAGGTAGTGGGAAAGGACGGTCCGGGCAAGCTGGAGCTGGTTAAGAAGCTGGAGGCGGAGGACGGTGTCAGGCTGCAGAACGCCGGTCTGGAGGAGCAGCTTCGCAGGGAAGAGCTGTGCCAGCTGACAGCAGAACAATTCCAGGAGATCTATGAGGAGCTGGTGGGGAGCCAGGGGCTGGGACAGATGGGAATCCCGGGACTTTCAGGGGGCGCCGGGAATGGGGGAATGCCCGCCGGCAGTGGAGGCTTCACTGGGGACGCCGGGATGCCCGCCGGCAGTGGAGGATTTGCCGGAGATGCCGGGATATCCTCCGGCAGTGTCACAGGTGCCCTGGCTGATAAAAGGGCATTGGCGGCTCACGGAGTCAGGGAAATCCTGGGCAGTGACGGGCGCATTCTGGAAACTGCCTCGGGGATCACCGCGCCGCGGCTTCCGGTTCCCTGGAATTATCTGGTGTTTGGTGCGCCGGGAACGGGCAAGAGCTATCTGGTCACCCGGCTGCAGAAGAAATATTTCCCGGAGCAGGACAGCTTTGAGCGGGTGACCTTTTATGCCAGCTATTCTTACGCAAATTTTGTGGGAACTTACAAACCAAGGATGCGTGGGAAGGAAATCTGCTATGAGTTCGTTCCGGGGCCATTGATCCGGGTGCTGGAAAAGGCAGTTAAGAATCCGGGGAGGAATTTCCTTCTGATTGTGGAGGAGATCAACAGGGCCAATGCGGCGGCTGTGTTCGGGGATGTGTTCCAGCTGCTGGACCGGAAGAAGGGGACAAGTGAATATCCTGTTGAGACAAGTGAGGATTTAAAGCAGTATCTGGCGTCAGGATATTATGGTGATTTTTCTGAAAGAGAGGATTTGCAGCCCCGGTATCTGGACTCCTTTGGGAAGCTTCTGATCCCGTCCAATCTCTATATCTGGGCTACCATGAACAGTGCCGACCAGGGGGTATTTCCCATGGATACGGCTTTTAAGCGGAGATGGGATTTCCGGTATGTGGGCGTGGACGAGGAGGAGGGGCAGGTGGAATCCGTCTGTTTCCTGGCGCCTTCCAGGAAGGACGAGACCGATAGGGTCAGCTGGAACCGGCTGAGGAAGGCGGTCAATGCCAGACTTTCCCGGGAGTGCAGGGTTAATGAGGACAAGCTTCTGGGACCATTTTTTCTTTCAGGGGAAGTGCTGGAGAGGGATGAGTCCGGCATGATCGTGGACAATGACGGTTTTCTGGAGGCCTTTAAGAGCAAGATTCTCATGTATCTGTTTGAGGACGCGGCCAGACAGGCAAGGCCCCGGATCTTTCCGGGATGCGAGGATTGCGGCAGGTATTCTGCGGTCTGTGAAGCCTTTGACCGGATAGGCATCCGGATCTTTGGGGATCAGGTCTATGGGGAAGCGGTGGAGCCTTCTGGACGGACATGAGCAGAGTATTAGTTACTGTTCACGGGGGTATCTTCTTGTCCGACTATGCCGGACAAGAAGCATCGGGCGTCCGCCCGATGTGGAAAACTGGACAAAAACAGTCTTACAAGCCAGCTTGACGTCTGTTTCCGTCCAGTTTTCCCCGCCCCGTGAACTGTAATGAATATTAGTTACAGAAAGAAGGTGGGAAAATTGCTTTCTGTCTATGTGAAGGAGCAGAGGCCATACACGAGGGAAGAACTGCAGAAGTTTCTGGAACTGGGAGAGAGCAGTTTCCTGCCTTTTACGGAGCGGCTTAGGGCCTGCGGGCTTTTGAAGATCGTTTCTGCATCCGGAGCAGATGGCGTTGACGGACAGACAGAGTGGGAGCCGGAAGCATTTTCTGAATGGGAAGAGGCGGGCCAGGAGCCGGGAGTGTTTGCCGGATGGGAAGAGACAAGGCAGGAGCCGGGAGCATTTGCCGGATGGGAAGAGACGGGGCAGGAACCGGGAGCATTTGCCGGATGGGAAGAGACAGGTCAGGAGCCGGGAGTGTTTTCTGCATGGACAGAGCCGGGAAGGGAGTTGCCTTCCGGTCTGGGAGGATCTGGCGCGGGGATATTTTACAGAGGGCAGATAAGGGACAGCAGGCGGTATGTATTTACTTTTGTGGGGATCCTGCAGGCCGGGAACCGGGTTCTTAAATGTAGTCCCAAGTATATAGAAGAAGAGGAGCCTGTCCGGGAAATGAAGCAGATCCTCAAGGTGCTGCGCCGGTATCATGCCAGGAGGCAGACAGTCTCCATCTATGAGCCTGGGGGCCGGGAGGAGGTTTACAACCGGCTTGCGGTGATGCTGTATCTGGTGGAGGATTATCTGGAACATGGTGTCTATACCAACTGGCATCCGGTGACCGAGGTCAATGGCGGCGGAGAGGTCCTGTGGGATCCGACGATCAATGAGACGGTTGCCCTGATGGTGGGGGGACGTCCGTTTTACCCGGAGCTTCTGACAGAGGGGAGCAATAGCGACGAGAATGATTATTTCCGCCGGCTTCACAAATGTATCGTAACCGAATGTTCCCAGGCCCTGGAAGATGCAGGCCTGACAGAGCTTCTGGAGCTGGAACAGCTGCATGAGACAGATGAACAGCTAAAGGAGCTGGGGGATGAGACGTATATACTTTACCGGATCCGGCGGGAGCTGGGGGTTCAGTTTGATGACCGCAGGAGTATGATACTGGGGCTGATGGATATGTATATCGCCCATAGGCATATGCCGGAAACCGGAAGCGGGCTGTATCTCTTTGGGACGAACCATTTTGAGCAGGTGTGGGAGGCAGTGTGCGCGCAGACACTTGGAAACTGTCTGAAAAAGCCCCTGGGGATGCTTCTGGAGAGGGAGCACGGTTCTTATAACAAGGAGCAGACCCTGCTGGATCTGATTGAAAGACCCCTGTGGCGCTACAAACATACCGGGAGTGTGACCAGAGGAAAGGGCAGGCTGGTGCCGGATCTCATTACCATTTACCATCAGGAGGGAGAACGTTGTTTTGCAATTCTTGATGCAAAATACTACCGGATCCGTCTGGAACGGGGGCGGGTATCCGGCCAGCCGGGGATCGGTGATATCACAAAGCAGTATCTGTACCAGCTGGCCTATGAGGATTTTATCCAGGATATGGGATATGACCGGGTGCAGAATGCATTTCTCTTTCCGGGCTGTGGGGAAGAGGCGGAATACCTGGGACGGGTGGAGCTTGCCATGCTGGCGTCGGCAGGACGAAAGGGGCTTTCCCACATTGCTGCGGTGAGGCTTCCTGCGGTTCGGCTGTATGATGCATATCTGGCTGGACGTGAGGAAGATCCGGCCGGAATGCTGGCTTGTGTGCCGGATGGAGTACTAGAGCGTGTCTGAAAATTCATTCCCGCCATCTGTACGCCCCACTTTGCGGTATATTTGGGCCAAATTCAGGTTACATAGCCCACTATGCGCCCTTCATTTGGCCCAAATCTCCCACAAACTGTGACGCACATCTGCCAGAAAGCAATTTTCAGACACGCTCTAAAGCGTGTCTGAAAATTCATTCCCGGCATCTGCACGCCCCACTTCGCGGTATATTTGGCCCAAATTCACTTAACGTAGCTCACTACGCCGCGTTCATTTGGGCCAAATCTCCCACAAAGTGAAGCGCACAGCTACCGGAAAGCAATTTTCAGACACGCTCTAGAGCCGTAAGAGAATCGACGGACATATACCGTGAAAAGTTTCTGGCGGCAGGATATGCCTTGTAACAGTGCAGGAGGGATCCGGGCTGTTACAACACCTCGTACATAGGGAGAAGGCAATATGGACGTGATGACCAAAGAGCAGAGACGGAAAAATATGCAGCATATCCGCAGCAAGGACACCCGCATCGAGGTGCTGCTGCGGAAGGCTTTGTGGGCTAAGGGGCACCGGTACCGGAAGAATGTGAAGGATCTTCCGGGCCATCCGGATATCGTGCTGACCAAATATAAGATTGCCATATTCTGTGATGGGGAGTTCTTCCACGGAAAGGACTGGGAGGTGCTGCGGGTCCGCCTGGAAAGCAGCAACAACAGCCGGTTCTGGATCAGCAAGATATCCCGGAACCGGGAGCGGGATGATGAGGTCAACAAGAAGCTTCTGTTCCTGGGATGGACGGTGATCCGCTTCTGGGGAGACGAGATCCGCAAGTGTACGGATGAATGTGTGAAGGTGGTGGAGGAAGTGATCTGGGAGAAAAAACTGGAGGCGGCAGGGCTTGGGGATGATTCCGGGAATGGGGCGTGAAACAGGTTTCTGAAACAGCGGCAGGCGGTTCTGGAGTGTGTCCGGACATTCACTGGCAGCGCGCCTGCCGCCGGATGCGTGGAGGATTAGCAGGATTATCCGGGAGAGAAAGGGGAAACGCAGCGATATGGTAGAACGGGAGCTGGAGCATTTTAACCTGGGACAGATCTGCCGGTCTGGACAATGTTTCCGTATGGAGCGGGAGACGGGAGTGTCTGGAAGCGGTGCAAAGGAACCTGTATCTGGAGGATCCCGGTACACAGACAACGTGGCGGGGATGTCTTATCCGGGTAGTCTGGAGCATGACTGTCCGAATCCGGATGATGGAATCTACCGGATCCTGGCCGGATACCGGAGCCTGCGGGTGGAACAGCAGGGAAGCAGATTCCGGTTCTCCTGCAGTGAGGAGGACATGGAGGCTTTCTGGGCTGGTTATTTTGATCTGGACAGGGATTATGGAGCTTTTATGAGCCGGATCAATCCCAGGGATTCTTATCTTTTGCATGCTGCCGGGGCAGGGTCCGGTATCAGGATTCTGCGGCAGGATCTCTGGGAGATGATCGTTTCCTTCCTGATCTCCCAGCAGAATAATATCGTCCGGATCCGGCGGTGCATCCGGAATTTGTGTGAGACTTACGGAGAGCGGATAGAGGATCCGGAAGGCAGGGTGTACTATGCATTTCCACTTCCCCAGGCCCTGGCCGGACTGGAGGAGGATGCCTTAAAGGCCTGCAACCTGGGCTACAGGAGCCGGTATGTGGTCCGGGCAGCCAGGAGTGTGGTGTCCGGGGAGCTGGATCTGGGGGCAGTAAGGCAAATGCCCTATAGAAAGGCCCGGGAGGAGCTTTTGAAGCTGTTTGGCGTGGGGGAGAAGGTGGCGGATTGTATCTGTCTGTTCTCGCTGCATCATCTGGAAGCATTTCCTGTTGATACCCATATCAGTCAGGCTCTGACGGCCCATTATAAACGGGGCTTTCCCCATAGGAGATATAAGGATATCCAGGGGGTGCTGCAGCAGTATATGTTTTATTATGAGGTAGAAGGAAGTGGGGGAGGGTGATTGGCCGGATGATCCGGACATCTGCGAAGAGTCTGGGCAGGATATTGGCCGGGGTTGATCTTTATAGAAGATTATAGTCAGAGAAGAATTGCATATGGAGAACGGAAAAATTTTTGAACGTGGGAGGTTACAGCTTTGGACAAGCAGAAGATAGCATTTATTACATGCGTCAATGATGAGGCGGAGTATGCCGAGTGCAGATATTATCTGGACAGACTGCATATCCCGGAGGGATATTTTGCGGATAAGATATGCATACAGAAAGCACCTTCCATGGCAGCTGGTTATAATGCGGGAATGAAAGATTCTGACGCTAAATATAAGGTATACCTGCACCAGGATGTCTTTATAAAAAATGTTTCTTTTGTGTCTGATCTGCTGGAAGTATTTGCCTGCGATGAAAGGATCGGTATCGTGGGAATGGTAGGAAAGACCGAAATGGGCACCACGGCTCTGGGGGTGATGGAATGGAATGTAGGGAAGGTGATTTATAATAATGAAATCATGAATCTGGATTTCCCAGAAAAGGGATCCTATGCGGAGGTGGTGGCGGCAGATGGTCTGTTGCTGGCCACCCAGTATGACCTTTTGTGGCGCGAGGATATTTTTGACGGATGGAATTTTTATGATATTTCCCAGTGTCTGGAATTTCAGAGGGCCGGATATAAAGTTGCTGTTCCAAGACAGAAGGAGATATGGTGCTGCCATGATGCCCTGGGTTCCAATTTTACAGCATATTTTGATTATTATGAGAGGTTCCTTCATGAATACAAAGACTGGAAGGGCGTTTGCAGGGAGCGGGACAGCAGGGAATTGATGGAATGTGCAAGGATCAGGGAATATGCGCTGCAGATTCCGCAACTGCGGGAGGCCCTGGAACAGCTTTTGAATGCGGGGGAAAGGGCAGGATTGAGGGAATTTTTCCAGAATCCGGCTTTTCAGAAATTTTCACATTTGCGGGAGTATGAGGATATTGTTTACATCGACTGGATGGAGGAACAGAACCAGTCGGACATACGTTTCTGGAATGCGCATATGTCTGCGTCTCAGCTGCTGGGAAAGCTGCGCAGGCTGAAGTATGCATTAAAGAGAATTGAGTATGATGCAGAGGATGGGGTAGAAAGCAGTATATGGGAGAATTATTCTATCTATGCAGTGGCGCGGGCCTGTGCCCAGTATATAACATGTAAAGATAAGATTTATCAGAGATTGGGAATGGTTCGGGCTGATAGGCATCAATTCTTGTAATCTCACCATTATCTTCGATTCCAATGGCTAATGTCCTTCCGTCAGCGTTGGCAAAAGCAACAATATGGTTGGACAGCCCTTTGGGTTTTTGCAGACATTATAACTTTTTCTTATGTTAGTATTGGAAAAGAGAATTTGTCACACCTCTTGTGCAGGCTTATAATAGGTATAATTGCCCTATAGGTTCTATGGCCCGGGTGATTGAAATGAAACAGATTTTCAGATCTACCAGAATGGCGCAGGGAGAGCGCCGGAAAGAGGAAAGTTATGAAACGAGAAAAATTTGGTTCGCGTCTGGGCTTTATCCTGGTGTCAGCCGGATGTGCCATCGGTCTTGGTAATGTGTGGAAATTCCCTTATATTTGCGGTGCGTATGGCGGTGCCGCTTTTATTTTGATCTATCTGGCGTTTCTGGTGGTTATGGGGATTCCGGTGCTGGTCTGCGAATTTGCGGTGGGACGCGCCAGCAAAAAGAGTGTGGCGGTAAGCTTTGATGTTCTGGAGCCTGAGGGAAGCTTCTGGCATTATCTGAAATATATCGGAATCTTCGGCTGCTATCTGCTGATGATGTTCTATACGATGGTAGGCGGATGGATGATGTACTATTGTTTCCGCAGTTTTCGGGGGGATTTTGCCGGGGCGGCTCCGGACCAGATCGCGGGAGCCTTCGGCACCATGCTGGGGGATACGTCTACCATGGTGTTCTGGACGGTCCTGATCTGTATCATCGGGTTTGGCGTGTGTCTTTTCGGACTTCAGTCCGGGGTGGAGCGGATCACCAAGGTGATGATGGCAGCGCTGCTTCTGATTATGGTGATTCTGGCCCTTCATTCGGTATTTTTAGAGGGCGCCGGGGAGGGGATCCGGTTCTATCTGGTGCCGGATTTTGGAAAAATGAGGGACAGCGGCATTGGGAATGTGGTGTTTGCTGCTTTGAGTCAGGCCTTCTTTACCTTGTCCATCGGAATCGGAGCCATGCTGATCTTTGGCAGCTACCTGGACAGGACCCGGAGTCTCACGGGGGAGGCCATGAATATCACGATTCTGGATACCTTTGTAGCATTGACAGCAGGCTTTATCATCATACCGGCTTGCTTTGCCTATGGGATCGAGCCGGGAGCGGGGCCCAGCCTGGTATTTATCACGCTGCCGAACATATTTGCGCAGATGGCGGGGGGTACCTTGTGGAGTGCTTTGTTTTTCCTGTTTCTGACCTTTGCCGCCCTTTCCACGATTATTGCGGTCTTTGAAAATATCATTGCCTTTGATATGGATCTGTTTGGCTGGTCCAGAAAAAAGAGTGTCGCGGTCAGCGCGGTGCTGGTGATTCTCTTAAGTATGCCCGCGGTGCTGGGGTACAATGTGCTTTCAATGCTCCAGCCTCTGGGAGAGGGGAGCACCATCATGGATCTGGAGGATTTTATTGTTTCCAATAATCTGCTGCCTTTAGGAAGCCTGGGCTATGTGCTGTTCTGTACAAGAAAGAACGGGTGGGGCTGGGAGGCATTCTTAAAGGAGGCCAATGCCGGATTCGGAATCCGTTTCCCCCAGGGACTGCGGGCATATGTGGCTTATGGAATTCCGGTGATTATCACGGTGATCTATCTGAAAGGGTATTATGATATGTTCAGCGCCAGAGGCACCCAGGTATTGGTGGGGTGGATGGCAGTGGCGGTGCTGTTTCTGGCATTTGTGTTTTATTGTGCGCTTCGTAAACGAAAGTAGATTATCTTGCAGATTAGACGGAGGCACATAAGGAAGTATTATAAAAATTCCATTCAACCGGCGTAGCATAGGTTACGCCGGTTGTGTTGTGTCGAAAGACAGTTCCGGTTTATGGGGTGGAATCCACAAAGAACATGTTATTTTGCACTCTTCAGACACGCTCTAGAATTTTCAGGTCTTTAAAGTCATCTGATATATAATCTGCTTTTCCAATGAACCTTCCTTTGATATATAAATTGTACCCATCCACGGTCTTCTCCGCATAGGAATCCGGATGATAGAGATCCTGTATCAAAAACTGATTGGGAGCGAGAGCCGGTGGGGTAGCAGGTTCCAGTACGATCCCTATGGACAAGATACTGACCACAAGCGTACTGACCAGCAGCAGCCTGCTTATAATATAATCTAATTACATTATCAAAATTGCATATAATGATTGACAGATTCCCATGTATCCATTATACTAAACACGTTCTTCGCCAGGTTTCTTCCTGGCAAAGTTCCGATAATTCTTTTATCGTCCTGCCGGTTTGGCAGAAAAACCCGTTATGAAGCTTTACCAAATGCTTAAGAAAGCGAGGCCGATGATTATGTGAGAAAGATTTGAAAATGTGGTTGCAGCATCGTGGATTACTACAGTATAATGAAAGAGAGAATGCATGAAGAAAAAGAAAAAACTGAAAAAGGCAGCAGCGGCTTCCACCAGGAAGAAGAACGCCGGAAACATCGCTTACCAGAACAAGGATGTGGCTTCCAAGGTAACCGGGGAGGCTTTGCGGGGACACAGCCTGTCCCCCTTTGGTCTGCCAGATATAAAGATTGTAGATGTACTGCCCACCAATCTTCCGGCCATTGAGAGCAATGAGCTCCGGCTGGATAATCTGTTTCTCTTAGAGGATGAAGCCGTTGCCATCATTGACTACGAATCCCATTACAGCCGGGAGAATTTCGTAAAATATCTCAACTATGCTGCCAGAATGGTGAAGCGGTATGCCATCCAGAAGAGGCTGCCGGAGTTGAAGACGCTCCGGATCATTGTGATTTATACGGCAGATGTGGAGACATCCCCCACGGAATATAACTTGGGAGGGATTCTGGTGCGGATTGAGCCCGCCTTCCTTGTGAATCTGGATACCGGAAGCATCAAAAAGAAACTGGAGGAAAAGCTCAGCCGGAAAGAGCCTCTGGACATGGAGGAACAGATGCAGCTGATGGTACTGCCCCTGACAGTAAAAGGCAAGGCAGAAAAGCAGAAGCTGGTCCTGGAGACCGTGGAAATTGCCAAAAGGATCGGTGACCAGAAACAGAGGACCCAGGTACTGGCTGGTATCCTGACCTTTACAGACAAGATCATTGACAAAGACTACCAGAGCCGGGTAAAGGAGGAATGGGAAATGACACAGATCGGAAGAATGATATTCAACGACGGTTATGAGGCCGGGAAAAAGGAAGGCGAAAAGCAGGGAGAAAAACGTGGCGAAAAGCGTGGCGAAAAACGTGGTGCAAAGCGCGGCAGGGACCAGAAAGTCATTGAACTGAGCTGCCGGAAGCTGCGCAAAGGAAAGACCCCGGAAGTGATTGCCATGGAACTGGAGGAAGGGCTGGAACTGATTCAGAGTATCTGCCAGACTGCCTCCCGGTTTGCGCCGGAATATGATGCCGACCAGGTATATGGGGCCTGGAGCAGATGCAGGGCAGACTAAAGGAGTGTCTCAAAGTCCTTATTATAGACGAGCCGGTCCGTCCTGGGCGATTTTCAGCAGCATGAGCCAGGTAGGAATGGGAGACTATTCAGAACGGTTAAATGCAAACCGCCATCTGGGTGGTGTTTCCCACACCGGCGAAGAGGAAAACCGGTATAAACAGGACATCTCCGCCCTGCTGGAGCAGTTAAAGCAGCGAAGTTCGGGGTGGGATGACATGTGGAAGAAGTTGGAGAATGCCCTTGTGGACTATGCGTCCGAAGACAGCAGTAACAAGGGAATCCGGCAGGCCGTATCAGAGCAGGTCACTGTAACCCTGGACCGCATGCAGGGATACTGGTCGGTTCTGATGGGCGGTAAAGGGAGTTTGTAATATTTGAAAACAGCGGGCTGTGAAAAAGTCTGTTCCATGGTGGCAAAACAAAAGCATTAAGCATTTTTAATAAGGAAATGTCCACCGGCCATCCGGAATATTGGAGGTACACTTTGAAGGAGAGAGCTGTGATACTGGTGGAGGCATATGGAAAACTGTATGATGAAATTGTCCAGGGCCATGGGAATGGAGAAAAGGAAGAACGTGATTATCACGCTAAAAAGTGCGCACAAGGGAATCAGGTTCCCGAGGACACAAGGGAGAAGCTGATATCCGCGGCCCGGGAATTCGTAGCCAGGTGCCGTGCTCGCACGAGCATTTGGAATGCCGCGAGGGTCAAATATTCCGCAGATTGCTGCGGGATATTTGACTTTATAGGGGTTTGAGGGTATATTTATGTAGAAAAGGGATGGCAGCGGTTTAAGGGCATCTGAAGGCTTAAAGGGGGATGAAACCATGGATTTTTACGCACGTATTCAGACAGTCTGTGCCCGGATTCCTTATGGGAAGGCGGCAACCTATGGGCAGATTGCCCTCTTATGTGGGAAGCCGAAGAATGCCCGGCAGGTGGGATATGCACTGAGGTGCGGACTGGCCGGGGAGGAGGTTCCGGCCCATAGAATCGTCAATGCCAGCGGAGTGCTAAGCGGGGCGGCTTCTTTCGATTATCCCAAGGAGCAGAAGCTGCTTCTGGAAAAAGAGGGAGTCTGTGTGACCTGGGAGGTCCGGGGCTGGCGTGTGGATCTTAAAAAGGATGGATGGAAGAACACAATGCAGGAGGCTGAGGAGCTGGCCAGGGAATTCGTGGAGAAGGGTATCTGAAGGGAGCAATTATGAGGAAAAATTACAAATTCACCATTGCCTATGACGGCAGCCGTTATTTTGGCTGGGAGCACCAGCCGGACCAGGAGCTGACGATTCAGGGAAAGCTGGAGAGTGTTTTATCTGCCATGACCGGAGCAGAGGTGGAGGTGATCGGGGCAGGCCGGACCGACGCAGGTGTCCATGCCAAGGGGATGGTGGCCAATGCCCATATGGATACGGAGCTGGAGCCGGAAGGGATCCTGGAATATATGAACCGCTATCTGCCGGATGATATCTGCGTCCGGGAGGTGAGGGAGGCCTCGGACCGGTTCCACAGCCGCTATAATGCACTGGGAAAAACCTACTGCTACACCTGCTATGTGGGAGCCCTCAAGCCTGTGTTCAACCGGAAATATGTCTATGTCACAGATCGCGTGCCGGATGTGAAGCGGATGCAGCAGGCTGCGGAATATCTTATGGGAACCCATGATTTTGCAAGCTTCTGCAGCAATCCCAGGATGAAGAAATCCACTGTGCGCAAGGTAGACAGTATCCGGATCGTGCAGAAAGAATCCTACCTGAATATGACCTTCCACGGAACGGGATTTTTGCAGCATATGGTGAGGATCCTTTCGGGGACGCTGCTGGAAGTGGGATATGGAAAGCGGACACCGGAGAGTATGCCGGAGCTGATTGAGGCAAAGAACCGTTCTATGGCAGGCTTTACGGCTCCGGCCAGGGGGCTGTGCCTTATGAAGGTGGATTACGAGTGATTTCTGGTCTGAATCCCAATGTCAGAGATGACCGGAATCAGGTATATTGGGTGGGGCTGTCATACAGCTGCCATCTGGCAGTATGTCAATAGCTGGCGTACGGAGGGTAGTGTGAAAGAAAGTAGAATTTTCATTACTATTTGTGCTGCCAGCCAAAGGCGGCGGAATGGAGATTTTTATGAAGATTATCATTTCACCTGCAAAAAAGATGAACATAGATACGGATACATATCCGGCAGCAGGATTCCCACAGTTTCTTGAAGATGCCGAAAAGCTTCTCCACTGGATGCGAAAGCTGGACTACCCGTCAGCAAAGGCCTTGTGGAGGTGCAATGACCAGATTGCAAGTCTGAATTTTGAACGGTACCAGAATATGCAGCTTCGAAAGAATCTGACTCCGGCGGTGCTGTCCTATGAAGGGATCCAGTACCGGTATATGGCCCCCTCGGTTTTTACGGACCAGGAGTTTGCCTATGTGCAGGAGCACGTGCGGATTCTTTCCGGTTTTTACGGAGTGCTCCGGCCTCTGGACGGGGTGACACCCTACCGGCTGGAGATGCAGGCCAGGGCAGCGGTGGCGGGGACGAAGGATCTGTATGAATACTGGGGCCGCCGGCTGTATGAAGCTGTGATGGACCAGGACCGGGTGGTGGTAAACCTGGCTTCCAAAGAGTATTCCAGATGCATAGAGTCTTATCTACGGCCAGGGGACCGGTTCCTGACCTGCGTATTCGGCGAACTTAAGGACGGGAAGGTTATTCAGAAAGGGACTATGGCCAAAATGGCCAGAGGAGAGATGGTCCGGTATATGGCAGGACGCCAGATTGGGGCAGAGGGGACTGGAGACAGGGCTGGAGAAGACCGCGTGAAAGAACAGACAGAAACGGAAGCTGCGCCGGATAAGGGGATTGCGGCATGTGGATCCGGAATACTGGATGCAGAGCTGGAGAAGCTGAAGGAGTTCACAGAGCTGGGCTACTGCTATCATGAAGAACTGTCATTGCAGGATACTTATGTGTTTATCAGGAATGTGGATTAATGCAGGGATATTGGCTCCGGCTCGTCCGGAGCAGGAAGGAGTGCGGCAAGGAAAATGGAGACACAGCGGCTGATATTTCATGTGGATGTAAACAGTGCCTTCCTGTCCTGGACGGCCACAAAGATGGTGGAGGAGGGAAAGCCGGATATCCGTATGATCCCTTCCTGCGTGGGCGGGGATCCGGCAAAGCGTACCAGTATTGTCACAGCCAAGTCTATCCCGGCGAAAAAGTACGGGATCCGTACCGGAGAGCCGGTTTCCCTGGCTCTGCGCAAATGTCCCCAGCTCCTGATCGTCCCTTCGGATTTCCGGTTGTATGAGAAATATTCCCTTGCTTTCATGGATATCTGCCGCCAGTATGCCCCGGTGGTGGAGAAATTCTCCATCGATGAATGCTTTCTGGATATGACCGGAACCCATAAGCTGTATCCGGATCCGGTGGCTGCGGCTTGTGAGATCAAGGACAAGATCCGCGACACTCTGGGTTTTACCGTCAATATCGGTATCGGGCCAAATAAGCTGCTGGCCAAGATGGCAGGAGACTTCGAGAAGCCGGACAAGGTTCATACATTGTTTGCCGATGAGATTCCGGCAAAGCTCTGGCCCCTTCCGGTGGGAGAACTGCTGGGGGTCGGGGAATCCACAGTCCGGGCACTGGCAAAGCTTTCAGTCAGAACCATCGGGGATCTGGCCGCCTGCAGTGAAGGGCTGCTCCAGTCTGCGGTGGGCAGTAAGCTGGGCCGCCAGCTTCATCACTATGCCAATGGCCTGGATGATTCTCCGGTGACGGCAGAGGCGGCAGAGGCCAAGGGCTACAGCGTCTCCACCACCCTGGAGGAGAATGTGACTACCGCAGAGCAGGCCCACAAGATCCTTCTGGAACTGGCGGACAGTGTGACCTTCCGTATGCGGGCAGATGGAGCCAGGGCCGGGTGTATTTCCGTCACGATCCGGTCCACGCAGTTCAAGGACCGTTCCCACCAGCGCAGGCTGGAAGAGCCGACAGATATTACCGGGGAGGTATTTTCTGTGGCGGAATCCCTGTTCAGGGAGCTGTGGGACAGGCGAACTCCGCTGCGGCTTCTGGGCATTTCCCTGACAGCCTTAAGCCATGGGGAGGCAGAACAGCTCTCCCTCTTCCGGGACGAGCGCAGGGAGAAGGAGAAGCAGCTTGACAAGACCGTGGATCTTCTGCGTGGACGGTTTGGGGCGGATATTATCCGGCGGGGGTCGATTATGGACTCATCGGCAGGGATAGGAAGAAAGTATAAGGCCCATCTGGAGAATCAGAAGGAGGGCGGGAATTAACAGATAAATGAAAAACGGAACAAATCATTACAGAAAACGTGTCTGTGACACGTTTTCTGTAGGGTTTATATAATTTCATTTGGAACGTGTGTAAAGTCTTATTCGTCCTTCTTCTCCCCCCACACATATTCATTCCCCGGCAGAACGGCATTCAGGAGGATTCCCATGATCGCGGCCAGGGCCAGACTGGTGAGGGTGATGGAGGTTCCCGCCACGGTGAAGGTCAGACCGCCGGAGAAGCCCAGGCCGCAGACCAGGATCACAGCCACGATGATCAGGTTGCGGGGGATGGTCAGATCCACCTTGTTTTCCACCACATTCCGGATACCTACAGCTGAAATCATGCCGTAGAGGATGAAGCTGATACCGCCGATGATAGCAGAAGGCAGGGAGCCGATCAGCTCGGCCATCTTGGGAATGAAGCTGAGGATGATGGCATAGACGGCGGCCAGTCGGATGACCCGGGGGTCATAGACACGGCTGAGGGCCAGGACGCTGGTATTCTCCCCATAGGTAGTGTTGGCGGGGCCGCCGATAATAGCGGAGAGCATGGTAGCCAGACCGTCGCCCAGCAGGGAAAGATGCAGGCCGGGATCCTCGATAAAGTTGTCATCCACGGTTGCGGAGATGGCCGACATGTCACCGATATGCTCCATCATGGAGGCGATAGCAATGGGGGCCATGGCAAGGACTGCCGTGATGTTGAATTTGCAGACAAAGAAATCCGGGACACCGATCAGGGGAGCGCTGGCAGCCCCTGCAAAGTTCAGGATGGCGCTTCCGTCCGCATTGGTCATGCCCGCGGCATTCATGATCAGGGCAGCCACATAGGAGATGATGATGCCCATAAGGATGGGAATGATGCGGAACATGCCCATGCCCCAGATATTGAAGACAATGACGGTTCCCAGGGCAATCAGGGCCAGAAGCCAGTTCTGGGATGCATTGCCTATGGCGGAGGGAGCCAGACTAAGGCCGATACAGATGACGATGGGGCCGGTGACCACCGGAGGCAGGTAACGCATGACCCGCTTGACACCGATGACCTTGATGATCAGGGCCAGTACCAGGTAAAGGGCCCCGGCCACCACCACGCCGCCGCAGGCGTAGGGCAGTTTCTCCCCGTAGCTCATGCCCGCGAAGATTCCCGTGTCCAGTTCGGCCACAGTGGAAAAGCCTCCCAGAAAAGCAAAGGAGGAGCCAAGGAATGCCGGAACCTTCATTTTGGTGAGTACGTGGAATAGCAGGGTGCCAAAGCCGGCACAGAACAGGGTTACCTGGATGGAAAGCCCTTCCCCCTGAAAATAAGAATTGACAAGAATCGGCACCAGGATCGTCGCGCCAAACATGGCGAACATATGCTGGAGTCCCAGGATCATCATCTGGGGGATACCCAGGGTCCTGGCATCATAGATACCTACAGCTCTGAATTTCATGATCATTCCCTCTTTTCATTTTTTAAATAATAGTATAGAATAAATCCCAGGTTTTGACAATGAGATTTTGATTGTGAGGTAGAAAAGAATATGAACAAACAATCTGTGGGAAAACAGTTTGCCCGCTATGTTTCCCTGAATGTCCTGGGAACTATGGGGACGTCTTTTTATATTCTGGCAGATACCCTTTTTATATCTGCTGCAGCAGGCGCAGACGGGATCACGGCGCTGAATCTGGTGCTCCCTGTCTACAGCTTTATTTATGCGGTTGGGACTATGCTGGGGGTGGGATCTGCCATCCGTTTCAGCATCCTCCGTGCCCAGGGAAATGAAGATGCAGACAGCTATTTCTTCCGGGCAGTTATGTGGGCCTTTGTACTGGGCGCCTTCTTTATGCTGGCCGGCGGGTTTGCACCGGATAAGGTAATGGAGATCATGGGAGGCGATGCAGGGATCGTGGCAGTAGGAAGGTCCTATACCCGGACCTTTATGCTGTTTGCCCCGTTTTTCATGCTGAATTTTATCGTCAGTGCCTTTGTACGCAATGACGGTGATCCGTCCCTGGCTATGGCAGCAGTCCTCACAAGCAGCATTTCCAACGTGTTCCTGGACTATCTGTTCATGTTTCCCCTGGGAATGGGGATGATGGGAGCGGCCCTGGCTACCGGTCTGTCTCCGGTGATCGGTACATCCGTGTGCAGTCTGCATTTTCTTTCCAGGAAGAACACGCTGGTTTTTCGTCCGTCACGCCTCTCCATAGGAAAATTGTATGAGGTCTGCCGGCTGGGGATTGCCGGTTTTGTGGGGGAAATCTCATCAGGCGTGACTACAGCTGTATTCAACTTTGTCATCCTGGGACTGGCGGGCAATGTGGGGGTAGCGGCTTATGGCGTGGTGGCCAATGTGTCCCTGGTGGCCAACGCCATTTTCAACGGCATCAGCAATGGCTCCCAGCCCCTGGTCAGCAGCTATTATGGGGAGAAGGAAGAAAAGCATTTAAAGCAGGTTCTTCATCTGGGCATAGGAACAGCCTTCGCTTTGGCTGTGCTGGTGCTTGTCATTATCAATCTCAGCGCTGTCCGGCTGACCGCTTTGTTTAACAGTGGTCATTCCGCCAGTCTGGCTGCCTATGCCCATATAGGACTCAGGCTCTACTTCACCGGCTTTCTGTTTGCAGGCTTCAATATCACAGGCATCGGTTATCTTGGCGCCACCGCCCAGTCCGAATGGGCCTTTGCCGCCTCTCTGATGCGCGGTTTCGTGGCAATCGTGGCCTTTGCCTTCCTCCTGCCAGCATTTCTTGGAATGACCGGCATCTGGCTGGCTTTTCCGGCTGCTGAGCTGGTGACGGCATGTGTCACCATAACCGGTCTGAGAAGAAAATCCGCCTCCGGATCCTCATCCGGGGGCAGGATGAATTTGGGATAGTGGTCTGGGATTTTCTGTAAAGGAGCCAGCTGATGGAGGTCACCAGTGCTGGAGACATAGCCCTCAAAGCAGCTCCCGCATCTGGAAAATCATCAAAGATAATCAGCGTATCTTCCGGCTGAATCCGCTGCCCCGCAATCAGGGTCGGAAGTTCGATGATCCGTTGGGGATTCTTGTTGGATTCAAAGATGGATTTTAAAGCATCTTCTTCATCAAAATTGAGATAAACGAAGTTTTTGTAAGGCTGTTTGCCAAATCCTTTCATCAGCCAGGTTTTTCCAACCTGCCGCGGGCCCTTGTGAACCATGGGCTTGCGGGTATAGGGCCTGACGGCCGTTGTCTGGCGGCTCTGCTGGTGCCAGATGACCCTTGCAGTGGAGAGAACCTCCGCAAGGGTCGTCACTGTCTCCTGGTCTATACTGATCATAAAAAACTTTCTTCTTCTACATCGTCGGCGCCATCAAAAGCTTCCCGGTCCCCCGGTACACATTCACCAGTCCTTCGCCGGACACAGCTGACCCGACCAGAGATTTGGAGGAGCGTTCCACAGTGAATTTCAGGGTGTTGGACCATGCGATGGCCATGTTTCCGTCAATTTTTACTTCATCGTCTTTGATATCGAATTCGATCAATTCATCCCTGGGAACCGGGCTTTCCAGCACGGCGATGCCGTTACCGGTCAGGCACAGATTGAACAGACCTTCCTTTCCAGCCACAGCGGAGGAGAGGGTGGTTCTGGCTACTACATTTTGCCGGATCCGGGAATCGCAGGCCAGGAACAAGCCGTCCTCCAGGACCATGCTTCCCCACTGGGAAAGATCTTCCAGAAGAATATGTTTGTAGGTCGGCTCAAGCATAACCAGACCATTGCCCTGGTATTCTGGCTTGGCTGCGGATTCCTTTGTCACTTTGGATGTAATAGCCTTCCCGAGGAAGTCGCCCACGCTCTTGATGCCGGAGGTCATGGACACAGCCCCGGCTGTCCATTGCATGGCCCCGGCCTGGACCGTGAAGCTGTTGCCGTTGAGCTCAATCAGCACCTGGCGTTTGCGCACATTCATCTCAGAGGCATAGTAGGCAGCCATGGCGGAGGAGGGGGTCACACTTAAATCCCGCTGGTGCTCAAATACTTTGACACAGCCCAGGGAAGCGACCAGTTTCATGTTTCCGTTGTCGTAAAGATTGTTGTAAGTTATCATGCGTTATCTCCTTGTTCACTGATGGGTTGTAGGAACGGTGTGCATATGTAACCGTTCAGGTTCCCCATTGAACTGTCA
>Ga0137309_100813_pt1 | contig 22681 bp, 29 predicted proteins | sample NAcewiD2O_June_FD_97179 | JGI IMG/M metagenome (GOLD analysis project Ga0137309, IMG submission 97179) | Mouse cecal microbial communities from Vienna, Austria - N-Acetylneuraminic amended D2O_June | ecosystem: Host-associated > Mammals > Digestive system > Large intestine > Cecum | place... | reverse complement strand
TAATAAAGCTGACAATTTATATCCGGTTATGTCGGACAGCTTATCCAGCTACATGTTAATCCCTTCACATTATCAAGTGTTTTTTGACATGTCCGAACACCAATTAAATGAAGTTTCTCAAATCTATTCTCAACTGTCCGATTGCTTCTATCGCGGGGATGAAAATTCCTTTGCATCCCTTATTATAGAAAAAGACTTTGAATCCGAATCCTTCCGGTCCTCACTTCAGCAGGTAGATGATCTGCTCTCGGAACTAAGCGATCTTGTTCCCTTTAAAGAATAAGCAAGGAGCGTCCCAGCCGGGGCGCTCCTTTGCGTTTCGGATCAGTTGGAAGCCGTATCCGGGTCGGTGTCGTCGCCCCAGAGCATGTTCTTCCGCAGCTCGGCGCCCACGGTCTCCATCTGGTGCTTGGCCAGCTGGGCCCGCTTGGCGTTGAAGAAGGTGCGGCCATTCTTGTTCTCCGCAATCCAGCGGCCGGCGAACACGCCGTCCTGAATGTCGGTGAGGACGGCCTTCATGTTCTTCTTTGTCTCCTCATAGGGCAGGATGCGGGGGCCGGAGACATACTCGCCGAACTCGGCGGTGTCGGAGATGGAGTAGTTCATCATGGCCACGCCGCCCTTGTTGATCAGGTCGATGATGAGCTTCATCTCGTGGATGCACTCGAAGTAGGCGTTCTCGGGGGCGTAGCCCGCCTCGACGAGGGTCTCGAAGCCCAGCTTCATCAGCTCCACCACGCCGCCGCACAGCACGGCCTGCTCGCCGAACAGGTCGGTCTCGGTCTCGTCCTGGAAGGTGGTCTCCATCACGCCGCCCCGGGCGCCGCCGATGCCGGCGGCGTAGGCCAGAGCCAGCTTATAGGCGTCGCCGGTGGCGTTCTGCTCCACGGCGATGAGGCAGGGCACGCCCTTGCCGGCCACGTACTGGGACCGGACGGTGTGGCCAGGGCCCTTGGGGGCGATCATGGACACATCCACCCCGGCGGGGGGCACAATCTGCTTGAAGTGGATGTTGAAGCCGTGGGCAAACATCAGCATGTTGCCGGCGGACAGGTTGGGGGCGATGTCCTTCTTGTAGACGTCGGCCTGGACCTCGTCGTTGATGAGCATCATCACGATGTCGCCCCACTTGGCGGCCTCGGCCACGGTCATCACCTTCAGGCCGGCCTTCTCGGCGTTGGCCCAGTTTTTGGAGCCCTCCCGCAGGCCGACGCACACGTCGCAGCCGGAGTCCTTCAGGTTCATGGCGTGGGCGTGGCCCTGGGAGCCGTAGCCGATGATGGTGATTTTCTTGCCGTCCAGATAGTTGATGTCGCAGTCCTTCTCATAGTACATTTTTGCCATAGTTGTATTCCTCCTTGAGTTTGTTGTCGTCGTATATGGTGCTGCGCCCTCTTTCGATGGCGATGGTACCCGTTTTTGCAATTTCCAGAATGCCGAAGTCGGCCAGCATTCCGGTGAGAGCGGCCGTCTTCTCCTTGTCCCCGAAGATGGCCACGGTGAGGGTCTCCCGGCTCACGTCGATGATCTTGGCCCGGAAGATATTGGCCATCTGGATCACCTCGTCCCGGGCGTTGCGGTCAGCGGCGTGGACCTTGATGAGGGAAAATTCCCGCTGGATGGAGGTGCCCTCGTCCAGAATCTTCACCGCCAGCACAGGGATCAGCTTGCGGCACTGGGCGGCGATCTGGTCAATCATCAGCTCGTCGGCCAACAGCACGATGGTGATGCGGGTCACGTTGGGCCGGTCGGTCTCGCCGGAGACGATTGACTCGATGTTGTACCCCTTCCGGGAAAACAGCCGGGCCACCTGGCTTAGCACCCCCGGGATATCCTGCACCAGGATAGACAGGGTATACTCCTTTTTCTCGGTGTTAAATTCACGTTTCATCCTGTCCACCCCCTATTTCAGCAAGAAGTCGGTAATGTGGGCCCCGCCCGCCACCATGGGCCGGACCATCTCGTCCATGTCCAGCACGCAATCGATGACGCAGCCCCGGCCCGCCTCCAGCGCGGCGGCGAAGGCGGTCTCCATCTCCGCCATGGTGGTGGCCCGGAAGCCCGCCAGCCCATAGGCCTCGGCCAGCTTGACAAAGTCGGGCCCCCGGTCCAGGGTGGTCTCGGAAAAGCGCTTTTTGTAAATGAGGTTCTGCCACTGGCGCACCATGCCCAGGGTGCCGTTGTTGAACACCACAGTGATGATGGGCAGGTTATAGTGCTCCACAGTGGCCAGCTCATGGCAGTTCATGCGGAAGCAGCCGTCGCCGGTGGTGTGGACCACCACCTTGTCTGGATTGCCCACCTTGGCCCCGATGGCCGCCCCCAGGCCGAAGCCCATGGTGCCGAAGCCGCCGGAGGTGAGGAGCTGGCCGGGGTAGTCGAAGTGGAAGTGCTGAATGGACCACATCTGATGCTGGCCCACGTCGGTGGCCACGATGGTGTCCTGAGGGGCCAATTTGCGGATGGTCTCCAGCACCTGCTTGGGGGTGAGGGTCTCGCTCTCCCGGGGGACGGAGGGCTCCCGCAGGGGGAGGATGTGCTCCTTCCAGGCCGAGTGGCTGTACTGGGGCAGGCGCTCGTTGAGCAGGGCCAGCACCCGCTTGGCATTGCCGATGATGTGGTGGTCGGTGAGAACGTTCTTGTCGATCTCCGACCGGTCGATGTCGATGTGGACAATTTTTGCCTGACTGGCGAAGGTTTCGGGCTGAAGGGCCACCCGGTCGGAGAACCGGCAGCCCACGGCGATGAGCAGATCGCACTCGTTGCAGGCCACGTTGCTGGCCTGGGAGCCGTGCATGCCGATCATGCCGGTGGTGAGGGGGTGCCCCCCGGGAAAGCCGCCTCCGCCCATCACGGTGATGGCCACCGGGGCGTCCAGCTTCTCGGCGAACTCCTTAAACTCCTTGTCGGCCCGCCCCCGGACCACGCCGCCGCCGCAGATGAGCATGGGCTTTTCCGACTGGGCGATCATGTCCACCAGGGTGTTGATATCCCCGATGTTGGGCTCGGGGGCCTTCAAATCGTGGCTGGTGGACAGGGAGCGCAGACTGCCGCACTTCCGGTTTTCCGTCCAGGGGACAAACTTGTAGTCGATCTCCACATTGGGGAAGGTGACATTTTTCACAAAGTCGATGAGTACCGGCCCCGGCCGGCCGGTGGCCGCCACGGCGAAGGCCTGGCGCATCACGTCGGGGATGGTCCGGGCGTCCCGAACCAGGTAGGCCGCCTTGGTGATGGGCATAGCGATACCGGTGATGTCCACCTCCTGGAAGGCGTCCTTGCCCAGGGTCTGCTCCGTCACGTTGCAGGTGATGAAGACGATGGGAGAGGAGTCCATATAGGCGGTGGCGATGCCGGTGACCAGGTTGGTGGCCCCGGGGCCGCTGGTAGCGAAGCATACCCCCACCTTGCCGGTGGACCGGGCGTAGCCGTCGGCGGCGTGGGAGGCCCCCTGCTCGTGGGCCGTCAATACGTGGTGGATTTTGTCCTTGTAGTTATACAGCTCGTCATAGAGATTCAGGATGGTCCCGCCGGGATAGCCGAATACGGTGTCCACCTCCTGCTCCAGCAGGCACTCCATGATGGCTGCGGTCGCTCTGATTTTCATGATTTCGCCTCTTTTCGGTGATTCTTTCGTCCCCCCGCAGGGGCAAGCCTCCCTTGCCAAAGGGAGGGGGACCGCCGGGCAAAGCCCGGTGGTGGAGGGATTCCGTTTGAGCGGGACGCTTTCGGAAAACGGAATCCCCCAGTCACGGCTTCGCCGTGCCAGCCCCCTTTAGCAAGGGGGCCTTTTTGGTGCGAACCTATACGTCTTTCTTGTTGATGACACCCAGATTTTTTACCCGCTCCAGAAACCACTCCCGCTGTTCCCGCTCCTCTGGGAGGAAGAACATATCCAGCAGGCCCTGGAACAGCGCCGGTTCCTCTTGTAGGTAAACAGGGGCGGAAACTCTGCGCCCGCCGCCCTCATACCAGCCGATGATGTAAGCGACGGCCTTGGGCCGGAACAGGTCGATGGCCCAGCACTCCGGGTAGGTCAGCCGCAGGCAAAGGGCCGGCTGCTTCTCCTTTTCCCGATAGACCCGCAGCTCCCGGTATTGGGGCCGGTCCAGCAGGGACCAGCGGTAGACCCTCTCCCCGACTACGATGTCCCGGGGGCTCTTCCACCAGCGTTTCATGATCTCGCTCAAGGGCTAAATCTTTCCCCCGCCCTTTTGCAGGGCGATGACGCCGGTGCGGACCACCTCCAGGATGGAGAAGGGCCGGAGCATGGCCTCGAAGGTGTCGATGCGGTCGGGGGTGTCGGACAGCTCCAGGGTGAGGGAGTTGGGGGAGATATCGTCCACCTTGGCCCCCATAATGTCGCAGATGGTCATAATATCCTGCCGGGTCTTGTTGGTGGCGTTCACCTTGAGGAGGACCAGCTCCCGGCCGATCATCTTGTCCTCGGGGATGGTGCGCACCTTGATGACCTCGATGAGCTTGTTCAACTGCTTCTCCACCTGCTCCACCACGCTGTTGCCGCTGTCCACGATGATGGTGATGCGGGAGACGGTGGGGTCGTCTGTGACCCCCACGGCCAGGGAATCAATGTTGAAGGCCCGGCGGGAGAACAGCCCGGTGATGCGGTTGAGCACGCCGGCCTGGTTCTCCACCAGGACAGAAATGGTCTGTTTCATTCTTCTCCCTCCTTCTTTCAAAAAATTCCAGTATAAGGATTTTTGTATTCGCCCCTGCGGGGGTGAATACCGTATTGGATTTAGTCGGTGGTGGACACGTCGGGGTGGACCTGACAGATCATCAGGCAGGGACCTTTCTCAGACAGGAAGCGGTCAATGGAGGAATCCAGCTCCTCCTCCTCGCTCACTGTTACGCAGGGAATCCCGTAGGCGGCGGCGATGGTCTCAAAATCGGGGGAGCCGTCCAGCGATACGCCGAAGGGCCCGTGATAGGGGGGACGGCTCTGAATCTGGTGGACCAGCCCCAGGGTGTTGTTCCGGAACAGGACGATCTTCAGGTCCATGCCGGAGCACTTCACGGCGGCCAGCTCGTTCATGGCCATCTGGAAGGAGCCGTCGCCGCACACCACCACGGTCTGCCGGTCCGGCCGGGCCACCTTCACCCCCACCCCGGCGGGCAGGGCGTAGCCCATGGTGCCCAGGCCGCCGCTGGTGAGCAGCCGGCCGTGCTTCTGGGGCAGGTATTTACAGGTAAAAATCTGGTTCTGGCCCACATCCACGCACACTACCGCGTCGTCCTCCAGCCTGGCCCCCAGCTTCCGCATGACGGTGCCGGGGAAGACGGAGCCGGGGCGGCTGGGGAACTGGCGGCTCAGCTCCGCCTTGCGGTAGTCGGCCAGCCGGGCCCGCCACTCCGCACAGTCGGGGGCCTCTACCCCCAGGTCCAGAATCTGCCGGAGAATCACCTTTACATCCCCCACCAGGGGGACGGCGGCCTGCATATTCTTGCCGATCTCCGCCGGGTCCACGTCAATGTGGATGGTGGCCATCCGGCGCTGAATCTCATCGGGCTGGATAATGGCCCGGTCGGCCGCCCGGGTGCCCACCATGATGAGCAGGTCGGACTTGGCCAGGGCCTTGTTGGCGCAGTGGTTGCCGTGGGCCCCGATCATCCCCATGTTCAGGGGGTGGTTGGTGGGCATGATGGAAATGCCCATCATGGTCTTCACCACCGGGATGCCCGCCCCCTCCGCCAGCTCCAGCAGCTCGGCCTGGGCGTCCGCCAGCCACACGCCGCCGCCGGCGCAGATCAGGGGCTGCTTCGACTTGCCGATGGCCTCGGCCACCCGCTTGATTTGCAGGTCGTTGCCCTTCACACTGGGCTTGTAGCCCCGGATATTCACTGTCTCCGGCCAGTCGAAGGACTTTACCTGCTGCTCCTGCACGTCGATGGGAATGTCGATGAGCACCGGGCCGGGCCGGCCGGTGGAGGCGATGTGGAAGGCCTCCCGGACCACCCGGGGAATCTGGTTGGGGTCCTTCACCAGGTAGCTGTGCTTGGAGAAGGGTGCCACCGCGCCGGTGATATCCACCTCCTGGAAGATATCCCGGCCCAGCAGATGGCTGGGCACCTGGCCGGTAATGGCCACCATGGGGATGGAGTCCATATAGGCGGTGGCGATGCCGGTGATCAGGTTGGTGGCCCCCGGGCCGGAGGTCACCATACATACCCCCACCTTGCCGCTCACCCGGGCGTAGCCTGAGGCCATGTGCCCCGCGTTCTGCTCGGTCCGCACCAGTGTGTAGCCGATTTCAGGAACGTCCTTCAGGGCGTCCACTGCCGGGCAGATGGTGGCCCCGGCATAGCCGAACATATGGGTCACGCCCTCCCGCTTTAAGCTCTCGATCAGCGCCTGCGCTCCGTTCATGTAAATGTCACCTCCATAAAATGCCAAATAAAAACGGCCCCATCCTACTTTCAATAGGACGAAGCCGAATACTCCGTGGTACCACCTAAATTCATGGCTGCCGCCATGCGCTCGTTGCCCTGTAACGGAGGGAACCGTTCCAACCTACTGCGGCCTTCCGCCGGTTCAGAGGGACTGCTCACGGGTGAGGTTCGGCGGGAGGTCCTTCACAGGCGCTTACACCAGCCGCGCCCTCTCTCTGCATCCAGACAAGCCTACTATCCCGGTCATTGCTTTTTTGAAATGATTGGCTATTATCTTACTCCATCCCCCCGCGTTTGTCAATTCCCTTTTTTGGATTTTCCGGCATATTTTCCGTCCCGCCCCCAAAAACACCTTGACGAAAGGGATCCGGGGCGGTATGATTTGAGGCAGAGAAACAAGGAGGGGTTACCATGACCTATCAAGAGATTTTAGCGGCCGCCCGCACGTGCAGCGGGCCCTTCTGCAAGGCGTGCCCGGTGTGCAACGGCCGTGCCTGCAAAAACACCATGCCCGGCCCCGGCGCCAAGGGCACGGGAACCGTGGCCGCCCGGAACTACGACGCCTGGCAGGAGGTGTGCCTGAACATGGACACCGTCTGCGAAAACGGCCCGGTGGACACCCGGTTTACCCTGTTCGGCCAGACCTACGACCTGCCCGTCTTCGCCGGCCCGGTGGGGGCGGTGAAGCTCCACTACGGCGACAAGCTCACCGACCAGGGGTATAACGAGATTCTGGTGCCCGCCTGCGTGGACGCCGGTATCGCCGCCTTCACCGGCGACGGCACCGACCCCGCCGTCTTCGCCGCCGCCGCCAAGGCCATTGGTCAGAACGGCGGCAAGGGCATCCCCACCGTGAAGCCCTGGGACCGTGACACCCTCTTTGCCAAGCTGGACCAGGGCAAGGCCTCCGGGGCCCAGATGTTCGCCATGGACATCGACGCCGCCGGCCTGCCCTTCCTCAAGGGGCTCAATCCCCCCGCCGGCTCCAAGACGGTGGCCGAGCTGCGGGAGGTCATCGAGTACGCCAAGGTTCCCTTTATCATCAAGGGGATCATGACCGTCAAGGGCGCCCGGAAGGCCCTGGAGGCGGGAGCGGCGGGGATCGTGGTGTCTAACCACGGCGGTCGGGTGCAGGACGGCGTGCCCGCCACCGCTGAGGTTCTGCCTGCCATCGCTGAGGCCGTCAAGGGGCAGATGGTGGTGATGGTGGACGGCGGCATCCGCTCCGGCGTGGACGTATGCAAGGCCCTGGCCCTGGGGGCCGACGCCTGTATCCTGGCCCGGCCCTATGTCACCGCCGTCTACGGCGGGGGCGCCGAGGGCGTGAAGGTACTTACCGACAAAATCAAGGGGGAGCTGGCCGACACCATGGCCATGTGTGGGGTCCACTCCCTGGCGGAAATTTCAAGGGATATGATTTTCTAAAAGGCTCCCTCTCTGAGGGAGCTGGCTGGCCGAAGGCCAGACTGAGGGAGTTCCCCAACTCCTTCCGTCACGACTTCGCCGTGCCACCTCCCTCAAAGAGGGAGGCTTTTTTTCTTTTTCCCGCAACAATTCTCCTGTTTGAAACGTCTATTATAGTGAAAGGAGGTGGCCCCTATGTCCCAGAAATCCAACCGGCCGGTGGATTGGGAGGAGCTTGTCACACACAACGAGACCCGTCTGTACCGGGCGGCGCTGGCCATCCTGGGCGACCCCCAGGAGGCGGAGGACGCCGTGCAGGACGCATTTGTCCGGTATCTGGAAAAGGCCCCGGCGGACCTGGAAAGCTCCTCCGCCTGGCTGATGCGGGTGCTGGTAAACGGCTGCAAAAGCCGTCTGCGCCTGGCCTGGCGGCGGGTGGGACCGCTCCCTGAAATGCTGCCCACCCCCGGCCCGGAGGAACGGCAGGAGCTGGAGGAGCTGTTTGCCCTCCCGCCGGAGGACCGGGTGGCCATCCATCTGCATTACTACGAGGGGTATTCCACCGATGAGATTGCCCAAATACTGGGCTGCCGCCCGGGAACCGTGCGCTCCCGGCTGTCCCGGGCCCGGGACAGGCTGCGGAAGCTGCTGGAGCTGTAGGGCGCGACGACCCGGCGCGCCGTTCACAGCGTGGCATCATTTCGGAAGGCGGCGGGCCGAGGTCGTCCCGCCCCACTGATTTGCAACAAGGAGAATTACCATGAAACAATACAAATCCTATATGGACCGGCAGGAGATTTCCCCGGCGGTCCACGAAACCCTGCTGAATCTGGAGGCGGGGAAAAAATCCGCCCGCCCCTGGATGAAATACGGGGCTCTGGCCGCCTGCGCCGCCCTCATCATCGGGGTAGGGGCGTGGAAGCTGGCGCTCGCCCCTGCCACTACCCCGAACCCGCCCCAGAGCTCCGGCCAGTTCGCCGCCGGCTACACCTCCCTGCCCGGGGAGAAGGACGTGGTGGAGTCCGATGACCTCTTTGTGGTCAGCAGTCCCGCCGGAGGCGGCAAGCTGGCGTTCCCCATGATTCCCGACATCAACTACCAGGATATCACCGACCAGTCTCAGTTGTCCTCCGACGCGTCCCGGGCCTATCTGCCGGGCAGCTTTATGACAAACCTGAAGAAGGAGGACATCCAGACCATCTTCTGGGGGCCAGAGGGCAAGCCCCAGGCGGACCACCCCAAGACGGAGCAGGGGGACCTGCCCTGGATGCTGTTCTGGGACGGCTATACCCTCCAGGGCCGGGCCCTGTACGACGGCCAGGGCCAGCTGATGGAGCTGTGGCTCTGGGGCGAACAGGACCGGGCCAGCTTTGAGCTGGAGCTGTGCCCAGGTGCCCTGCCCTTCACCTGCTGCATCGACGCAAACCGGGGAGACATCATCAGCGAGTTTAACGGCGTCTCTGTGGCCGGCTGGAGCCAGGTCTACGACCGGGACGGCGACGGCCAGGACGACTATATCTGCGGCAGTGAGTTTATGACCAAAAACGACATCGGCGTCCGGTTTGTTAACCGGAACAGCCTGATGAGGGCGGAATATGAGCAGGACGGAAGCATGGACCTGGGCGGGGCCCAGGCCTTCAACGCCCTGTTTGTCCGTCAGGCCCTGACCGACGGCGGGCTGTACCTGGATCACCTGGCAGAAAGCGAAAACATTCCCGCCTGGCGGGAGGAGAGCTTCTCCACCCTGGCCCAGGCCCGGCAGGAGGCGGACTTTGCCCCCTACCTGCCCACGGCGGAGCCGAAGGGCTATAACGAGTTCTACGGCCGTCTCAGCTATCAGGAAGGCCACAGCAACAGCCTGTTTGTCCGCTGGAGCCGGGGGTATGACAACGTGGAGGTGTGCATCTATCGGGACGGATACTACTCCTATAATCTGGTGTCCCCCGACCAGCCGGAGACCTATGATCTGAGCCTGTATCCCATCCCCTGGTGCGACAGTGTTCCTGAGAAGTACCGGGATACGGTAGACCGCCCCGCCTTCAAAGCTGAGGACATGTCCCTGGCCATCGTGGAGGCCCGGGGCCGGGAACACGACACCGGCGGGATGACCTACTCCTTTGACGTGCTCCACCCGGACGGCACTGTGGTGTCCTACCGCTGCGACGGCCTGACGGCGGCGCAGGTGTGGGCCATGGTGGAGGAGACCCTCCGGTAATCCCTTCGCGTTTCCGCCTCTGCTTCATTCCGATTCCATTTTATCCCCTTACAGGGATAGGCAGGGGTAGAACCCCTGCATAATGTACCGGTATGAGGCGGGCATACAGGACACTTCCCCCTTGACAAATCCGGCCCGGCGGTTATAATAGTCCGCACAGGTGTCAAGACACCTGTGCGGACTATTATTTGTAAAGAGGAGATTGAAATGAAAGAGTTTTTACAGCGGAAAAATATCATCATTTCCGCCAAGCGCTACGGCATCGACGCCCTGGGGGCTATGGCCCAGGGCCTGTTCTGCTCCCTGCTCATCGGCACCATCATCAAAACCCTGGGCCAGCAGCTCTCCGCCCAGTTCCTGGTGGACATCGGTCAGTTCGCCTTTGAGATGTCCGGCCCGGCCATGGCCGTAGCCATCGGCTACGCCCTGAAGGCCGACCCCATGGTGCTGTTCTCCCTCACCGGAGTGGGCTGGGCGGCCAACAAGCTGGGGGGCGCCGGCGGCCCGCTGGCGGTGCTGTTCATCGCCATCATCGCCGCCGAGTGCGGCAAGGCGGTGTCCAAGGAGACCAGGGTGGACATTCTGGTCACCCCGGCCGTGACCGTATTCGTGGGGGTGGGGCTGGCCGCCTGCGTCGCCCCCCCCATCGCCGCCGGAGCCCACGCCTTCGGCCAGTTCATCAAGGACCTGACCATCCTCCAGCCCTTCTGGATGGGCATTGCCGTGTCAGTCCTGGTGGGCGTCGCCCTCACCCTGCCCATCTCCTCGGCGGCCATCTGCGCCTCCTTCACCCTCACCGGTCTGGCCGGCGGGGCGGCGGTGGCCGGCTGCTGCGCCCAGATGGTGGGCTTTGCCGTGATGTCCTTCCGGGAGAACCGCTGGGGCGGACTGGTGAGCCAGGGCATCGGCACGTCCATGCTGCAAATGCCCAATATTGTAAAAAATCCCCGCATCTGGATTCCCCCCACCCTGGCCTCCACCATCACCGGCCCCATTGCCACCTGTCTGTTCCGGCTGGAGATGAACGACCCCGCCGGCGGCGTGGCCGCCGGCATGGGCACCTGCGGCTTTGTGGGGCAGATCGGCGTCTGGTCCGGCTGGGTCAACGACGTGGCCACCGGAGCAAAGGCTGCCGTCACCGGCTTTGACTGGCTGGGTCTGGCGCTGGTGTGCTTCATCCTGCCCGCCATCCTGTCGGCGGTCTTCTGCCAGGTCCTGCGGAGCATCGGCTGGATCAAAGAGGGCGACCTGACCCTGCCCCAATAAATTTCTTGACGCCCCTCCCCCTTTCGATGTAAAATATTGGTGCATGTGTTGTTTTACTGCGGAGAGAGAAAGGGAGAAGATGCAATGGCCAAACAGGGCTTTGACAACGAGAAATACTTAACCACCCAGTCCCAGCACATCCGGGACCGGATCGCCCAGTTCGGGGGCAAGCTCTATCTGGAGTTCGGGGGCAAGCTCTTTGACGACTACCACGCCAGCCGGGTGCTCCCCGGCTTCGAGCCGGACAGCAAGCTGCGGATGCTGGAGCAGCTCCGGGACAAGGCGGAAATCATCATCGCCATCAACGCCGGCGACATTGAGAAGAACAAGGTCCGGGGGGACCTGGGCATCACCTACGACAGCGACGTGCTCCGGCTTATCGACCAGTTCCGGGGCCGGGGGCTGTATGTGGGCAGCGTGGTGGTCACCCGCTACACCGGCCAGCCTGCCGCCGACGCCTTCCAGGCCCGGCTGGAGGGGCTGGGGCTGAAGGTCTACCGCCACTACCCCATCGAGGGCTACCCCCACAACATCGCCAAAATTGTCAGCGACGAGGGCTACGGCCGCAACCAGTTCATCGAGACCAGCCGCCCCCTGGTGGTGGTCACCGCCCCCGGGCCGGGCAGCGGCAAAATGGCCACCTGTCTCTCCCAGCTCTACCACGAGCACAAGCGGGATACCGTGGCGGGGTATGCCAAGTTCGAGACCTTCCCCATCTGGAACCTGCCCCTGAAGCACCCGGTGAACCTGGCCTATGAGGCGGCCACCGCCGACCTGGACGACGTGAACATGATCGACCCCTTTCACCTCCAGGCCTACGGCGAGACCACCGTCAACTACAACCGGGATGTGGAGGTCTTCCCCGTGCTGGCCGCCATGTTCGAGAAGATCACCGGCTCCTGCCCCTACCAGTCCCCCACCGACATGGGGGTGAACATGGCGGGCAGCTGCATCTTTGACGACGGGGCCTGCCAGGAGGCGGCCAAGCAGGAGATCGTACGCCGGTACTACGACGCCCTGTGCGACCGCCGCCAGGGCAAGGGCTCAGACAGCGCGGTGTACAAGCTGGAGCTGCTGATGCAGCAGGCGGGAATCACCACCGATATCCGCCCGGTGGCCGCCCGGGCCAACGAGCTGGCCGGGGCCACCGGCGAGCCCGCCATGGCCATCCAGCTCTCCGACGGCTCCATCGTGGACGGCAAGACCTCCGAGCTGATGGGCTGCTCCGCCGCCGCCCTGCTCAACGCCCTGAAAAAGCTGTCCGGCGCAGGGGGGCACGGGGTCCACCTCATTGCCCAGAGTGCCATTGAGCCCATCCAGACTGTCAAGGTGGCCTATCTGGGCTCCGCCAACCCCCGGCTCCACAGCGACGAGGTACTCATCGCCCTGGCCTCCTCCGCCAACGCCGAGCCCAAGGCAGCCCGGGCCCTGGAGCAGCTGGCCGCCCTCAAGGGCTGTCAGGCCCACTGCTCGGTGATTCTCTCCCCGGCGGATGCCACCACCTATAAAAAGCTGGGCCTACAGCTCACCTGTGAGCCCAAATACCAGACCAATAAGCTGTATCACCGGTGAACCTCCGCTTGACAGCATATCAAAATTTTGATAAAATAACGATATCAAATCAAAGGAGGCGCCGTCATGCCCAACATTCGACCCAGCTCCGACCTGCGGAACAACTACAACGAAATTTCCGCGTTTTGCCACCAATACGGCGAGCCGGTGTATATCACCAAAAACGGCACCGGCGATCTCGCCGTCCTGAGCATTGAGGCCTACGAGCGCCTCGCCGGACGCTTTGAGCTCTACGCCCTCCTGGAGGAGGGACTGGCAGACATCCGGGCCGGGCGGACTGTTGACGCAGATGAGGCGTTGGATTCCATTCTGGAGGATTTAGAGAATGGAACGCTATAAAGTCACCCTCTCCCAGAAAGGAAGTGCAGAGATCCGCGCCATTATCCAGTATATCGCAGTCAACCTGCGGGAACCTGCCACAGCCAGGAACACACAGCGCCGCTTTAAAGAAATGGTCGCGTCTTTGAAAATCATGCCCAAACGCTTTGCCCTGGTCCCCGACAGCTGTCTTGCTGCGACGGGGTTTCGTATGACCTCAGTGGGGAACTATCTGGTGTTTTACACCCTGGACGAGGAGAAAAAGGTGGTAAACATCTCCCGTGTGCTGAACGGCAGGCAAAACTGGACGGAGCTTTTAACCCATGAGCTGTCCTGATAAAGGCACCCCCGACGGAACATCCGCCGGGGGTGCTTCTCTATTTCATCTCCAGAAAACCGATGATGATATCCACGGCTGCAAGGAAAAATTCAGGGCTGAGCCCACTGGATGGGGCCGGCCTGGCCGTCGGAGATGGGGATATACCAGTCCTGACAGGCGATGCCGGTGATGTGTTCCACGTCCAGGGGCTCCACGTCCTCCGGCTGCACCAGGTTGTAGGGGTCCATAAACAGCCAGCTGCCGACAGCCAGCCGGAAAGAGCCGCCCAGGCTGTCCCGCACAGACACCCGGGTGCTGCCGTCCTCAAAGTGTACCGTCAGCGCCCCCCGCAGCTTGTCTTGGTCCCGGGTGTTCTCAAAATTGGCGTCCTCCTTGTACTGCGTCACCGTGTTGACCCCCAGCGGGGACAGCTCCAGCCGGTCCAGCGGGGGCAGGACTCCGCCGGTGTCCAGCCCGCTCAGGTCGATGGTCTGAATGGGAACATACTCCAGGGTGACGGGAACCTTGCATTCCATGGGCTTGGCGATCCGCAGGGTCATATTGGGGTCGCCCACGCTCTGGCCGCCCCATTCCATCACGGCGGCCAGGGCGGACTTGCCGTCCGCCTCACAGCGGATAATCTCCCCTCCTATCACCGAGCTGGAGATGCCCGGGTTATCCGGGCCGGTCTGGTCAAAGTGGGCCCAGACGTCCATCCCCTCCTGAAGGCGGCTGCCCTCCAGGTCCCTGATCTCCAGATAGCCCACAATCAGGTAGTGGTCGGCAATCACGCTGTCTACCCGCAGCTCATAGCCGTCCTCTGTTACCACACCGCTCTCTGCGGGCCGGACGTAGGGGGCGAAGGGCCCCGCCGCCCCGAAGATATACTCCCGCAGTTGGGGGGACAGGGCCACCGCCGAGGTGAGCATGGCGAAAATCACCGCCGCCGTCAGCAGCACACGCCCCACCCGGCGGGGCAGTCTTTTTTTGTTTTGCTCCAGCGCGGCCAAAATGCGGGCCTCACAGTCTTTGGGCATCTGTACCATATTCATAACCTCCTGATATTCACGCTTCATACGGACAATCCTCCCCCAAAACCTCTTTCAGCTTTTTCCGGGCCCGGAGCAGCCGGGTGGTGACGGCGCTCTGGCTGATGCGGAGCATCTCCCCCACCTCCCGGGTGGAAAAGCCCTCGTAGTAGTGGAGGTAGAGCACCGCCTGATCCTTGCGGGGCAGCTCCATCACCTGGCGCAGCAGGGGCTCGCCCTGGGGGGCGGCCCGGTCCAGCACCGCCTCCAGGGGGATGGTGGGCCGGCGGCGGAGCCTCCGCCACAGGCTGCGGCACTCGTTGGCCGCCACCTGAAGCAGCCAGGCCCGTTCCCGCTCCGGCGGCAGCTCAGGCTGTTTCTCCAGCAGCCTGAGGAACACGGTCTGGCACACGTCCTCCGCGTCGGCGGGGGAGCCCGTCATGGACAGGGCCAGCCGGTAGACCGGGTCCTTGTACTGCTGGAACAGCGTGAGGGCATCGTTCATAGGCAAAACCACCTTTCTGATTATATAACGCCCAGGGCGGGGGAATTGTCACAGAAAAAATAAAAAGGCTTCCCCGAAGGGAAGCCGTAAGTCAGCCTGCCAGAATATCCAGCTGCTTGTACGCTGCAATCTTCTCCGTGGCCTCCTCCCAGGAGAAGCGGTCGCGGACAAACTCATAATCGCTCCAGATGCGCGCCAGCTCGGCCTTGATCTGGGGAACCTCCTCCAGCCGGTCCGCCCCGGTGCGGACGTAGTAGTCGGGCAGCAGCGCGCAGGCCACGATGCTGCTCTCGGCATTGGGCAGTTCCTCCGCCCCCTGGCTCAGGGCGGCCACGAGCCGCAGATGGCTGTCGATGTAGCCGTTGAGCTCCTGCTCCACCCCGAACATGCCATTCAGGTCAAACAGCTGGAAGGGAGCTTTTCCGGGGACTTCGATTTGACCGGTGTAGTAAATTTTCTTTCCGTTGAGCTCATAGAGTGCGTTGCACACATCCATCAGGTGCTGATACTCCTCCTGGGAGGGGGGCGCCTGGAAGCAGCGGGCCATCATATCCACCGCCCAGCCCAGCTCGCCCAGCACCTCGCAGCCGGGCAGCTTTGAAAGCTGCTCTCCCAGCTTCACCAGCCGGGCCATGGACAGCAGTCCCCATGCCCGGAGCCGGGGGAGCAGATCTTCCGATTTCTCCTCGATCTCAGCGAGAACGGCGTTGTAGAGCAGCCCTTCCTCGTCCTCCAGGGTACCGATGCGGTCGGAGCAGTCGTCAGTGAGCTTGTCTCCCACCTTCTCATAGGTGGTGTCGTCAGCGCTGTAGATGGTATCCGCCCGGTGAAGCCACAGCTGGGCGTGGTTCAGATCGCCCCCGTCCATGGCGGAAACCCCCAGCTCGTAATAGGCCTTGACCAGTCCGGCCCAGTCCCGCTTCTTTTGCAGCTCGGCCAACCGCTCCTCCGGCGTTTTGGCCTCCTTTTTACCAAATCCAAACATAGCAGTCATCTCCTGATTTGTTGTGGGGTGCGCTGACTGAATTATAGACTCGCTGAAAAAACTTGTCAAATTAAGATTTTCTGAACAAAGGGACGGTCCGAAGACCGTCCCTTGCGTCTGTTTATTTGAACCGCACCGCCGTGCCGTAGGCGATGACCTCGGCGGCCCCCTGCATCACGGCGGAGGAGCCATAGCGGATGTTCACCACCGCGTCGGCCCCCAGGGCCTCGGCCTCGTCCACCATGCGCTTGACGGCAATCTGCCGGGCCTCGTTGAGCATCTCGGTGTAGCTGGTGATCTCGCCGCCCACCAAGGTCTTCATGCCGGCCATAAAGTCCTTGCCGAAGTTCTTGGACTGGACCACGGTGCCCTTGGCCATGCCCAGCACCTCAAATTCTTTTCCGGGGATGTAGTCGATGTTTACCAGCAGCATAATATTGTCCTCCTTATAAAAATGGAATCAGTATTTTTTGGCTTCTTCCAGTTCGCCCTTTTCAATCTCCCGCACCCGCTGCCACAGGGCGGCAAAAGTGAAGGGAATGGTAATCAGGTCGGCGATGGCCAGTATCAGCATCAGGGCGCTCAGCCATTCCGGCGGGCCCATGGTTCGCAGACAGAGCAGAGCGGCCACCGTCATCAGCTGAAACAGAGTGTTCAGCGCCACGGAGCGCACCGCCGCCCCCTTCGCCGCCCGGTGGTCAATACTTTTTGGCTTCATCCTCTTCCCCTCCCTTAATCTCCTTCCACCGCTGATACAGGGCAATGAGGACCCCCACCGCGACGGCCAGGTAGATAAACGCGGTGAATAGAATCACCCCGGTGGCGAAGGGCTCGGTCAGGCCGCCGAAGTAGCCGGCCAGCATGGCCCCGGTGAGCAGGAACATGAACCCGGCCACCAGGATGGTGATGACCACCGCCCCGGCAAAGCCCTTTCCGTCAGTAGTTTTTCGCATCGTTCAGTTCTCCTTTCCTGAGCTCCTCCCGCCGCTGGACCAGAGTCTGAAAAAAGGCCAGTCCCAGGGGCAGAAGCAGCAGCCCTCCGGTAAGAATCGTGATCATTGCGGCTCCGGCCAGGGCCGGCCCGTCAATAGTTTTTTGCATCGTCCTCTTCTCCTTTCTGAATTTCTTTGATTCGTTGGAACAGCGCCAGCAACACCCCCAGGATAATCACCCCCGGAATGGCCACCAGCACCAGCAGCAGGGCCAGTGGCGGGGCGTCGGCTGGGTCCACGGTGAAGCCCCACACCATCAGCACAATGAGGGCGGCCATCAGCGCGGTGGTCAGCAGGGCCATCACCACCGCCCCGGCGTACCGAACGGGCTTGGCGTCCTGCTTCTGCTTGTCCCGGAAGGTGGTGCCCGTCTGCTCCAGCCGCTCCATCTCCTCCAGCAGGGCGGCGGCGTCCAGGGCGTCCAGCCGTTCCTCCCGGTCCTTCAGCCTGCCGCACAGCTGAATGGACTGCTCCAGGCTTTTCCGCTCCCGCTCCAGCGTCACCAGGTGGCGGCGCATACCGTCGGCCACGGTGCCCCCGGCCTGCATCCGCCGAATCTCCTCCAGCGGTACGCCCAGCTTGCGCATCAGCTTGATCTGCCGCAGGATGGCCACCTCCGCCTCGCCGTAGTCCCGGTAGCCGTTCTCGCTGTTGCGCCGGGGGGACAGCAGCCCCTGCTCCTCATAAAAGCGGATGTTCTTTTTGGTGATACCCACCTGAGCCTCCACCTCGTTGATTTTCACGGGAGGTCCCCCCTTTCTTAGCTCTACTTTACACCCTCCACAAGGGGGAAAGTCAAGAGGTTTTCTGCTTTTCATCCAAATGAAAATGTCAAGGGTTAAATGCAGAAAAATCTAAAATTGTTTTTTGTGCATTATTCACAAAAGCAATTCTACCCCCTCAATACCGGCCTCCTGGGCAAGCTCCAGCAGCACCCGCCCGGCACACCTTCCCCCAAGGATGCCGCGCGGGTACTCGTTTACCCACCTCTGTACTTCCAGTGTGTCCGCCTCGGTTATCCCGGTGAAGTCCGTCCCCTTCGGCACCCGCCGCCGAATCATGCGGTTTCCGTTCTCGTTACTCCCTCGTTCGTAGGCACTGTACGGATGACAGTAGTAGATATGCGTCCGGTCCCCTTCTCCGGTCACGGTCCGCGTCATGCCCTCCCAGTCTTGGAACTCGCTGCCATTGTCCACGGTGATTGTCTGGAATATCCGCCGAAGCACATTTCTTTCTTGATGCGGTATTGCTCCTTGATTTTGTCATAGGCGCGGAGCGTGACCGTGTAGGTGCCGCGTTCCTCGTCGTAGGTGATGCCGCGCCCGTGGAGCCGGGGAAGGCCGTCGCGGAGCGGGCGGAGAAAATAGTGCTTGCCATAATAGGCCAGGTCGGCGGAGAAGTCGCAGCCGGTGGGCGCGTGCTGTGTCTCGTAGTAATAGGCATACTCGCCGGGCTTGTCCGCCTGGACGGCGGGAGCCTTGGCCGTTTCCAGCGCGTCATAGTCGGGGGCGTGGCCGTGAAGCTCGCCGGTTTCGGGGATGAAGCTGGCCGCGCACATATCCGGGACAAAAATTTTTGTGCGCTCGTCAACCTTCTGCTCATATCCGCCGGGGACCTTGGAGAAGGTGCCGGGGACGATTCTTTCAACTGCTGCCATTCTGTGTACCTCCGTTTGTGGTTTTGGGTTTTTCGGCCCATGAGCGCCCGCCCGGTGTGGGCGGCTGGGCTTGCACCAGCGGCGGCGGATGCCGTCGGCCTTGCGGGCGGTTGATTAGTGGCGACGCTCAATGAATGTAAGTTTTTGGATTTTGCCCTTGTCCATCAGCGGGTAGAGCTGTTTCATAGCTCTTTCAATACCGGTTGCAGGGCCGTCGAAGTCCTCATAGAAATAATAAACCGTGGAGCCGTTGGCGGCTATGCACTCCACGCCGATGCCGCTAATGTCCGTGCGGTCAAGTTTGGCGTTTAGCTGTTCTCTGGTCATGGGTGATACCTCCGTTTTGTGGTTTTGGGTTTTGTGGCCCATGAGCGCCCGCCCGGATGCCGGGCGGCTGGGCTTGCACCAGCGGCGGCGGGATGCCGTCGGCCTTGCGGGTCATGCGTTTTTCTCGATGATTCGTAATTCACCGCAGGAAGTGAAGCTGTAGATTTCATCGAAACGGATAAAGAGATTCAAGCCGGTTTCCATGCGGAACAGCCAGCCGGGGCGGCGGGCCTCCCTGACTTGCTCGTAGCTCTTGCACTCGCCCATGGGGGCGTCGTTGATATAAAGCTGCATTTTGCGTACCTCCGTTTTGCGGTTTTGGGTTTTGTGGCCCATGAGCGCCCGCCGGGGTTGTCCGGCGGCTGGGCTTGCACCAGCGGCGGCGGATGCCGTCGGCCTTGCGGGCTTGCTTAGAACAGGGACAGGTTGCCGCCGTCCTGGGCCGCTTTCATCATGTCGGCGTAGGCTTGCAGGCGGGCGTCCGGCTTGGATGCCATGTCGCGGATTTTGTCGGACAGCTCCAGGGCGCGGGCCTGGGCGGCTTGCCGTGTCTCCATCCAGACGATGGACAGGCCATAGGCCGGGTGGATAACGTACCAGGTTTTGGATTTTGTGCCGATGGCGTAGTAGTTATAAATGCCGTCGGTGTAGCCGTCTACCTTGTGCGGCTTCTGTTTGTCGTCCTCTTTGTCGCGGCGGATGGTGTAGAAGCTGCATTTCTTCCAGGGACCGGGGACCGGCGCGGGGGCCGGTTCCGGGTCCGTTTTGGGAGCGGGAAGCGCCAGGAGCCGCGCCGGGGCGGGGAGCGCCAGACGGACCGGGGGAAGGGTGAACGCGGGCCGGGCCTGTATCGGAGCCGGGGCGGCGGGGGCGTCCTCCATGATGGAGGGGACCGGCGCGGCGGGCTTGTCCTCCGCCGGGGCCGCGCTGGGCTTTACCCAGTAGGCGGATTTCTTCTTGCTCCAGATGCCGCCCGCCGCCTTGATTTCGTCGGCGTACTTCTCCACGTCGCCGGTAAACCATACGTTGGGCGCGCCGGTCTTTTCGCCCTTGACTTTCAGCACCAGGCCGGGCGGGTTGCCAAACCGGGCCTTGATGGTCGCCAGGTCCGGCGCGGCGGCGTTTTTCTCCACCTGGGCGAAACTGTAGATATAAGACAACTTCTTGTAGAAATGGGGGGAGTTCTCCGGGACATCCTCGCCCGCCTCCTGCGCGGCCTCGATGGCGGCGCGGCTGGGCTTGCTGGTGTGCTTCCAGAGGTAGCAGTCAAACAGGGGCTTTTCCTCTGCTTTGACGTGGTAGCCACGGCGGGACCACTCCGGGATGGTGTGGAAGGGCAAATCCCCGTTGTAGGCGGTCAAAAGCTGCTGGAGCTGGTCGTCCGTCATGCCGCGGGCTTTCAGGGTGTTGGCGATAATTTCCGTGTTTGTCATGGTAAAAACCTCCTGTAAATTTTGGGGTTGGGTTGATATGTTCCGGGCTTTTGTGGCCCATGAGCGCCCGCCGGGGTTGTCCGGCGGCTGGGCTTGCACCAGCGGCGGCGGATGCCGTCGGCCTTGCGGGCTGTTAGGGGGTGGCGAAAAGGTTGAGGCCCATATGGTCAACGTCATTTACCAGGTGAACAAACCAGGCCCAGGCGGATTCCTCGGATTCCTCGACGGTTTCGCCCGTGCGGCCCATATTGGCACAGTAGGCGTCAAACTCAATTTTTTTGATTTGCTCGGCGGTCAGTGTGCTAATGTCAACCAGTGTCTCAAAGCGGTCAAGCGTTCTGTAAGTCAGCATTGTTTTTTTCATGTTCAGTTTCCTTTCCGGCCTGCTGGCCTGTCGAGGTTGATTTGTCGGGCATGGTGTGGTATCATGAGGGCGGCACGTGGTAGGCCATGCCGCCCCGTGTTTCGTGCTTAGATAGCCGCTACTCTTGACGGGGTGGGCGGCTATCTTTTTGCGCTTTTACTGGTTCTGCTGGGGCTGCTGGATGCCAGTAGCGATGTACTTGATGCATTCCGTGGCTTCTTCCGCGCTGTGGCCGTTGGCTTTCAGCCAGTCAATCAGCCGCGCGGCTTCTACTGCTGTCATGCTGTGTTCCATGCCCTTTCTACCTCCTACCAGGTGTATTTGCCCTTGCGGGCTGGGGTGGGACGTTTTAGGCACGTCCCCCAGGGCCTTGCAGGGGTGGGAGGTCCGCAAGCCTTTAGCCGCTTGCGGTCGCTGTTGTGCGTTCAACTGACGCCGCCCGTGTTCTTGCCGGGGCGGTGGCCGTGTAGGTTTTCAAGGTGCCGTTCCGTCCGGCACTCTGTTGTGCCGTTCAGGATGTCTGCATCATAGCACTCTGTTGTGCCGCTGTCAAGCGATTTTTTCAAGTTTGGCGGATTGCACAACAGAGTGCCGGGCCGATGATGCAGCACAAGGAGGAACGCCGCGCCGGGTCCGCATTACAGGACCGGCGGCGGTCCGCCGGGCCGGGGCCGTGTGGCCTGGGCTTGTCCCGGATGTTAGCCGATGGCCGCGCCGCCGTCAAGACCCCGAAAACCTTTCCCCCAGCCCCCTTTAGGGGGGCGTGGGGAACTATTTTTGCACAAATTTTCCGGGCTGTTTTTGGCGAAAATGGCAAAAGCGGGAACATTCGCGGCGGGGATGCCTCCAGAATTTCCAGTGAATTTTTACCAGCCGTGGGGGGACTATAGGGGGGCGTTAATATACCAGGAATCAGGACTTAGACCGCGCGCATAAAATACCTCGCCGGGAAAATCGCTGGAAATTTTGCGGCCCGGTGTAGGGGGCGGAAAAATCGCGGTTGCTTTTGGAAATGGACGCGCCGGACCGGGAGCCGGGCCGGGACCGGAGGACCGCGCCGGACCGGGACCGGGGCAACGCGCAAGGACCGGACCGGGAGCCGGACAGGGGCCGGGGACGGGCAAGAGGACCGCGCCGGGATGGGGGACGACGCCGGGGGCATGGACAAGCGCCGGACAATGACGGACAGGACCGGCACCGGGAGCGCCGGACCCGCTCGACCTGCTCCGCCTGGACTGGGAGCAGGACCCGCCCGGCCTGCATCAGCCGGACCAGGAGCCGGACCGGACCGGGGGCCGATGCTGGGGCAGGTTGCGCCGGTGGTTGAAAATGGCCTTGCAAGGCGCACAAGACGGACCGGGCCGGGACCAGGGAGCGGACCGGACCAGCCGCGCCGGAGGGGTTTTATGCGCGCGGTATAGTCTCCTGATAGCTGGATATATACGCCCCCTTCCCCCCACCAGCCAGCCGGTCCGGTCCTGGCCCGGTCCGGCGGACGGGGACCGGGCCGGACCGGACACGCCGGACCACAAAACCGCGCCCGCGCAAGATTCAACACATACGCGCACAGGCGCGAATCAAAACCGCGCGCGAGGGCGTAGGTACTCCCTGGGCCTCCCTCGCCGCCTGCGGGTCCGTGAGCGCAGAATTTTTTTAGATGTGAAGGAAATTTTTCCGCTTCCCCCGGAGGGCCGGGAAAAAGTTAGGGGGTCCCCAAAAATCGGGGGCTAAAAATCCGGGGCCGTTTGTGAACAAATTATGAATTTTGGAGAAGTGGCACACTGTGTCCCGGTTTTCGTGATAAATTGATAGTATGAATTTTTGGCCTGCGGCGGAAACGCTGCGGGCTTTTCTGTTTTCGTGCCCGTGTCCGCCGAAGCCCTAC
>Ga0137309_100811_pt1 | contig 22693 bp, 17 predicted proteins | sample NAcewiD2O_June_FD_97179 | JGI IMG/M metagenome (GOLD analysis project Ga0137309, IMG submission 97179) | Mouse cecal microbial communities from Vienna, Austria - N-Acetylneuraminic amended D2O_June | ecosystem: Host-associated > Mammals > Digestive system > Large intestine > Cecum | place... | reverse complement strand
AGGCTGCTGTACTGGATCCTGTCCACTACCAGCCGGTGGATGGAAAGGATCTGGGTCAGATTTAAGATTTCCTGGAAGATGGCCTCGTCTTCCACCGGGAGCTTCTGGTAGAGTACGATATATCCGAATTTCAGACCTGTAATCTCCGGTATGTCCGGCAGCTTCCGGCTGGTGCTCTCCACCACAATCCCGTCCTTGTCGAAATACATGTAGCTGCTCATACAGGAGACATACCCCACTACACTCTTCTCATACACGATGATCTCCACATGGCCGGGACTATGGAACACAATATCATAATCCTCCACAAAAGGGATCGTCTCATGCTCTTTTATATGATCACGCAGGTAACAGACCACCGGATTCCGGCTTAAAGCGTCTGGGAAAAGCATCTCTGTGATCTGCTCCTGGGTATACCGGCTGCTGCCGGTCACCGTGATCTCTTTGATACGGACCAGAAGCATCGTCAGCGCCAGCAGAAAAACCACCAGGGCCGCGATGACCAGTCTCTTATTCCTTTTTCGCAATTAGTTTCCTACCCTTCCAGGCTTATGCTGGCTCCCAGGCCTGACAAGTCCCTGCAGATATCCTCGTACCCCCGCTGGATATAGGAATAGCCCCCGATCCGGGTCTCTCCCTCAGCCGCCAGGGCCGCCACCACCAGAGCCGCCCCGCCCCGCAGATCCCCGGCCCGGACCGGACAGCCATACAGACGGCTCCTTCCGGTTACATATGCCGTGTTATCCTCTATTATAATATGTGCACCCATTTTCTGCAATTCTTTTGCAGTGGCAAATCTTTCCTCAAAAATGGTCTCCCGGATCTGGGAGCGCCCGTCTGCCACAGAAGCCACCGCCAGCATCACCGACTGCAGATCCGTGGGGAACCGTGGATAAGGCCCTGTACACAGGGAAAATGGCCGTGCACCCTGGTCCTGCCGCACACGGAGACAGTCTCCCTCTGCCTGGATCTTCCCGCCGGCTGCCCTGGCCAGAGCCAGCACCTGGCCCAGCTGGTCTGTGGGGACATGGTTCATGGTCACCTGGCCGCCTGCCCCCAGGACAGCCCCCAGGTAAGTCCCCGCCACAATCCGGTCCCCAGGCACCGCAAAGTCCACCTGTCCATGGCTTTCCTTCCGTCCGCACACAGTAAGCTCCGGGCTTCCTATCCCTTGTATCCCTGCTCCCAGGGCCTTCAAAAACTCACAGACCACCACAATCTCCGGTTCCATGGCAGCATTGCTGATCCGGGTAACCCCCTCGGCCGCCGCAGCCGCCATAAGGGCATTTTCCGTAGCTCCTACACTGGGAAAGGAAAGGACGATTCCGCTTCCCTCCAGCCGGGGAGCCTGGGCCAGGATCTCCTCTCCCTCAGTCCTGATCTCTGCTCCCATACATTCCAGAGCCCTGATATGCAGATCCACCGGACGTTTCCCGATGGAACAGCCCCCGGGGTGGGTGACCACAGCCTCCCGGAAACGTCCCAGCATGGGTCCCAGCAGCATGATGGAGGAACGCATCTGCTTACAGCAGACATCCGGGATTCTGGCCGCTGATGCATGCTCTGCGTCAATCACCAGCTCATTCCCCTGAAACCAGCAGGCACAGCCCAGAAGAGTCAGAATCTGCAGCATACAAAACACGTCCTGTATTCTGGGCACATTGCTGATCCGGACAATCCCTTTATGAAGAAGAGATGCTGCCATCACTGGCAGCACTGCGTTTTTCGAACCTTGTATTTCCACATCACCTTTCAGCCAGCGTAATCCCTGAATATGAATGTCTGACAACCAGATAACCTCCCGCAACATTTCCTTCTATTTTTATCATATGCACAGAAGATGTCCCTGGTAACTGTCATTTTCCGCCTGCCGTCATTTCTCCAGCCGGATCTGGCCCGATACGCTTAAGACCATTCCCATCTCCACCATGAGAAAGAGCACCGAGGTGCCTCCATAGCTGATGAACGGCAGGGTAATCCCTGTATTGGGGATGGTGTTGGTGACCACGGCGATATTTAAGATCACCTGGATCGCGATATGACCCAGGACCCCCACCACCAGCAGGGCACCGAACAGATCCGGAGCATTGCCTGCAATCATCATGAACCGGTAGATCATAAAGAGAAAGATCAGGATCACGGAGACGGCGCCAAAAAGCCCCAGCTCCTCACAGATGATGGAAAAGATCATATCATTCTGGGCCTCCGGCACAAAGCCCATTTTCTGGATGCTCTCCCCCAGCCCCTTGCCTACCAGCCCCCCGGAGCCTATGGCATACAGTCCCTGGAGCACCTGGTAGCCGCCATCCCGTGGATAGGCCTCCGGATCCAGCCACACGTGGATACGGTTCAGCTGGTAAGGCTTTAACAGCTTGATCTTCTCCAGAAAGAATGCCAGGGGGCCCGCCGTGACCATAGCCAGACCTCCCATGGCCCCGCACAGAAAAAAGGGCCACTTCTTCTTACAGGCCACGAACAGCATGACAAAGGCGATCCCCACGATGATGATGCCGGAGCTTAGATTGTTGGCCGCGACGATCCCTGCGATGGGCAGGGTCAGAAACACCACCAGACCCATGGCCCGCCAGTTGTTGATCTTCACTCCCAGCTGGGAGATCAGAGCTGCCAAAAGCACGATCAGGGCCACCTTCACAAATTCCGTGGGCTGGAAACTGACCGAGCCTACTCCCAGCCACCGCCGTTTGCCGTTGACCTTCTGGCCCACCAGAGACACGGCAATCATCAGCACATAGGACAGCAGGTAGGCAAACACCGCAAACCTGGCGTACCAGTGATAGTCCAGACGCGAGATCACCAGGGCCACCACCAGCCCCGCCGACGCAATCAAAAGCTGGCGCGTCATAAAGTAGGCGGCATTGTGATACTTAAGCTGGGCGGTATAGGAACTGGCGCTGTAGATCATCACCAGCCCGAAGGCTGTCAGAAAGATCACACAGAACAGCAGGCTGTAGTCATAGAACCGTTTTGGTTTGTTCTTTTTTGCCATCCGGTACCTCCTACAGATTTCTTACACATTCTTTAAAGATATTCCCCCTCTGCTCATAGTTGTCAAACATTCCCCAGCTGGCGCAGGCCGGGGAAAGGAGCACATTGTCCCCCGCGTCGGCATAGGCCGCGCTGACGCTGACTGCCTCCGCCATATCCTCCGCATACATGATTTCATTGAATCCATAGGAGCGGGCACATTCCGCGATCTTGTCACGGGTCTCTCCGATAAGTACCAGATACTTGACCTTATCCCCGAACTCCTTTACCCACTCGTCATATTCACTGTGCTTGTCATAGCCGCCGGCAATCAGCACCACCGGCCCCGGCATAGCCCGGATAGCCTGGATAGCCGCGTCGGGATTGGTGCCCTTGGAGTCATTGTAATAGCGCACCCCGGCCCGCTCCAGCACGAATTCGATCCTGTGCTCTACCGCCTCAAAGGCCTTCAGTGCCCTGCGGATGCAGTCCATAGGGACGCCCATACAGATACTGACAGCCACAGCCGCCATGACATTCTCATAGTTGTGCCGGCCCAGAATCTTCAGCTCATGGATATCCACCACCTCTTCTCTCCTGCCGCCATGGGCGTAGATGATTTTATCTCCGTCCATGCACATGCCTTCCTCCAGGGGCTGTCTGCTGCTGAAGAAAAATGCCTTCGGCTTCAGCTCCTTGCGCTCTCCGAATTCCCTTAAAACCGGGTCGTCATAGTTGAGAACCACCCAGTTGTCCCTGGTCTGGTTCTCCGTCACCCGCTCCTTCACCTCTATGTAGACCTCCATGGTCCCATGACGGTTCAGATGATCCGGCGTGATATTCAGAATGGCACTGACATCCGGCCGGAAATCCATGATGGTCTCCAGCTGGAAGCTGGACACCTCCGCCACTGTCACAGACCTGTCTGTGGTATCCAGGGCAGTCTGTGTATAGGGGATGCCGATATTGCCCACTACGAATACCTCGTGGAAGAAGGTCTTCATGATCTCGCCGGTAAGGGCCGTGGTGGTAGTCTTGCCGTTGGTGCCTGTGATGGCCACCAGCTTTCCCCTGGCCACATGATAGGCCAGCTGGATCTCGCTCCAGATGGGGATCCCCGCGTCGTCCAGAACCTTCACAAAGGGCGCGTCCAGAGGGATCCCGGGACTGATGATAGACAGCTCCACCCCCAGAAGGTCCGTACGGCTAAGCTGCCCCAGAATGATCGCCAGCCTTGCGTCCTCTTCAAAATTCTGCCTGATCGCCTCCGGATCCTGCCTGTCATTCCCATCATAAAGTACCACCTCACCGCCCATGGACAGAAGCAGCCGCGCCGCGGCGATCCCGCTTTTCCCAGCTCCTGCCACCAATACCTTCTGGTCACCCATATTGATTCCTCCTGCATGTTCACATTATACCAATGTCCACTAACCTCATGCTTCGCCAAGTCAAATATAAATCTATAATCCCAGATATGCCACCAGACACAGGATTGCCGTGACGATGGAAAAGACCGCCACTACCCGGGTCTCAGACCATCCGCACAGCTCAAAATGATGGTGGATGGGAGCCATCTTAAAGATCCTCTTTCCGCCTGTAGCCTTGAAATAGCTTACCTGCATGATCACAGACAGAACCTCCACCAGATAGATCAGCCCCACCAGGGGGATGAAAAAGGGCATCTGCATCATAAACGCGCTGGAGGCCACAAATCCCCCCAGAGCCAGGGATCCTGTATCTCCCATAAATACCTTGGCCGGATAGACATTAAACAGCAGAAATCCCAGCAGACTTCCCACTACCGCGCCGGTGATGGGGCTGATCCCTGTCTTCTCCCCGATGGCCACGATGGTCAGGAAGGTAGCCACCAGGATCGTGACGCTGGTACAGAGTCCGTCAAGGCCGTCTGTAAAGTTCACTCCGTTGTCCGTCCCCAGAACCACGAAAAACACAAAGGGAATAAAGAGAATTCCCATATTCAGATATATTCCGTTCTTAAAGCCGCCGGTAAAGGGGATCAGGGCTCCCGTCCCCACTTCCCCTGACCGGTACAGATAATAGACGAAGATACCGGTGATCACAAACTGGCCCAGAAGCTTCTGCTTAGGATTGAGCCCCTCGGAACGCTTCATCACAATCTTGATATAATCATCCAGAAAACCAATGATCCCAAAACCCACGGTCACAAACAGCACCGGGATGATCTTGGGATAATCCCGGATATAGAACAAGGAAGTGATGATAATGCTGGTCAGGATCATCAGGCCTCCCATGGTGGGTGTTCCCTGCTTCTTAAGATGTGCCTGGGGGCCGTCGGTACGTACCTGCTGGCCGAATTTCAGACGGTGCAGGAACGGAATCACCACCGGACAGAGGATGGCGCTGATGGCAAACGCAATAATAATCGCTAGTATCGTCTCATTAATCATGGTGCAACTCCTACTATAGTATGTATCGTATCAATGACTGTTCCTGTGAATGGGACACTGAATAGTATACGTCTTTTTGGTGGAATAATCAACTGTTGTTTCCAGGTTCCGCTTCCTCTGGTATGATTCCGGGTAACAGTTCAGACAAGTCTGCGCGTTCACCGCGCTGACCGTACGAAAACATAGCGGCCGCGGGCATACGGCCCTCTACACTCCGTTCCGGTCGGTCCCTAACAGGCGTCACTGGCGCCTGGGACCGCCGCAGGCGATTCTAAATGGCCGTATGCCGTAACAGTTCAAGGGGTATCTGAACTGTTACTGATTCCAAGATAGGGTAATATATTCTGGAAGATGTCCGCGATCACCGGGGCGGCAATGGTTCCTCCGTAGTAAATGCCCTGGGGTTCATCGATGGTGATCAGGGCGATGACCTGGGGATCATCTGCAGGAGCAAAGCCGCAGAAGGAGGAAATATATTTTTTCAGGCTCCGGGGGAGCTTCTCGGAGGTGGCGGTCTTGCCGCCGATCCGAAAGCCTGCCACGGCAGCCTTCCTGCCGCTTCCTTCTGATACCACGCACTCCAGAATATGGCGCATGGTAGCGCTGGTCTCCGGGGAGACGATGTGTTCTTTTACAGGCCAGTCAAACTCGTGGATCATGGTGCCGTCGGCGCTGACTGCCTTCACTCCGAAGTGGGGCGTGACCCTGTTTCCGCCATTGACGATGGAGGCGGCTGTGGTGACCAGCTGGATGGGAGTGATCTGAAAGGACTGGCCAAAGGATACTGTGGCCAGCTCCACCAGACCCATATTCTCCTTCTTGTGCATGATGGTAGCCGCCTCTCCCGGCAGGTCGATACCGGTCTTCTGCTTCAGGCCGAACTGTTCAAAATAGCTGTAATAATTGTCGATCCCCAGCCTCTGTCCCACATCGATGAATACCGGATTGCATGAGTTCATGGCTCCCTGGAGGAAGGTTTCTCCCCCGTGTCCGCCCACCTTATGGCAGCGGATCTTTCTGTCCTCCACGATCCTGAAGCCCGGGCAGGAGAACCGGTCAGTCAAAGATACAACTCCTGCCTCAAGGCCGGCGGCTGCCGTGATGATCTTGAAGGTGGAGCCTGGCTCATAGGTGTCATTGATGCTGGGATTACGCCACATCTGGTTTAAAAGCTCCTGCTTCTGGGCTGCCGTAAGTCCGGCCGGTTCCTCATGGTTTAGTTTGAACGGTTCATTTAAATTAAACTCGGGTACATTGACCATTGCCAGTATTTCCCCGTTTTTTGGATTCATCACAATGACCGATACCCGGTTGGCGCCCTTACGCTCCAAGGTCTCATAGGCGGCCTGCTGGGCATATTTCTGGATATTCACATCCAGGCTGATCTGTAAATCATTACCGGCCACCGGCTCCACCCGGTCCTCAAAGGTATTTTCGATCTCCACCCCCGCGGCGTCGGTCATGGTCAGGATGGTGCCGTTGATTCCTTTAAGCCAGGACTCATAGACTACCTCCAGCCCGATGATCCCCTGGTTATCCCCGCCGGTGAAGCCGATAACCTTAGAGGCCAGAGAGTCGTAGGGGTAGAAACGTTTGTAATCCTCGTCCACCTTCACTCCCTCCAGGTGGAAATTGCGGATCTTGTCCCCGGTCTCCTTATCCACGTTGGTGCGGATAATCTCCCTGGAACTGCGTTTCTCCACCTTTTTCCGTACCTGGGCTTCTTCCAGGCCCAGCTCCCGGCACAAAGTCTCTATAACCTTCTCCCGGTCCTTTACCTGATTGTAGATCACAGAAATGGTACATACGGTCCGGTTGTCAGCGATCACCGTCCCGCCGGCGTCCAGAATCCGCCCCCGCGCCGCTTTGATGGTCCGCTCCCGCTGGTGAAGATCCTCAGCCATGGCACTATAGTGGGCGGACCGGTACAGCATCAGATATCCCAGCCTGCACATCAGACCTGCCATAGCCAGACTGATCAGCAGACAGAGCAGCAACAGTTTCTTCCGGTGTCCCGTCTGATTGGAAGTCATATATGCCCCGTAACAAGCTTATCGTTATACTATATGGATCAATGTCCCATTTCAGAACCGAAATAAGGACATTCTGTCCTGCCGCCGTTTATGCTCCGCCTTCCTCCCCTGCCCCGGATTCTCCGCTCTCTTCCGGTGCCGCCGGACTGCTCTCCTCCGGCACATACTCTCCGTCCTCCCTGGCGCCTTCCGGAAGATGGGCAGGTACTCCCACCTCTCCCTCCTGGGGAGGATCCATGTACTCCTCTGTCTCGTATACCTTTGTCTCCGGAACGGTTTCCTCCGGTATTCCGGACAGGCCTCCTGTGATCCCTTCCTCCTGGGGAAGCTGCCCTGCCAGCTCCTCCGGCATCGCCTCCGGGTCTACCTCCGGGAATATATTCAGATAAGGAAGGATATCTGCCAGAATCTTCTGGAATATCTCGCTGGCATAGGTACTGTGGGGCTGGTCCTCCACATGGGGAGTATCCACCGTTACATAGACCAGAACCTGGGGATCGTAAGCCGGGGCAAAGCCGCAGAAGGATACAAGGTAATTCTTTTCTGCACGGGGATATTTCTGGGCCGTGCCGGTTTTTCCGGCTACCTGGTAGCCAGAAACAGCCGCCGCCTTGCCGGTCCCTTCTTCTACGGTCCTGAACAGGGCGTGGCAGATGAAACTGCTGGTGCTCTCCGACACGGTCTCCTTCACCAGACTGGGCTGGACCTTTTTGATCACTGCCCCCTGGTCGTTGACAATCTGGCGCACCACATGGGGCTCATAGTAGGAACCACCGTTGATCACGGAACAGTAGGCAGCCGCCATCTGGATCATAGTACAGTTGTAGTTCTGCCCGAAGGAATTGGTAGCCAGATCCACAGCCCGCATATTGTCCACTGTGTAGACCAGACCTGCGGATCCCTCCTCGCCAGGCAGATCGATACCGGTCTTCTTGCCGAAGCCGAAGATCTCCTGGTACCGGCAGAAACGTTCCCGCCCCATCATGGCCGCGATCTGCATCATAGCGTCATTGCAGGACTGCATCAGAGACTCTTCCACAGTCACCATGTCATGCCCCGTCCGCTTGACACAGTGGATCTTTTCCCCGTTTATTTCCTGAAGTCCGTCACAGAAGAAGGATTCTGTTCCATTAAGAATGCCCTCCTCCATGGCTGCTGCCACGGTGAAGATCTTTGAGGGAGAGCCTGGTTCATAGGTATCGCTGACGCAGTAGTTTCGCCACTCCTGGTTCCAGGCCACCTGGAGTCCGTAGGAACGGATATCATCTTCGGAAAAATATTCCCCCACCTGCTCCTCTGTAATCGTGTTTCCTGTATCCCGGTGCTGGTTTTTATATACATTGACTGCTTCTTTTCTTCCCAGGGCCAGAAGCTCCTGGTCTGTGTACTGGTCCGATACCTGTCTGGGATTATTCAAATCAAAGGTGCGGTCGCTGGACATGGCCAGAACCTCTCCGTTGCTGGGATTCATAACCACCACCCCCACCCGCTCCGAACCCACCTCAGACTGCCACTCCTTAATATAGCGCTCCACAACATTCTGTACATTCACATCCAGGGTGGAGACGATGGTATTGCCGTTGATTGCCGGTTTGATGACCCGCTCCAGATTGGAATCATCGTTAAGGTATCCGTATTCCCGTCCGTTGGTCCCTACCAGGGAAGCATTGTAGGACTGCTCGATCCCGCCGGTGCCTCCTGCCCCGTCCCCGGTGGCAAAGCCGATGACGTTGCAGCCTAAGGAGCCATTGGGATAGATCCGTTTGTATTCGTCCTCAAACCATACGCCGCGGATCCGGGCCTTTAGGTTGTTCTTGGCATTGTCCTGGTTTGTCTCCGTCTGCAGGGTCTCAAAAGCCTCCTTTTCATCATAGGAAAGCTGTCTGGCCTGACGGATGTAGCGCAGGTTTTCATTATCCCGGATCAGGGAACGGATGGTCTGGGCATCGTAGCCAAAGACCGTCACCAGGGCAGACACTGTAGGCTCCAGGAAATTCTCTTCATCCGACATGATCTGCCAGGGATCCAGAATCAGGTTGTATACCTTCTCTGTCGTAGCCAGATATGTGCCGTTGCGGTCCACGATATCCCCCCGGCGTGACGGAAGCACACGGCTGTCATATTCCTGCTGGGACAAGACGATCTGGTTGTAGCTGTCCTTATTCTCATCCACGATCTGGTAGAGAACATAGATTAATGCAAACAAAGCCAGCGTGATCACGATGACCGTGAGTGCCAGCTTTTTCTGCATGTACCGTTCAAAAATGTATTGTTTTTCCTGAGGTTTCTTAGGTCTAGTGTTCCGGGATGTCCTCATACTGTCTTACATACTCGCTTTCCGTTTTATCATACAAAAGGACCTGGTCGCGGTTAGCATATACCATGCCAAGCTCCTCCGTAGCCACCTGATAAATGTGGTTTAAGTCTATATCTGTATGAATCCGGGTTTCCAGGGCATCGTTCTCCGCCTTTAACTGCTCCAGTTTGCTCTCCAGGGCTTCAATATTGTGAATCCGGTAGGTGATGGAGGACTGGACATGGAGATAGGTAACACAGATGTAAAGTACACACGCTACAGCCGCCACCAGCACCAGCACATAGGGCAGATCCACTGCCAGGGCCTTTTCCTGGTTCCTGCGCACCCGGTAACTCACCTGCCTGCGCTGTCTCCTCTCCTGCCGGGGCTCTGGTATCTGCCGCTCCGGCTCCATCACACGGACAGTATTGCCGGATATGTAGGTCTGGCTCACAGACCGTCTTCTTCCTGACGCCATATCATTCCCTCCCTTTTCCCGCATATACATGCTTTAAGCATGTTCTGTCTATTCACTGCCGCGCTCAAATACCCGCAGCTTCGCACTCTTGGACCGGCTGTTCTTTTGAAGCTCCGCCTCGGAAGGCAGCACCGGTTTTCTCGTGATCACAGTACCCCTGCTCTTTTTCCCGCACATACACACCGGAAATCCCGGCGGGCAGGTGCAGGGGTTCTCATTGCGCCGGAAATGGTTCTTGACGATACGGTCTTCCAGGGAATGAAAGGTGATGATGCTTAATCTTCCGCCTGGACAGAGCCGCCCGATCATCTGGTCAATCGAATCCTCCAGCGCTGCCAGCTCCTGGTTCAGCTCGATCCGGATGGCCTGAAAGGTCCGCTTGGACGGATGGCCCCCGGTGACCCGCATCTTCATGGGGATGGCTGCCTTGATGACCTCAGTCAGCTCCCCGGTGGTTCTTATAGGCTTCTCCTGTCTGGCCCGTACGATGTGTTTGGCAATATTTTTCGCGAATTTCTCGTCGCCGTAATCCCGGATGACCCGGAACAGCTGGTTTTCACTATAAGTATTTACAATATCTGCGGCAGTTCTTGTATTTCTCTGGTCCATGCGCATATCCAGAGGCGCGTCTTCCCGGTAGGTGAAGCCACGACTGGCTGTATCCAGCTGGTAGGAGGATACTCCCAGGTCCAGGTAGATTCCATTCACCTGGCTGATACCCAGCCTATCCAGTACCTGCCCGATCTGTTCATAATTGTTCCTTACGATGGTGACTCTCTCCCCAAAGGACGCAAGTCTCTCGGATGCCGCCGCGATAGCGTCCCCGTCCTGGTCAATCCCCACCAGTCTTCCGCCGGCACCCAGGCGGCTGGCCACGGCAAAGGCATGTCCGCCTCCCCCCAGGGTCCCGTCCACATAGATGCCGTCCGGACAGATATTCAGACTGTCCACCGTTTCTTCAAGCAGTACCGATCTGTGTGCAAATATCATATTCCAAGCCCTTCCATATTCTCGGCAATCTCTTCCATGTCGTCGTAGGAGTTGGATTCAAGCCAGTTCTCCCGGCTCCAGATCTCGATCCGGCTTCCCACACCGACCAGTACCGCATCTTTATCAATCTTTGCAAATTCCCGCAGCACCGCGGGCAGGAGGATCCTGCCCTGCTTGTCCACCTCACACATGGTGGCGCCTGCAAGGAAGAAGCGGGAGAACTTTCTGGCATTGGCATTGGTCAGGGGCAGGGCGTGAAGCTTCTCTTCCAGGGCTTTCCACTCGGTATTCTCATAGGCAAATAAGCAGCCGTCGAGTCCTTTTGTTACCACGAACTCTTCTCCCAGCTGCTCCCGGAATTTGGAAGGAACGATCACCCGCCCCTTTGCGTCCACTGTATGATTATATTCACCCATGAACATAATAACCACCTGCCGCCCTACCGTGCCACTTTCCACCCAAAATCTACCACTTTATTCCACTTTCCACCACTTCGTAGATCTATTTTATTATATCCATGGGAAAATAGCAAGAAAATTTCGAAGTTTTTTCTGGAAGGAAGGTTCTGGAGAGGTAACAGTTCAGACAGGTCTGCGCACTCGCTGCGCTGACCGTGCGAAAACGTAGTGGTCGGAGGACATCTGCCCCATCGCGTAGCGATTCTCATGGGCAGATGCCGTAACAGTTCAGGGGGTATCTGAACTGTTACCTGGAGAGTTATTGCTCACGGGGATTTTGCTCCGGAAAGTACCCTCCGGTGCCTGCGACACACAAAAAACGCCGCCGGTAACAGGCTTCTCTGTATACCAAAGTATACAAAACCTGTTACCGGCAGCGTTCTGCCTGAAACATATTAAGCTGTCAGCATGATCCAACAATTCATTTACACATTGAACCGGAACAGAATCACATCCCCGTCCTTTACCACATAATCCTTGCCCTCCAGCCCCACCAGGCCTTTCTCCTTGGCTTTGGCGTAGGTTCCGCAGTCTAAGAGATCCTGGTAATTGACTACCTCTGCACGGATAAAACCACGTTCAAAGTCGGAATGGATCTTTCCTGCGGCCTGGGGAGCTTTGGTGCCCACCCTGATGGTCCAGGCGCGGGTCTCGTCCTCTCCGGAGGTCAGATAGCTGATCAGTCCCAGAAGGCGGTAGCTTGCGGCAATGAGCTTGTCCAGCCCCGGCTCCTTAAGCCCCAGGGCCTCTAAGTACTCCTGCTTCTCATCGTCCTCCAGCTCTGCGATCTCCTGCTCGATCTGGGCGCTGATGACGAATACCTCGGAGCCGTTGGCGGCAGCATAGCTGCGGACGGCCTGTACACTGGAATTGGACGCGCCGTCATCGGCCAGATCATCTTCTGCCACATTGGCAGCGAAGATCACCGGCTTGCAGGTCAGCAGGTTTAGGGAATTCACGAAGGCCATGGTATCCTCATCATCGCTGTGATAGCTGCAGGCCAGCTTCCCATCCTCCAGAAGCTCCTTAAGCTCCTTTAAGACTGCCAGCTCCCTGGCCAGGGACTTATCATTGTTGGCGGATTTGGCCGTCTTGGCGATTCGCCGTTCCAGGATCTCGATGTCCGAGAAGATCAGCTCCAGGTTGATGGTCTCGATATCCCGCATGGGATCCACACTGCCGTCTACATGGATCACATTGGGATCCTCGAAGCAGCGGACTACATGGACGATGGCATCCACCTCTCGGATATTGGCCAGGAACTGATTGCCCAGGCCCTCCCCTTTAGATGCGCCTTTGACCAGACCGGCGATATCCACAAACTCGATTACCGCCGGGGTAACCTTTTTCGAATGATACAGATCCCCCAAAAGCTTCAGACGATGATCCGGAACCGCCACCACCCCGATATTGGGGTCAATAGTACAAAAAGGATAGTTGGCCGACTCCGCTCCGGCCTTTGTCAGGGAATTGAAAAGGGTGCTCTTTCCTACGTTGGGGAGACCCACGATGCCTAATTTCATATGTTTTACCTTCCTAACTGGATTTTTTACTTGATTTTCGTGCGGATTAATTGTAGCATAGAATCTGGCCAATGAAAAGCAGAAAATATATTATGGACCATGGGGCAACAGGCAGCAGGCAACCGTTCAGGCATTCATTGAACTGTTACGGCACCAAGCCACCTCCCAATGTCGAACCCTGTCGCGCCATGTCATAACTTGTCGTCCGGTTTTGTTTGATTTTGTGGAATTTTGGGAGTAAAATAAATATGCATCGAAAGGAGATCATCGAATGGAAGGAGCAGATATTTGTTTCGTGCATCTGGGGATCGCGATACAGCATTTACGGAACAGTATCTCAGTGTTTGGATTCCGAATCGCTTTTTACGGAATCATCATAGGGATTGGCATGCTGGCCGGGCTTTGTGTGGCCCAGGCGGATGCAAGACGCCGGGGACAGGATCCAGAGATTTATCTGGATTTCGCTCTGTATGGAATTATTTTTTCCATTATTGGCGCCCGGATCTACTATGTGATTTTTGAATGGGATCTGTATAAGGAAGATATTCTGCAGATATTCAACCTCCGTGCAGGCGGCCTTGCCATCTACGGCGGTGTGATCGCTGCTACCATCACGCTGACGGTATTCTGCCGGATTAGGAAGGTTTCCTTCCTTTCCCTGGCCGACAGCTGCGTACTGGGGCTTGTGACCGGGCAGATTATTGGCAGATGGGGGAATTTCTTCAACTGTGAGGCATTCGGCGGATATACAGACAGTCTGCTGGCCATGCGGATCCGGCTTTCTCTGGTTAATGCAGGGATGCTAAACCAGGATGTCTTAAATCATGTGATTGTAGAGAACGGAGTGGAGTACATTCAGGTACACCCCACATTTCTCTATGAATCCCTATGGAACCTGGGTCTTCTATGTTTCATGATCTGGTACCGTCAGAGGAAGGAGTTCGACGGTGAGATGCTATGTATATACTTGTCTGGATACGGAGTGGGACGGTTCTGGATTGAAGGATTACGTACAGACCAATTGCTACTCTTCAACACAAGCATCCCCGTTTCCCAGGGATTATCTGCAATATTGATCCTGGCTGCCGCCACATGTATGATACTCAAGAAAAGGCAGCTGCGCAAAAAGGGCAAAGGAGAAGATCAGGATGGAGATTTCAAGAAAAGAACTGGTAACTCAGATTGAACATGCTCGCAACCGTTTGAACCAGAGTATTGAGACGGGAGCTGCTTATGAAACCATTTACCAGAACAGCATAGAGCTTGATCATTTAATCAGCCAGTATATTGCAAGCAATCTTTAAATCATACTGCATGCAGACAAAAGGCCATCGGTGCTTTGTCTGTACACTGAGGTATACACGTGCAGGAAATGTGTCACCGGTGCATTTCCTGCATATCAAGGCACACACTCTAAGAGAACAAAGGGGCCGTCGGGAAATGATATCAGCATACCATATATTGCCGTGATATTTCATAAATCACGCGATATACAGTGTGTAAACAGTCATTTTCCGACAGCCTCTTTGTTGTTTCCGGCTTCGCAGCCGGACAGGAAAATGCGCCCCGCAAACGGCAACCAGTTTTCAAACCCGTACCAGTTTTGCAATCTCTTTCACCACTCCGGTCACCAGCGTCTTGAATGTCCGGGATACCCGGGCAGCTGTCTCTCCCACCTCCTCATGGGACAGCTCCCTGCCGCTGATACCGGCCGCCATGTTGGTGATGCAGGAGATGCCGCAGATCCTCATCCCCAGGTGGTTGGCTGCCACAGCCTCGCATCCGGTGCTCATGCCCACGGCATCCGCGCCCAGAAGCCGGCACATCTTTACTGTAGCCGGTGTCTCATACTCCGGCCCGGTGGTCTGGATATAGACACCCTCCTGAATCTTCAGCCCCATCTCTTTGGCCTTCCTGCGGATGATCTGGCGCAGCTCTTCATCATAGACCGAGGACATATCGCAGAACCGCGGCCCCACGGAATCCTCATTGGGCCCGATCAGTGGGGAAGGTACAAAGGATGTAATATGATCCCGGATGATCATGAAATCTCCCGGGCCGTAATCCAGATTCACCCCGCCGGCCGCATTGGTCAGAAACAGCACCCTGGCCCCCATCTTCCACATCAGGCGGATGGGGAGCACCACATCCTCCATGGGATAACCCTCATAATAATGGACGCGGCCCTGCATAATCACCGCTGGTACCTTGCCGATATAGCCGAAGATAAACTGCCCCTTATGTCCGGACACGGTAGATACCGGAAAGCCCTCAATATCATGGTAATCAATGGTTTCCACCACCTGGATCTCCTGGGCATAGTCTCCCAGACCGGAACCCAGGACCAGAGCCACCTGGGGCTCGAAGGGAATCCTCCCCCGGATACTCTCATAACATCCTGCAACCCTCTCAAATACTGCTGTCATTGTACCCCTCCTTTTATTTCATGTAATCCCCGAATCCTGCCGCGCCCAAAGCCTGTCTGAAAATTCTTCCCGCCTTTTCCAGGCACCCTCCGGGGCAGCACGGCAAGCTTTGGGAATCTATTTTACAGAAACTTCTTCATCATAGGACATCCGTCCAGAGTGGCGAAATAATCACGGGCTGTCTCCGCTCTGCGGATCTGCTGTACGGATCCGTCCTCTTTGAGAAGCAGCTCTGCGGATTTCAGCTTTCCGTTGTAATTGTATCCCATGGCAAAGCCGTGGGCGCCTGTATCGTGGATCACAAGAAAATCTCCCTTCTGGATCTTTGGAAGCATCCGGTCTATGGCGAATTTGTCATTGTTCTCACATAAAGATCCCACCACGTCATACCTGTGATCCAGAGGCCAGTCCTCCTTGCCCATGACCGTAATGTGATGATAGGCGCCGTACATGGCCGGACGCATCAGATTCACCGCGCAGGCATCTACCCCGATGTACTCCTTGTAGATGTGCTTCTCATGAATCGCCCTGGTCACCAGACATCCGTATGGCGCCAGCATGAACCGTCCCAGCTCCGTATAGATAGCTACATCCCCCATGCCGGCAGGTAACAGCACCTCTTCATAGACCCTGCGGACCCCTTCCCCGATAACCGCAATATCATTGGATTCCTGATCCGGACGGTAAGGAATCCCCACACCGCCGGAGAGATTGATGAAACCGATATGGACACCAGTCTCCTCCTTCAGGCGGACAGCCAGCTCAAAGAGCACCTTGGCCAGCATGGGGTAATACTCATTGGTCACCGTGTTGCTGACCAGGAAGGCATGGATGCCGAACTCCCTGGCCCCCTTGGCTTTCAGGATCTTAAATGCCTCTGTGATCTGCTCTGTGGTCATGCCATACTTGGCATCCCCGGGATTGTCCATGATATTGTTGCTGATCTTAAAGACTCCGCCTGGATTGTACCGGCAGCTGATGGTCTCCGGGATGGCTCCCAGGGCCTTCTCCACATATTCGATATGGGTAATATCATCCAGATTGATGATGGCCCCCAGTTTCCCGGCCATGGCAAATTCCTCTGTGGGCGTGTCATTGGAGGAAAACATGATCTCCCTTCCGGAAAATCCCACCGCATCTGACATCATCAGCTCTGTGGCTGAGGAACAGTCAGTGCCGCAGCCGCACTCCCTTAAAATCTGCAGAATATAGGGATTGGGGGTAGCCTTTACCGCGAAATACTCCTTATATCCCTTATTCCAGGCAAATGCCTCCTTCAGCTTCCGGGCATTCTCACGGATCCCCTTCTCATCATAAAGATGAAAGGGCGTGGGATAAGTCTTTGCCATCTCCTCCAGCTGCTGCTTTGTCACAAATGGTTTCTTTTGCATAATTTTTCTCCTCGTTTCCTGTTTTATAATCTCCGGACAGGCAAAAGTCCGGCAGGAGCTGCAATCTGCCAGTACTGGTGCAGGTTTCGCGGGCATCTTGCTGCCCGCCTGAACTGTTACTGGTATTGTAACCCGGCCGGACTCCTTTGTCCAGATATTGTTATGAAATGTTAATCCACCACGATTACCCGCATGATGTTGGTATGGGTTGCCGGCTCATGGCTGGCCGCCCGTGTAACCACGCCCGCGGTCACTACGGCTATGTCCCCGTCCTGGATCACCTGCTTCTCCTTGAGAAGATCCAGGGAGTCTTCAATCAGGCGGTCCGTAGAGACGGAACGTCTGGCCTGGAAGGAAGTCACACCCCAGTAGATCTGCATCTGGCGCACTGCCGTAGCGCTGGGCGACAGACCGATGATCCGGGTACAGGGCCGCCACTTGGACAACAGCCGTGTGGTGAAGCCGCTGATACTGGGCGCGATGATCACCTTGGCCCCCAGATCATGGGCCGTGGCTACGGAAGAATAGCATACGGCATTGGAGATATTCTGGATATTCTCCACCGATACTTTCCGGTCATGGTAGTAGGTATTATTGAGATATTCTTCCGTATCCTGGCAGATATGGTTCATCATCTTTAAAGCCTCCAGGGGATACTTGCCCATAGCGGTCTCGCCGGAGAGCATGACCGCGTCGGTCCCGTCATAAACCGCGTTGGAAACGTCGGAAACCTCCGCTCTGGTAGGTCTTGGATTGCGGATCATGGAATCCAGCATCTGGGTGGCAGTGATCACCGGCTTGCAGGCAAGATTACACTTCTGGATGATCAGCTTCTGGATATGGGGAACCTTCTCTGCCGGGATCTCCACTCCCATGTCCCCTCTGGCTACCATGATGCCGTCGCTGGCCTCAATGATGGCATCCAGATTCTCGATGCCCTCCGCATTCTCGATCTTGGCTATGATCTGGATAGGTGAGCCTGCTTCTGTTAATATCTCCCGGATCTCCCGGATCGCGTCCGCGGTCCGCACAAAGGAGGCTGCGATAAAATCAAAGCCCTCCCGGATACCGAACCGGATATCCTCCTTATCCTTCTCAGTCAGGGCAGGAAGCCTGATCTTTACATTGGGCACATTGACCCCCTTGCGCTCTCCCAGCTCTCCGCCGTTGACAATACGGCAGACGATATCCGGCCCGCTCACCTCAAGAACCTCCAGCTCGATCAGACCGTCGTCAATCAGGATCCTGTTTCCGGCTGTCACATCACTTCCCAGACCGTCATAGTTGATATGGCCCATGTGACTGTCTCCCACAATCTCCCTGGTGGTCAGTGTATAGGTATCCCCCTCTGTCAGGGTCACCTTCTTCCCGCCCTCCAAAAGTCCGGTACGGATCTCCGGCCCCTTGGTATCCAGAAGCGCTGCCACTGGTATATCCAGCTCCTCCCGGACTTCCTTTAACATATCAAGCCTTGCCTTCTGCTCCTCATGGGTTCCATGGGAAAAGTTGAACCTGGCAATATCCATGCCGTTTAAGGCAAGGGCTTTCATCAGCTCCCGGTCGTCACTGTTGGGCCCCATGGTACAGATAATTTTTGTTTTTTTCATCTTGCATCCCTTCTGCTATATATTGATAGTTACGTATTTTCAGATCCTTCCCCTGTCACATGACGGTGGGTGTACAAATGATCCATGCAGTATTCATAGCTGCCCTGGCATTTGGAGCAGTAGCGGAACTCCAGATCCTCTCCGTCCAACTCCGTGCGTCCGCAGACCGCACACTTGTGCCGGGTCGCTCCCTGGGGCTTGATTTTCACTTCCCGCTTAAACTTCTGCTTACGCCGGATCTCCTTTGGCGCATATCGCTGGTAGTTCCGGGTCATCAAAAAGAAGACGATCACATTGGCCAGGGAGAACAGGATCACTAAACGGGTGGACAAAGAGCCAAACAAAAACGAGTACAGATAAAGGCACCCATCCGCCACAGCCAGCCACCTGGCCTTCACCGGAATCACGAAAAACAGCAGAAACTGGGCATCTGGAAAACAGATGCAGAAGGCCAGAAACAGCGACAGATTGATATAGCCTGTGGTAAACAGTTCTGTCCGTCCGGTGATCAGGTAGACAGCCAGACATGCCAGCACCTGCCCCACGATCCCCATGAAGAAAAAGACATTGAACCGGAAGGATCCCCAGATACTTTCCAGCGTCCTCCCCAGATTGTGGTAGAGGAACAGGGAAATGATCCCCATAAATATAGTATCAAACTGCCAGGAACCCAGGGCCGGCGGATAGACCATGAAGGTCACGATCCTCCAGATCTGCCCGTGAAGAATCGCCGCCGCGTCCAGGGACAAGTACCGGATATAGACCCTGAAAAAACCGGCCGGATTCATCACATACCCTGCCAGCCCTACCGCGTAGAGGATAATAATATAGTACATCAGATTGCGGATAGCATATTTATAATATTTCCGCTCCAGTTTCTTAAAAAAATCCATTCGGAATTCCTTTCTGTCAAAGACCTGAATATGCCCGCAGCCACTAAGTTTTCCTACAAGTCAGCGCAGCGGGTGCGCAGACTTAAATGACCTGTTACAGCTTAGAGTGTGTCTTAAAATTCGTTCCCGCCGTTTCTAAAACAGATCCTTCTTCAAGAAAATCACCGTGACAATAAAGGACAGCACCGCCGTAAAAGCCAGCACGATCCAGAACCCCCACAAATGCATGGCAAAGGGCATCCCTGCCAGATTCACATTCATCCCGTAGAAGCTGGCGATCATGGTAGGGATGGACATGACGATGGTGACCGTAGTCAGAAACTTCATCACAATATTCAGATTGTTGGAAATCACCGAAGAAAACGCATCCATGGTTCCGCTTAAAATCCCGCTGTAGATATTGGCCATCTCTATGGCCTGCTTGTTCTCGATGATGACATCCTCCAGAAGCTCTGTGTCCTCGGGATATTTCTTGATCTTATCGGTCCGCATCAGCTTCTCCAGCACCGTCTCATTGGAACGGAGGGATGTGGTAAAGTAGACCAGGGACTTCTCCATCTCCAAAAGCTCAATCAGCTCCTGGTTCTTGGGCGACTTGTGAAGCTGCTGTTCCAGGATCTCACTCTTCTTGTCAATGATCCGCAGATACTGCAGGAACTGGGAGGTATTCTTATAAAGAACCTGCAAAACAAACCGGGTCTTCATATAAGTATGGAAATCCCGGACACGCCCATCCATAAATGCGGCCAGAATCGCCGTATCCTCCAGACAGACAGTGATGATAATACTCTCCGCCATAATAATCCCCAGAGGGATGGTCACGTACCAGTCCTTGGCGTTGCGCTCCTCAAGGACAGGAATGTCCACCAGCACCAGACTATAGTGATCCTCCGTCTCGATACGGGACCGCTCCTCCTCATCCAGAGGAGCCCGGATATGATCCGGATCAATGTTATAACGCTCTGCGATCTCCAGGATCTCGGTGGCGGTCGGATTGGTCATGGCAATCCAGCAGCCGCTCTCCGCCTCATCCTTCTGGCGGGTCATCCCTTCTTCCGTCTTAAATATGCGAATCATAGCCGTCTCCTCTCCGTAAAACCGCGTCAGTCACCAGGGGGTCCGGACACACTTTTATCTATTATAATTTCTGTATGCCGGTTTGTCAAATAAAAACAGGAATGCCGCGTATACATTTGTAACAGTACAAATGCATACGCAGCATTCCCATATATTTACGCAATCCCTGTTCAGACGGTACCTTTCTGACATTCTAAAGAATACTGCCTGGTACATCATTGGGGCTGATGCACACGCCATGCATATCCACAGCAATCACCTCATCACCTCTTGGAAGGGTAAGGGGAAGCTTTCCAACAGGAGCAAAATGGCCGAATATCACATCCAGAATGGCTGTCTGCTCTGTATCAAAGCCTGCCGTCAAAGCATCCAGATACGGCTCCACACTGCCAATCTCCCAGGCCAGGGTAATATTCAGATTTCCAACGGTTCTGCCTCCATGTTCATGAACGGCATCTGCGATCTTTTTAATACGTCCCACACCGCTTAAAGTAGTTTCTTTATGGGTCTCAACAGTGGGACGGCCTTCCATGTCTACATTGGGAACCTCTTTCCCGTCGCACAGTTCCAGTTCAAGATAACCTGGAGTCGCATTGAAATATTCCCCGGAGGATGGATGCAGCATCAATATGGCATAATCCGCTTCCTCATATTCTTCTGTCAGAAGAATCCCTCTGGCTGTCAGCTTCTTTTTCAGTTCTCCGGTTGCCTGTACTCCTATTTGCGGATTCTTATGGAAGCATTCCGCGTAAAACTTTTTCTCCTTCAGCTTTTCCTCACAAAGAGGCAGTGTCTTGTCATTCTTAAGGAGAACCACACTCTTTCTGTGTACATCCATGGCATGCTCCCAGTCCCTCTGGTCCGCCACCACTTCTGCCGCCTTTTCCGGATCACGGTAGGGATTCTCAAACATGCCAAGCTCAAACATTTCCTTCAGTGTACGGGTAACCGCGCGGTCCAGCGCCTCCTCAGTCAGTACGATCTCATCCTTCTGAAACCCTTCCGGCACAGGATGTTTTTCATAATAATCATTGATTCCACGGTCATAGGCTTCCCGCCCGTACCTGTTATCAAAAAGCCCGCTGATGAGATCCACGCCCCCATGGTTCACCGCATATCCGATACGCTCCGGTTCGTCAAGGATTTCCACACCCCAGTTCATATTATGTACAATTCCCGTATCCGAATTGATATACCCTTCAAAGCCCATCTGCTTACGCAAAAGTCCATCAATAAATGGTTTGTTATAGGCAAAACCATATGACTGCATCTTTATGACATTCCCGTTTTTATCTGTCTGGCAAGCACTCTTTTCCTCTGACGGTTTCGCATAATAAGGCATAATAGAGGATGCATGGCAATCCACCGCTGTCTGGAACCCTGGAAGATGATATTTTTGAAGAGATCCTTCCGTGTGATACACATTCCATTGCCCCATCTGATAATGGGGGTCAAAGCCATTTTCCCTGGCTCCTCCGCCTGGAAAATGCTTCACGGTCATGGCAACCCCCTCTGGCGTTACCCCATGTTTGCTTCCCTGGATCCCTGGGATCAGATGAGCAAAAATCTCGCAGACCAGCTTTGGATCTTCTCCAAATGTTCCGTAGCTTCTCTGCCATCTTGGATCTGTTATAACATCCGCCATATACATATATCCTTTTTTCAGGCCTACCCCATCCCATTCCCGGCGGATGCAGTCAGCGAAATCATCTATAAGTCCGATCCCGTCCCCCCGGACCGCCGCCGCAATCCCCAGCGTACCAGGCCAGCTGGCAAAAACACCCGCAGCATCATTCATACCAAAGACGATCTCGCCATTCTTATTCCGGGAGTTGGATACCACTTGTACCGGAACAAAATGCCCGCATTCTTCCGCAACAGCATGCAGCTGATTAAGCCAGTCCGCCAGATCACCCGGTGTCGGATTTGCCCTTAAAATAAGGTGACGGGCAAACCAGCCTTTGATCAGTTCTGTGGTGCCAGGAAGATGCTGCTCGCCAAATATATTTTTGCCGTGAAGCTCTGCGTCATCCAGAAGGCCGGATTCATCCAGAACCACCTGGTGTTCCGGAACCCCGCAGGGATATCTGCCCATCCTCCAGTCTGA
>Ga0137309_100805_pt1 | contig 22827 bp, 25 predicted proteins | sample NAcewiD2O_June_FD_97179 | JGI IMG/M metagenome (GOLD analysis project Ga0137309, IMG submission 97179) | Mouse cecal microbial communities from Vienna, Austria - N-Acetylneuraminic amended D2O_June | ecosystem: Host-associated > Mammals > Digestive system > Large intestine > Cecum | place... | reverse complement strand
TCAGAGAGCCTCGCAAGCCATACATACCTCTGCACCGTCTTTCCGCTCTCCCCGGCAGCTTCCCCCACTTCGTCAAGGGTACTGCCACCCTTGCTGCCCTGGTGCTTCATCGCTTCGTACTTCATGGCATAAGCCTTTGCCTTCTCACTCGGTAAAATGTCCTCCCGCTGGATATTGGAATCCACCATGATGATCGTAGCTTCATCGTCCGTATAGTTCCTGACAATGACAGGCATCGTGTCAAGCCCTGCTTTTTCAGATCCCCGTTTCCTACGGTGTCCGGCTATGATCTCATAGCCGCCTCCCTCCCTCGGCCTTACAATTCCGGGAACAAGCACACCATACTTGCCGATACTCTCCGTGGTTTCCTCCATCTTTTCATCATCAAGGACACGGAACGGGTGTCCTCTGAATGTATGTAAATCCGCCAGCTTCGCATGGATAATCTGCTCCCCCGACGTGTTTTCTGCGCCGCCAAATAGATCATCAAAGCTGTTCAGCCTGACTTTTGATGCGCTCCCCGCCTTACTGCCCATTGCCAAGCACCTCCTTTGTCAAGGACTGGTACGCCCCGGCAACCTTGCCTTTCGGGTCATGCTCGTAAATGCTGATGCCCTCTGCGGACGTTTCCGCCGCCCTCACCGACATCGGTATGCTGTTCTCGAATATCCGCACCCTGCTTCCGTAGGTTTCGATAAGCAGCGCCGTAATATCCCTTGCATAGTTCGTGCGGTTATCTACCATTGTCAACAAAATACCCTCAATCTCCAGCTTCGGGTTGATCTGCCGCTTTACCTTGCCTATGGTCTTGATAAGCTGCTCCAATCCTTTCACGGGCAGGTATGCCGCCTGAACCGGAATGAGTATGCTGTCGGCGCAGGCAAAGGCATTTATGGTAATCATTCCAAGCGAGGGCATACAGTCGATCAGAATATAATCGTATCCATCTTTTACCCTCTCCACATAAGAGCGCAGCATAATCTCCCGGCTCATCACATTCACAAGAGAAACCTCCAGGCCGGACAGCTCAATGTTCCCCGGCATCAAGTCAATGCCTTCCTCATGCTTTAAGATACCGTAATCTGGTTCCATTTCTTCATCATTGATCACCTTTTCCAATACGTTCGCAAGAGTAACATCCAGCTTGTCCGGCTCCGTGAAGCCCAGGCTTGCGGTCAAGCTACCCTGCGCATCCGCATCAATCACTAAAACTTTCTTTCCCTGTTTCGCAAGCCCGATCCCCAGGCTGCTCGTTGTGGTGGTCTTGCCGACTCCGCCTTTCTGGTTTGCTATCGCTATCACTTTACACATGGTTTTATTCCTCCGTTTAGTTAGATTTTTCTTTGATGTTGGCTTTCTGCACTTCTACATAAGCCCGGTAATACCTGTTTGTACCCTTGTTCCGGTACAGCTCGGAAACTTCCGTCACAGCCACTTTGGGCTGTCTTTGCAGAATCCTCTCGAACCACTTAATATCATTCTTCGTTCCCATCAGTCGAATTTTCAGCACGTTTCCTCTCCATTTCTGCAAGGATTTCCTCGATAGACCGCTGTTTCCGGCAGTATTCCGGGTAACGGAGCTGAATGCCCTGCCAGAAGTACAGTGCGTAGCCGCAGCAGAAAATATCGCTTACGGAATACCCCCTGCACTCTCCGATCTGCTCGTCCTTGCGCTTATAGTCATCAACGCCCGGCGTTCCGTCCGTGTAAAGGTTAAAGGCAAGCCTTACCACCTTTACGCTGCCGCTGGTCTGCCAGCCCTGATGCAGACACTCTGTTTTGACGCATCCGGACTTCATATCGTAAATCTGGCTGAAATGATTCCTCGTGTCCTCAGAAATACCGAGAATGTAGATCAAAGCCTTGTGATAGCAGTCCTGATACCTCGCCTGTTCCAGTTTTTCATAATAGAATCTTTCATGTTTCTCGTTTGCAAAAACCATGTGTGTGTTGTTGGCACTCTGTGCCCCTGCTCTTAACGCTGTGTTGTTCATACCTGAACCTCCTTCATTAAAGATATTGAATAAAAAAAGGGAACAAACCCCGAAATAGGGTCTATTCCCAAACATCAAACAAGGGAAAGCACTTTGCTTTCCCTTGCAGAACTTATATATAGACTTTTACCACAATATCTTTAAATCTGTTAGCCTTTGTGTACTCTGGACGTTCAGCCATAAATGCCCTTACATCCTCTCTCGACACCGTTAAGGTACAGAAGTAAATATAGGGTTGTCTAATTCCTCTAGTTGTTAATAGCCGCCTGTGCGGCTTTTCCGTGGGCATTATGTGGCCCGGCACAATCAGCATCTGTTCCGGGAGACTCCCGGAAGGAGGAACCGCCATGTTCGCCCTGCTCGCCATGGCAGGCGATCTGGGCGGCGCATTCGGTCCCAGTCTGGTGGGCAATATCACCCAGAATGCGGGCAATGATCTGCGAAAAGGAATGCTTGTGGGATGCGTTTTCCCGCTGGTGCTGATACTTTCACTCCTTCTGCTGAAGGGTACGCGAAAGAAATAATCAGACGGCTTTCAACTCCGCCGCCGCCCCGTAATGTAACACTGTAAATTCTGCAGGAGCTATTTCAGAAAGCAGTCTGATATGCTCCTGCTCCCACAGTGCAATTTCTTCTTCCCCAAGAGACGCGCCGATTCCCCGGCATGTCTTCATTCTCCCGTGCCAGCTCTCTCTGGTAAAAGGCACATGCAGAAGATATTCCTCATGATAAGCCAGCTCAAAGCTTTGCCAGTAAACATCAGGAACCACAATCGGATGCATCCTCTCTCCCGCACCGCTCCATGCCGGATTATACCGCAGGGCAAGCGTCTCACTGGCGCCGGCAATCCTGTCCTCAAAGGGCAGCCACGCCATGTACAGGAGGAGAATGCGTCCGCCCGGCTTTAGGATCCGCACAAGCTCCGGTTCCAGCTTTTCATGGTCAAAATACCAGAAACACTGACAGGCCGTTACCACATCAAAAGAACCATCCGGGAAATCGAGCTCTTCCGCAGACACAGCACGGTATGCAATGTCCATCCCCTCCGACAGTCGTCTGGCCTGCACGATCTGCTCTTCGGAGATGTCCGTTCCCGTCCATTTTGCCCCGTAGCGGTACATGTTTCTGGGAAGCACGCCCGTCCCCGTGCCCAGATCAAGGACGCGCTGTCCCTCCACGCACAGGTGCCGTCCGATGATCCTGTCATAAAACTCCTGTGGGTAGATGTCCCGGAATCTGGCATAATCCGCCGAGGTTTTTCCCCAGTCAAAAGCTTTGCCGCCGTCTATATTTTCGTCTGTGATATTCATGGCATCATTCTCTCTATCACGGAAATTTCCTCCTCCAAGTCTTCCGCAATTTCAGCAATCGTCTTGCCCTTGTCCAGTTTCTTTTTAACCAGTTCCCGCAAGAGTTCCTCTCGACCCTCTTCCTTCCCCTCTCGAAAGAGTGTCCTGAAATGCTTTTTCTCGTCATATTCTGTCAGAATCATATGCAGCACCTCCGCTTTCTGTTTTATCAGGATATCCTTAAGTATCCCCTTCTCAATGCAGGTGTCAATGGCCGTGTGGACGGCTTCCTCCCGGCGCATTCCCTTTTTTATGTTCTCCTCGATCTCGGAGGAAAATTCCGAATACTCCCATAACCTGTGGCATTTTTCCATAAGCGCCTGATTGTAGCCGCGGTTGATGTTTAGTACCTCGCAGGTGCATTCCATACAGCCGCTCCCCCGTCCTGCAGAAAACGAATCCGACAGATACAACAGCAGATTATCGCTCTGCATACCTGTGCCGTTATAAAATACAATGTATACGGGTGTTGGCAGTTCCACACGTTTCGTACCGTAAATGTCATCATCGCTGGAGGCCAGCAGTCCCTCAAACCGCTGCGCAAAATAGAGCAGGCCCCGCAAGGGCATATTCGGGTTCCAGATACTCTGGTGCTCATAGAGATTTAAAGTGTTTCCAATCATAAAGGACAGATCGTTCTTCATCTTCATAAAGATCACATCCTCCATTGTGACTATTTCAAGTTCCTCAGGATTTGTGTATGTACTGCCATTTAAGGCATTGTAAAGATCAAGAAGATCCTTTTTATCCCGAAACAGACGTCTGAAAAGCACATCCCTGTACTTTCGGTTGTTTCTAAGCCGCCTCCACCAGCTGCCATGCCGGAACCACTTTTGGGCGTTTCGTTTTACCATAGATTTTCCTCCATTATACAGCTTTTTATGACTGAATACAAGAGGAATACGGTCTTTCTCTGCTCCAGTCCGTTTACAAGTAAGGGATTGTTTCCGATCGCCGGAAAGAATCGTAAGACAGAAATCCTTTGCCAGAAGGATCTCTGCACAGGCAGACAAGAAATCTGCCGATGTGCTTTTTATTATAAAGCCGACTGTGAGAATTTTGCAAGTAATATTTTAACCGCCATACTCATTCCTCTCTGCCTCCAAAGTGCACAGCCAGCACACACCCCGCCGAAACCACAAGCAAAGCCGCACACCCCGCTGGTGTAAACAAAATCTCCTGCACGCCCTCCAGCCGCGCCGTGGTATACACGGTCAGATTCGCCACCGCATGAAAAAGAAGAGGGGTTCCAAATCTCCCGCTCCTCTCGTACAGCCATGCCATCAGCATTCCCAGGCACGCACCGTACACCCCCTGCACCAGGTTGCCGTGAAACGCGCCGAAGAGAAGTCCCGACGCCAAAATTCCGATAGCCGGATTGTATAAACGGCGCAGACGGTTATGGATCACACCTCGGAAGACCACCTCCTCCGCCAACGGAGAGATCAGGCCGTAGAGAACCAGCCCTACCGCGAAGACCACCCCGTACTGTCTGTCCGCCACCTCCTGGTATGTCTGGGAACTGCCCGCAAACCCGGTCAGTTCAAACAGGGCATTGAGCCCCAGAGACACACTGAAAGCGAGAAGCCCTGTTAACAGAGCGGTGACTGCCCGTCTTTGCGGCTTCGTATCGACCAATTTGGTCATCCCCGGTGCGGCATCTTCCGCCTGTCTCCGCTCCTCTGTCCCCTCATCTGATTCCGATCTCCCCCCCGCTGTCCCTGCCATAAAACGCAGTGTCTCCCCACGGCCGCCAAGCTCCCTTCCGAGCATCGGCACAAGGGGCAGGATGCCGGCCAGCATACCCAGTCCTCCCATTATCCCTGCGGCGTCGGCGGCATATGCCGACATAACCTGTCTGCCTTCTGCGCCGACCCACTGCATTACCGCCTGGTACACAAAGAGCAGAATCAGATAGGCCGCATTGTATGCCAGATAGTATAACAGATAGGGAAAGAATACCTCCCAAACCTTTTGCAAAGGCGTCTGCCGCCTGGTATTATCGTTTTCAGTCATAGGTCTCTGTACCATTCTTCCATAAAATTTTCTTGACATTTTCCCGGCAAACTCCTATAGTGAAAAAAGCAGATGTCATCTGCTGCGGCAAAAGCCGCATAACCGAATAACTTGCTAGGGGAGCTTTTGCTGAGATTGAGCCTGCATACGCAGGACTCTAACCCTCATCACCTGATGCGGTTAGCACCGCCGTAGGGAAGCACTATAAATACAGCCTGACACAGCAGTTCTATGTCCTGCCGTATTTACCGTTCCCCTCCTTGCTTATTCTAAGACAAAGGAGGATTTTTTTATGTTCTATGATGTTGTTGTCAATGACGGGGGCCAAACCACTTATACCCCCACCACACTGGGCAATGTGCTGTTAATGGTACTTCTGGCAGTCCTGCTCGCCGGCGCCGTCATCTTTGCCAGACGGTATGCGGCCGGACAGAAGCTACAGCCCGAAGAACCCGCCAAAAAGGGCGGAAAGCTGACAGCCAAACAGCTCGTCTTCTGCGCCATGTCGATCGCACTGGGCACCATACTCTCGGAAATCAAAATCATCGACTTTCCCTGGGGCGGTTCCGCCACGCTGCTTTCCATGCTCGTCATCTGTCTTCCTGGATACCTGTTCGGACTTGGAGCCGGACTGATGACCAGTGTTGCCTACGGCGTGCTGCAGCTTTTGATCAACCCTTATGTGTTGTTCCCCATGCAGCTTGTGCTGGACTATCTTCTCGCCTTCGGCGCGCTTGGATTATCGGGTCTGTTCGCCGGCGCCAAAAGAGGGCTGCTCAAAGGGTATCTCGTCGGTATTCTTGGCCGCTATGTATTTACCGTGCTGTCCGGCTGGATTTTCTTTGCGGAATACGCCTGGGAAGGCTGGCCTGTGCTGCCCTACTCGCTGGTGTATAACGGCATCTACATCTTTGCGGAAGGCGCCATCACCACAGCAGTTCTCCTTGTGCCTGCCGTAAGCAACGGCATCGCCGCCGTCAAAAAAATGGCGCTGTCATAAACCGCCGGGCGGCATTTTCCTACACGGCCTTCATCCGTTAAAAACGTGCACCGCAGGGCGCACGATATAAATGACCCCCACCTGTCTGACAGATGGGGGTTTTGTTTTCCTATTCTCCAATCGGGCAGGGAACTTTTCTTCCCTCTCTCCACTGCGCGATGGGATCATTCCATTTCCGAAATCCCTCTACGCCGTCATGAACATCTCATATGCGCTGATCGCCTGCTGCATGCGGAAGCTGCTGACGTCATTTCCCTGAGTGCTTCCGTCAAATGCCGCTGTCTGCATATTTTGCGCAGTCTCTACAGCTTCTCTCTCAAGCTGTACGCCCTGATCTGCCTGCTCCCTGTCAAATTTTACTGTCGCGCTCTGCGTCTGCCCGGTCTCCTGCAATGCAGCGCTCTCACTCTGCGCCTCTTCCGCCGGCTTCATCACTCTCGCCGCAGTGCTTCTGCCTCTCTGCATCTGCATTTCCAGCATGTCCTGGAAATTCAAGGTCTGACCCTTCTTTAAAGAATTCTCGTTTTCTGCCTCTGCGAGACCACTGAAATCAGTCTTTTTGTCCAGCACATTGTCCGAAATCCTGGACAGCTTGTTCATGCTGGCCGGGCCAATGGCATTTACATTGTATACATAAGGCTGAAAACTGACTGCTCCGATCATCATCATTCATTCCCTCTTTGCCGATACCGTTTTCGTTTCATCACATCCGGGATCGCTCCCGCTTCCTAAGACTTATCATAAAACTTCCTGCACAAATATACAAGCCCGAATTTACAAAATTCACACCATCTGACTGCCAAAAACTTCCGGCTTCACCACCATAGCACATACGGGCATCACCGTTCCCGGTTCACAATCTCCACATCCACAGCCTCCATCTCCTGCCTCAGAATTTTGGCGTTCTTTTGCATTCTCGAGACAATCCAGACATTGGAAATTCCATCATAAATAAGAAAAAAGCCGATCAGCATGACCACCGTATCAATAGCCGCAAAAGGTCTGCATACCAGCAGCACACCGAATCCTACTGTCAGCACGCCCAGAATGAGCGCCACCCACCATTTTTCATACTTATCCCGCCAGAGCCGGGCCGCCTGCTGCAAATTATGTAAACCATGTATGGCAATGACAATGCCGACAATAATCGGAATAATTGCCATCACTTTATCCGGCTTTATCACAATCCAGACACCAACTACTGCCAGCACGATACCGAAAATCAGACTGGCCTGTGAATACAGACTGCCATCCCTTGCGGTAAAGTAGTCTGCCATCCGCATAATGCCGGACACGATCAGCACCGCACCGACAGCCGTGCACACGATGCGCATGGACAGTCCCGGCCGGAACACGAGCACCAGACCGAGAATCACACACAAGGCGGATGAGATTATCACATTCGTCTTGATCTTTTTCAGTAAACCTTCCATCACAAACACCCCTTTCTCTTCCTCTTCCACCACTGCACCAGACGGTACACGCCAAAGCCAAGAGACGCACCCAGGCAGTTTAACAGAATATCATCCACATCAAAAGCGCCAAAGGCGCTGAAAAGCTGAAACATCTCAATTCCCAAAACGAACACGAAAGCGTTTAAGAGCATCACAAAAAAATGCGTCCCTTCTCTTGCCACATAGGGAAAGAGAAATCCGAAAGGCACGAACACAAGCAGATTGCCTGCCAGATTCTCCACACTGTTCAGTTTATAGGAGTAGTCTATATACATTTTTATTGTTTTCAAAGGCGTGAAATTTGCCGTGCCCAATCCCTCAAATATGACGCCTCTGCGCCAGGAACCCGCAATTTTCATAAGCTCCTCATAGGGATATTTGAAGATAATAACCTTAATGACAACCAAAATGTAGATAGCAAAAAAGAGTTTCCACCCGTTTCTTTTTTGCACACACGTTCTCCCTAATGTCTACTTACCATTTGACTTTTTCTTATCTTTCAGCTTTTTGATAATAAGCGGCTCCTCCAGTCTGATCTGAGAGGCCTCATAAAACTGCTCCCTTGCCGCTTTTTCCTCCTGTGTCTCCTGTCTGTAACTATCTTTTGTCTCCCGCTCGTACTCCTCCACCACCGCCATATCGTCGGGCCGGATCCTTCGGAAATGGTTAAAACCCGCCACCAGAATCCGCAGGCTCTGTCTGGTCGTGTCAAATGCGCCCTCCTCGTAAAGATTGACGAGAATAATACCGATCGGCACTGCCAGAATCATCCCCAGCACACCCGCCACGCGATAGCCGATATAGAGCAAAAACAAAGTCGGTATGGCGTCCATCCCAATGGAGTCCCCAACAATTTTCGGCTGAATCACCTGCCGCACAAGCTGGCCGATCAGCCAGATGGCAATCAGGCCAAACATCATCCTGTAATTTTCCGACAGCAGCTCTATGACTGCCCACGGAACCATCACCGTCCCCGTTCCGAATACCGGAAGGAAATCCAAAACGGCGATTCCGAAAGCCACCAGAAAGGCATAATCCACACCCAGAATCATCAGACCGATCACAAGAAGAATATAAATCCAGCACTCAATTTTAAACTGTGCCTTAAAATATCCCCCCACTGCATTTCGGAAGCTTCTGCGGATCAGATCCAGATAATGCCGCACCGAGGCCGGAATAAATTTCTCCGCCGCTGCCGCCATATATCCCTTATCTGCCACAAAAAAGTAGGCTGAGAGCAGACACATCACCACGGCAAGAAAAATATCAGGGATCTGCTTCGCCGCATTTCCCACCGCCTCAAAAGAGGGCAGCTCCATTTTTCCCGTCATACTGCTCATATAATTCCCCATTTCCAGAATGATATGATCTATCGTAGACTGCATATCCGCCGGCATCCTGTCATAGACGCCCTGCAGGTTTGCCCCTACCTTGTTAAACTCAGACAGAATGGTGTTCCAGATGTTCGGAAGCTCATTGATAAAAGTAACGCCCTCCCTGACCAGTTTGACAATCAGCAGGTAAACCAGAAGCACCACCACGGCAAGCACGGCCACAATCACCACTGCCGACATGGCCTTTCTCCTGACCTTCAGTTTCTCCTCGAAAAACCGCACCACCGGGGACGCGATCAGAGAGATCAGCCAGCCCAGAATAAACGGCATAAAAAACCAGATACATCTGGGGAGAAGAAAAATACAAATAAACACTGCCACAAGCGCAGCAAACAGATTCATGGTCACTTTCAGATAAATTTTCAAAGCTCTTCTCATAGCCTCTCCTCCGGGCCGTGCTCCCTGCAGTCCCGTGTCCTTTATGGTGTCGTGTTCTCCACCATCCCATCCAACAGCTCGTATATCTCTTCCCTCCCCTGCTTATTCAGGGAAGAATACGGTATGACAATCGTGTCATCTACTACGTCAAGTGTGTCACAAATAAGCTTTAACTGCTTTGCCACCTGGCTTCGTTTGATTTTATCCAGTTTCGTGGCAATGATAACCGGCTGATACCCCCTGTCCAGAATCCAGTCGTACATGATCCTGTCATTCTCGGATGGCGCATGTCTGATATCCACCAGAAGAAATACTGTGCGAATCTGCTTTGACTGATGCAGGTAATCCTCAATCAGCTTTCCCCACTGGGCCTTCACCTTTTCATTGGCCGTAGCATAACCGTAACCGGGCAGATCCACAAAATACATTTCGTTATTGATATTGTAATAATTGATGGTCTGCGTCTTTCCCGGTGAGGAACTGGTGCGGGCCAGCGATTTTCGATTCATCAGGCCGTTGATCAGGGAAGATTTCCCCACGTTGCTCTTTCCCGCAAAAGCAAATTCCGGCAGGCTGTTTTGAGGAAGCGTGCTGGTAACGCCGCACACAGTCTCCAGATTTACATTTTTAATTACCATTTGTCCTTTTCTCCTCTATGCTGGTACAATCTCATATCATACACGCAGACGCCCTGCAGCATTTTTCTCATTTGACAGGCCCCGGCTTCTGCATGAGTAAAGCGCGGCTGGTCACTTCCTCCATCGTCTCCACAAAAATAATCTCCAGCCCCTCTTTGATTTCTTCAGAGATCTCCTCGATATCTTTCTCGTTGTCTTTCGGCACAAGGACGGTTTTCACCTCCGCCATCTTTGCGGCCAGTATCTTTTCCTTCAATCCGCCGATGGGGAGTACCCGGCCCCGCAGAGTGACTTCCCCGGTCATTGCCAGATCCGCACGCACAGGCGTATGGGTCACAGCTGACAGAAGCGCCGTCGCCATTGTGATTCCCGCAGAAGGACCGTCCTTGGGCACTGCCCCCTCTGGAATATGGATATGAAAATCTTTCTTCTTATAGAAGTTTTCCGCCACTTTGTACGTTCCGCTGACGGAGCGCACATAGCTCAGCGCCGTCCGCGCGGATTCCTTCATCACATCCCCCATCTGTCCAGTCAAGTCAATCTTGCCTTCCCCGGGCATGACATTGACCTCGATCTGGAGGGTATCTCCGCCCACGCTGGTCCATGCAAGGCCTCTCACAATACCGACCTCCGGCTTTTCATTGATTTTATCTTGTCTGTATTTGGGCTTGCCAAGATAGTGTTCCAGCTTTTCGGGTGATACATTAACTTCTTCAGTCAATTTCTGTTTTCGGCGCGCAGCGATGCTTCTTGCCTCCTTCCGGCAGACAGCGCCGATCTGACGTTCCAGCCCCCTGACTCCCGCCTCTCTCGTGTAGAACCGCACGATATCGCGGATCGCCTCATCAGAGAAAACAAGCTCTCCCTTTCTGATCCCGTTCTTTTGAAACGCTTTCTTCACCAGATGCTCTTTGGCGATATGAAACTTTTCATTGGCGGTGTAGCTGTTCACCTCTATGATCTCCATCCGATCAAGAAGGGGGCGCGGTATTCCTTCACGGCTGTTGGCCGTGGCGATAAAGAATACCTCCGACAAGTCAATGGGAATCTCCACATAGTGATCCCGGAACGCATAGTTCTGCTCTCCATCCAGCACCTCCAGCAGTGCGGAAGCCGGATCTCCCTTGTAATCGCTTCCCAGCTTGTCAATCTCATCCAGAAGCATCAGCGGATTTTTGACGCCCGCCTGCTTTATAGCCGTCACAACGCGCCCAGGCATGGCGCCCACATAAGTTTTGCGATGGCCCCTGATCTCCGCCTCATCGCGCACGCCCCCGAGACAGATCCTCACATACTGCCTCCCCAGCGCCTCGGCCACACTCTTTGCCACGGAAGTCTTACCAGTACCCGGAGGCCCCACAAGACAAATGATCTGGCTCCCCGCTTTTCCGGTTAACATCCTGACAGCCAGAAATTCCAGCATCCGTTCCTTCACCTTCTCCAGACCGTAATGCTGATCGTTTAATATCTTCTCCGCTCCGTCCAGATCCTTGCTGTCCCGGGATGCCTTATCCCATGGAAGCTCCAGGAGCGTCTCGATATAGGCCCGTTCCACCGCACTCTCTGAACCGCTGCCAGCCACATTTTTATAGCGATTAATCTCCTTGCGGATCTTTTCTTTGACCTCCGGCGCTGCCTTCAGCTTTTCCGCCTCCGCCAAAAACTGATCCACATCAGAGTCAATGTTGTTTTCTCCCAGCTCCTGCTTAATATAATGCATCTGCTCCCGCAGAATATAATCCCGCTGATTCTTATCAATCCGCTGTCTGATATCCTTGGCAAGGTCATTCTTGATACGGATAACCTCCACCTCTCTGGTAAGTATTCCTGTCAGAATCGAAAACCGCTCCCGCACAGATATCGCGCCCAAAATCTTCTGCTTATCACTCACCGTCAGCGGCATATTTATGGTAATGCTGTCTAAGAGCTTTCCAAGCTCCATGTTCTCTTCAATCTGATCCTGCACTGCCTTCCCCACCTTGGGAAAGCACGTGCCATATGCCGCCAGCGCCTCCTTGACTGTTCTGGTCATTGCTTCGGCTGTTATCTCATCAATATCCGCTCGGTCATCTCTCTCATATGACACCTGCGTCATCATTCCTCTTTCCGAGTCAGAAAGCCCATGAATGCGCGCTCTGGACAATCCCTCCACCAGCACGCGAAGGACATGTTCGGGAAGTTTACTGACCTGTCTGATCAATACAACGGTTCCCACATCATAAATATCTTCCATACCGGGATCGTCTTTACCCGGATCTTTCTGGGTGACCACAAGAAGCCTCTGGTCCCCCAGCATAGCCTGTTCCACGGAGGCCATGGATACCTTCCGGCTGAGATCAAAGTGAATCACCATTCCCGGCAGGATCGTAAGTCCCCTAAGAGTCACTGTCGGTAGGGTATCCTCCCACAGAAGGGAAAGCGTGTCCGTGTTTCCCTTCCCGCTTTCCAGTTGATTCCAGTTATCCATAAAATTTTCCCTCTGATTGTCAAAAACCAAACACAAACGCACTTAATTTCTGCTTTCGCACTATTGCAATTTCCTATCGAGTCAGAAACGCCGCCAAAATTTTGGCGACGCTTATCTGTTTCAACTCATCCGGCCGGGGCTGCGAAGCAGTCCTCGCGACTGAGCTTGCTCAATCTGTTATTTTGCCTGCAACAATCTGTCGCGGTATCTCACAAGCGGTTTCTCCTCGCCGTCCACCGCTTTTTTCGTAAGAATACATTCTGCGATAGTGTCGTCCGAAGGGATTTCGTACATCACGTCCATCATCACTTTCTCCACGATAGAGCGCAATCCCCTCGCGCCTGTCTTTCTGTCATGGGCAAGCTTTGCGATTTCCACCACCGCATCATCCTCCACAGAAAGCTTTACTTCGTCGAATGCAAAAAGCTTCTTGTACTGCTTGATCAGTGCATTCTTCGGCTCCTTCAAAATGCGTACCAGCGCCTCCTGATCCAGCCCGTCCAGGGCTACCGTCACCGGCACACGGCCGATAAACTCAGGGATCAGACCAAACTTCATGAGATCCTGCGGCGTCACTTCCTTCAAAATCGCACCAATCTCCTTACCACTCTTCTCCGCCACCTGCGCGTTAAATCCGATAGAATGCCTATCCAGACGCTCCTCCACGATCTTATCGAGTCCGTCAAAGGCGCCTCCGCAGATGAAGAGAATGTTCGACGTGTCAATCTGCAGAAGCTCCTGATGCGGATGCTTTCTGCCTCCCTGCGGCGGCACGCTGGCCACCGTTCCCTCGATGATCTTTAAAAGCGCCTGCTGGACACCCTCGCCCGATACATCTCTGGTAATGGACACGTTTTCCCCTTTTTTCGTGATCTTATCAATTTCATCGATATAGACAATACCGTACTGGGCACGGTCAATATCGTAATCTGCCGCCTGGATCAGCTTGAGCAGGATGTTCTCCACATCCTCACCGACATATCCGGCTTCCGTCAGAGTCGTCGCGTCCGCAATCGCAAAGGGCACGTTTATGATCTTTGCCAGCGTCTGCGCCAGATACGTCTTGCCGGAGCCTGTAGGACCAACCATAATGATATTGCTCTTCTGAAGCTCCACCTCATCGTCATCGTCCTTGGGCGCCATGACCCTCTTATAGTGATTGTACACAGAAACCGCCATCACTTTTTTGGCTTCTTCCTGCCCGATCACATATTCGTCAAGGAATGTCTTAATCTCCACCGGCTTTAGGAGATTAATCTCCATCTCCTCCGCTTCCGGCTCGTCCTCATATTCCTCCTCTATGATATCCGCGCAGATATCCACGCATTCATCACAGATATAGACGCCGCCGGGGCCGGCAATCATTTTCTTGACCTGATCCTGCGTCTTATTGCAAAAAGAACACCTTACTTTTTCCTCAGAAATCTTTCCTGCCATTTTAGTCCTCATTTCGGAGCATTTATGCGACAGCAGCGGCACAAACCTTACATTCGTGTCTGCCGTCAAAACATATTTGTGATGCTCCTTCACAAATTGCCGATTGAAAAATGAGTGCATCGGCATCCCTTTTCAATCTAATTATTCCCCGTATCACTAAAACCCTATGGCTGCTCCTCTGTACTGGCATGACTGGTGATAATGCGGTCAATCAGTCCATAGGCAAGCGCTTCTTCCGCGCTCTTCCAGTTATCTCTCTCCGTGTCTGCCATGATCACTTCAAAATCCTGCCCCGTATTCTGAGCCATGATTCTGGCCATCTTTTCCTTCGTTGCCAGGATATGTTTTGCCGTGATCTCAATCTCGGTGGCCTGTCCCTGTGCGCCGCCCGCCGGCTGATGAATCATAATCTCCGCATTGGGCAGAGCCATTCTCTTGCCCTTCGTGCCGCCGGCCAGAAGGAACGCGCCCATACTCGCCGCCATGCCGATGCAGACGGTAGATACATCACATTTGATAAACTGCATCGTGTCGTAAATTGCCATCCCCGCTGTAATCACACCGCCGGGGCTGTTAATATAAAGGTTGATATCTTTCTCCGGATCCTCTGACTCCAGGAAAAGGAGCTGCGCCACGATCACGCTGGCGCTCGCATCGTTTACCTCCTCACCAAGAAAGATGATTCTCTCTTTTAAAAGCCGGGAATAAATATCGTAGGAACGTTCACCTTTAGATGTCTGTTCAATGACATAAGGTATCAAAGCCATGTATTACACCTCCGTTAGTCCAAATAGCTTATTTTGCCTTGCTCTCCTTGGCATTCTCCGCAATAAATTCAGCCGCTTTTTTGACAGCCAGATCCTGCATAATGCCCTTCTTCTCACGCTCTCCCATAAGGTCTCTGACCTTATCCACTTCCATCTGATAGACTTCAGCCATGGTCTTTAACTCGTCCTCGTATTCCTCCTCGGTCGCATCCAGATTCTCCGCCTTCGCCACCGCCTCAAGTACAAGTCTGGAGCGGATTCTCTCCTCCGCCTGCGGCTTCACCTGCTCTACCATCTGCTGGTAGTTCGTGCCGGTAAACTGGAGATACTGCTCCATGGAAAGCCCCTGCATGGTGATTCGCTGTGCAAACTCATCCACCATCTGCTTCTGCTGTGTCTCGATCATCGCATCGGGAATCTCCATCTCAGAAGCGTCTACTGCTGCCTTCACTGCCGCATCTTCCTTCGCTCTCTTTGCATCCTTGATCTTCTGTTCTTCCAGATTTTTCTTCACATCCTCGCGGTACTCCGCAAGCGTTTCAAACTCGGAAATGTCACTTGCAAACTCATCGTTCAATTCGGGAAGTTCTCTCTCTTTGATCTCCTTCACCGTACATTTGAAGACTGCTTCTTTGCCCTGCAGATGCTCCGCCTGATAATCCTCCGGGAAGGTAACCTTCACTTCCGTCTCCTCGCCGATCTTCGCACCTACAAGCTGCTCCTCGAAGCCCGGGATGAAAGCGCCGGAACCGATGGTTAAGGGATAGTTTTCTCCCTTTCCGCCCTCAAAAGCCTCTCCGTCCACAAAACCTTCAAAATCCAGTGTGGTCATGTCGCCGTCCTTCACGGGGCGGTCTTCCACCGTGATATTTCTGGCATTGTTCTGCCGTTCTTTTTCAAGCTGGGCGTCTACCTCTTCCTCGGTCACTGCCGTGTCCATCTTATCCACTTTTACGCCCTTGTACTTGCCGAGCTTCACCTCCGGCTTAAGTGCAACCGTAGCCGTGAAAACAAACGGCTTCCCGGCCTCGATCTGGGTCACTTCAATCTGGGGAGAAGAAACAATGTCCTCCTCACACTCATCCAAAGCCTTATCATACGCATCGGGAATCAGAATATTCGCAGCCTCCTCAAAAAAGACCTCTTTGCCGTACATCTTCTCAACCATCTGCCGGGGCACCTTGCCCTTGCGAAAGCCGGGAATGCTGATCTGTTTCTTCTGTTTCTGATAAGCCTTCTCGATGGCCTTCTCAAATTCCTCAACGCCGGTCTCGATTGTCAGCTTCGCCATGTTCTTCTCTAATTTTTCCACCTGTAAACTCATGTTATGGGTTCCTCCTTCAATTCCGCTGTCTGCTTTCGTAACTGCTTTGCACCTTCACAGTCACTCTCTTTTCATCTATCATAATGCCCAGACGGGCTTCCAGCTACAGTCACCCACACATTATAGCACAGGGTTATTGAAAATGCCACAATTTTTTCCGCGAATAAGCAGAGTCAGAAAGCGACGCAGGCTAGCGCATGCTTGCATGCAGATATGCCTGTGGCGGTTTATGACGAGCAACGCGAATGAGAGATGCGAAGCATCTCGAATCTGCTTATTCACTCCGACTAAAGCAGAGTCAGAAAGCGGCGCAGGCTAGCGCATGCCTACATGCAGATATGCCTGTGACGATTTGCGGCGAGCAACGCGAATGAGAGATGCAAAGCATCTCGAATCTGCTTATTCGCTCTGACTAAAATAGAGACAGAAAACGGCAGAACAGGAAGGCGCCCCGCCTGTGCCTTCACAAACGGGACGCCTTCGCTTTTGTTTTTCGTTACTTCATCTGCTCTTCCTGCTTCTTGATCATTCTACGAACCATCTCACCGCCGATGGAACCTGCCTCCTTGGAAGTCAGGTCACCGTTGTAACCCTCTTTCAGGTTTACACCGAGCTCAGACGCAACCTCAGTTTTGAAACGATCCATAGCTGCCTTTGCCTCAGGAACTTCTACTCTATTGGTCTTGTTACTTGCCATTTCTTTTCACCTCCAAAATACTTTGAATCTTTTTGATTCTTTATCTATATTTGAGACAAGCGCATCCTCCGTGCGCCTGTCTGTTGGCCTTGCCGATTGACTGCACACTTTGTTTGCCGCTTATCTTGATGTTAGTATGTTCGGATGGAATGAAATTATAATGGAAACTTTTTACAGATAGACAATTTTTCTGCCCATCGCCTCAGCCGCTTCTTTTCCCTGCAGCTTTTCCAGAATGGCAAGCCCGAAAGGAATCGCCGCACCCATGCCGCGTCCCGTGATGATATTGCCGTCAATCACGGCAGGCTCCCGGAGTACCTCGGCTCCTTCCAACTGGCTCTCCATATCGGGGAAGGAGCATGCCTTCTTTCCATTTAAATGTCCGCGGTGTCCCAGAATCGAGGGCGCCGCGCAGACACCCGCCACAGTCTTTCCCGCCTGTACGAAAGCATCCACCTGCTCCATCAAAGCCGCGCATGCCTCAAGATTCTTCGTGCCCGGCATACCGCCCGGAAGAACGATCACATCCGTCTCATCAAAATTCACTTCTGAGAGAACCTTGTCCATCGTCACTTCCACACCGTGGGAGCTTGTGACACTGCGCTCGTCCGTGACAGACACCATCGTGATCTCCTCTCCCGCGCGCCGCAGGATGTCCACCACCGTCAGCGCCTCGATCTCCTCATAGCCTGTTGCAAAAAAAATTGCCGTTCTGCTCATGTGTTCCTCCGTTCCGGGGTTTTTGTCCCCCTGCTTTCTATTATTTGTGTTACCAGCGTATCAAAGCTTCTTTCTCACTCAGATCCCTTTTCGCGCCGGACACTTACTTTATCCCCTTTTATTAGTTCCCTTTTATCCGTTCCATCCGGCACATACCTGAATACTACAAATTCCGATATTTCATCCGTATCATTTTCAAAGGTATGCACACTGTCAAAAACTCTTACCACATCATTTTCTACGGCATAACAGGATTTTTCGACTCCACTGTCATCTATATATCTGCACAATAGTTTTCCCTTTGTAACCAAAATATTTTCGTCTATCTTCTGATGGAAATGCCATTCCTGAACCGTGTGCGGCATAATCCTGTTCAAATGAATTTCTGCCTCTTCAAGAATATAATAATTTACCTCCGTCCCCGTCTCCTTTATGACATGAACAGAATCTTCCTTGTGAATCACTTTAAAGTCAGCGTCAGCCAATGCCGTAAACCCTCCCATTTATTTTTCACCGTATGTACCGCCCCGCCTCATCAGCACAAATCCTGTCACATCCGCCAGCGCCCAGCCGATGGGAATCGCCCACCAGATACCAAGCACGCCGATTCCCGGAACTGCAGCCAGAATGTATGCCAGCGCAACGCGCGTTCCAAGGGAGATCACCGTAAGCACAAGGGACACGCCCGGCCTGTTGACGCCCCGGAAATATCCGTACAGCAGAAACAAGATGCCAATACCGATATAAAAGGCGCCCTCGATCCGCAGATACTGCATACCGATCTCTATGATCTCCGTTTCCCCGGCGTCCACAAAAATAAGCATCAAAAACCTTGCGAATGCAAATACCAGCGCCGAAATCAATCCGCAGAAAACAGCGGAAACCGTCATCGCCTTCCCTGTCCCCTGCTTTACCCGCTCCGTCTTTTCCGCGCCAAAATTCTGCGAGATGAAAATGGAGTAGGCGTTGCCAAACTCCTGTGCCGGCATATAGGCAAAAGTATCAATTTTCACCGTGGCCGCAAAAGCCGCCATCACTGCAGGCCCGAAACTGTTGACAAGGCTCTGCACCATGAGAATGCCGAAGTTCATCACCGACTGCTGCATCCCCGTCATCAGAGAATAGCCGCAGATTTCCCCAACCGTCTTCTCCTCCCGCAAAAAGCGTTTCGGCGAAAACCGATAGTACGGCTCCTTCTTCCACAGATACAAGCCAAGCCCCAGCCCGGACACCGCCTGCGCGATCACCGTCGCCTCCGCCGCGCCCGAAAGTCCCCGCCCCAGACTGCACACAAAGAACAAATCCAGAACGATATTCAAAACCGAGGCCGCTCCCAGAAAGTACAGCGGCGCCACCGAATTGCCAAGCGCACGCAGCAGGAATGCGAAATAATTATATAGGAAGATAAAGAAAATTCCCCAGAAGACAACCGTCAGATATTCCCTTGTCATTTCATAAAGCTCTGAGGGCGTGCGAAGCAGCATAAGGATCGGGTGTACCATCGCCTGCGAAAATACCGTGAGCGCCACCGCCAGCATGCCGATCATCACGAACGCCGTCTGCGCACAGATACGCACCCTTTCCCTGTCTCCTTTCCCTATATAATAGGAAAAGACAGCGCCGCTCCCCATACAAAGACCGATCAGCAGAGAATTTAAAAACGTCATCAATGCGTAGGAGGAGCCGACCGCCGCCAGCGCGTCCGCGCCCACGAATTTTCCCACCACCCATGTGTCCGCTATATTGTAGCACTGCTGCAGCAGATTCCCTAAAATCATAGGCGCTGCAAAGAGAAGCAGCGATTTTGTCACATTACCTTTTGTCAAATCATGGTTCATCATATCTTTTTTCCATTTTTATTTTATATGCTGCCGTGGGCAACGCTGTTATTATACCACATCACTGTCTGAATCACAATGAGGCGGCAGATGCCTTATTTTTCTTTGTAAACGTTTTATCGTATGTTTATCCGTCCCTTGACAAACAAATAAGACTTTACACCTTCCTCAAATCCCTCCATATATAGAAGCTTCGAAAGAACATAAATGTATAACTGTCTGCAAGGAGGGTGAAAGGATGTATGAAATGGCGTCTGATCCGCAATATAAGGATGAACTGGGAAAAGAAGAAATAAGAATTGAGAACGAACTTGAAATGTTAGAAAAGAAGGAGTAAAAGACAAGTATTGTGGGAAAATCAAAACTTTTGGATTTTCCCACAAATCCAAACTTAGGAGAAATCCAAACTTTCCTCTGTAAATCCTTTATTCAAGGCATTTTCTGATATAAAAGTTTGGATTTTGTTTTGTACTTCTCTTGTCAGAAATGAGAATAAATTGATTGAAACAGAGCTAAATAGCAATGTTTTACGCATTTTGTCATAATTGGAGTATTGTACTTTGTGAAACGAAATCCAAACTTTTTCCGGCAAGAATCCCCAATTATCAAGCTGTTTTCAGAAAAGTTTGGATTTTATATAAGTTTGGATTTGTGGGAAAATCTAAACTTTTGGATTTTCCCACAATGCCGACTGCTACGGAATCCCTCTCACTCACTTATTCATACATACATTTTTCAAAATGCTTTTCCCAGATAAAAGTTGACATTGTTCCTTAAAACCACTATAATTAAACCCTAAGTTTAATTATGGGAGGTAGGCAATGGCACGGAGAAAAAAAGAGCCGAGAAGCGTACACCGAGAAAAAATTGCTTCCGCTGCGTCAGTATTATTCATGGATAAAGGCATTGTAGCAACATCTATGGACGATATAGCAAAAGCAGCCGGATATAGTAAAGCGACTTTATATGTGTATTTTGAGAACAAAGAGGAAATTGTTGGTATCTTAGTGCTGGATAGCATGAAAAAACTTTATCATTACATCGTTTCTGCGCTGGAACAACAAGAAACCACAAAAGAACAGTACAATTTCATTTGCCGGGGGCTGGTTCAGTACCAAGAAGAATTTCCATTCTACTTCAAAATGGTATTAGATAAAATCAATATTGATTTTGAAAGCCACGATTATCTTCCCGAAGAAAAAGAAACTTATCAAATAGGGGAAGAAATAAACGAAAAGATAAAGGAGTTTTTAATCTCCGGCATAGATAAAGGCGATTTGCGTGGCAATCTGAAAATCATGCCTACTATTTTTAATTTGTGGGGTATGCTGTCTGGGCTTATTCAGTTTGCATCAAATAAAGAAGAATATATTAAAAAAACAATGGGCTTATCAAAAATCCAGTTTTTAGAGCATGGTTTTTATATGCTGTATTGCTCTATTGCAGTAAACAAGGAGGAATGAGTATGAATGAAAAAAGGTTACTTGCTATTTTGGGAAGCCCTCATACAAGCGGAACAACCGCAACTATGCTAAATTATGCAATTCGTAGAGCCGAAGAAATGGGCTATACCGTAACGAAGATTAACCTATACGAAAAAAATCTTTCTTACTGTACGGGTTGTAGGGCTTGCATGAATACGCACACTTGTGTTCAAAAGGACGATATAAAGGAAATTGTAATGTGTTTACAGAAATGCCAAACGGTTCTGCTTGCAGCTCCTGTCTATTGGGCGAATGTGCCTGCTCCTGTTAAGAATTTATTTGACCGATTATTGGGAACGGCTATGGAGGAAACAAGCACATTTCCTAAGCCACGTTTAAAGGGTAAGAAATATATGCTTTTAACTTCCTGCAACACGCCTTTTCCTTTTTCATGGATATTCGGACAAAGCAGAGGGGCAATCCGCAGTATGGACGAGTTTTTTAAGACAGCGGGAATGAAACCGATAGGCAAAATTGTATGTGCGGGTACGGCGAGTAAAAAAGATTTACCAAAACAAACAATCAAAAAAATTGAGAGGTGTATGAAATGAGAATGTCTAAAAAGAAAGTAGTTTTATTGGTTATTATGCTCCTTTTGCTTATTGGTTTAGTTTGGGGAATAATTTATCTTAAAAGTGTTTCAGATTATAAACAGGCAGTAAAGGAAACCACTTTTGAAGAAATAAATATTTCGGATATTCCCGACGGAGTTTATATTGGTGAATATGATGTGAATTTTATATATGCCAGAGTGGAAGTTACCGTGCAAAATGGAGAAATCACAAATATTAACATTTTGGAGCATAGGCATGAACGTGGAAAAGCCGCAGAAGCCATAACTAATAAAATAGTTGATGAACAGAAAATAGATGTAGACGCAATATCGGGCGCAACAAATTCAAGCGCCGTCATAAAAAAGGCTGTTGAAAATGCCCTAAAAAATGGGCTATAACATTTCAAAAGCAACTGTAAACCATGCACCGCCCTATGTGGGAGAAAGGGGGAATCATTTATGCCTTGCACAGAAGCATACAAGGAGCATATGCCCAGCGCCCGGACGCCACTGCCTGTGTGTCGCTGGAGGACTGGAACGGGAAAGTAGGGCGGTGGGTAAGGAGGGGCGCAAAGGGGATTGCTCTGTTAGATGACAGCAGGGCGAAGATGAAGCTGAAATATGTGTTTGACGTTTCCGATACCCGTCTGGTGCAGGGCGGATGGACGCCTGTCCTCTGGAAGATGGAGCAGCGGCATGAAGCGGAAGTGCTTTCCTGCCTGTCGGATACCTACGGGCTCAAGGGGAAGGAAGCGGCAGGCATTGGCTCAGCGCTCATGGAGGTTTCTTCCCGCATTGCGGAAGAGAATTTGAAAGAAGCCATGCGTGGGCTGGACTATGAAGTGGAAGGCCGGCTGGAAAATGCCATACTGTCCTGTACCCGCACCATGGCGGGCATGGTGTCGGCGGAGACAGCCAGAAAGAAAAAAGAGTTGTCGCAGACGGTATCCATCGAAGAAGAAATAAGGAAGCTGGAAGCGGAGAAAAAGAGGTTTTCTTCAAGGAAACTCAGGCTTTATGAAGATTACCGTTCCGGGAATATCACAAAAGAAAAGTACCGTAAAGAGTATGAAACCGCCGCCAGCCGTATTGTGGAAATAGAAAAGAGGATACCGGAGCTTAAGGACGAAGTTATCCGGATCAGGGAACAAGTGCAGCACATGGAAGAGAAGGAGGCGGAGCTGGAAGGGCTGGCATCGCTTGAAACTTTCGATAAGGGCAGGCTGTCAGCGGTGATTGACAGTGTACAGGTTTACAGCGAAGAGCGGATAGAGATTGTCTGGAAGATGAATGACTGGTTTTTTCCCGGAGCAGGGG
>Ga0137309_100799_pt1 | contig 22959 bp, 24 predicted proteins | sample NAcewiD2O_June_FD_97179 | JGI IMG/M metagenome (GOLD analysis project Ga0137309, IMG submission 97179) | Mouse cecal microbial communities from Vienna, Austria - N-Acetylneuraminic amended D2O_June | ecosystem: Host-associated > Mammals > Digestive system > Large intestine > Cecum | place... | reverse complement strand
TGTGGCACCAGTAGCACCGGCAGGGCCGGGGATTCCCTGAGGACCGGTGGGACCAGTTGCACCGGTGGGCCCCGGATATCCCTGGGGGCCGGTGGGAAGAATTTAATTAGTACCTCTAAATGAGCAAATCTGAAAAATAAACAAAGGCAAACCTCAGCGGAAGTGGTAAGATGTGGGATGACGAATCACCACAAGACCACAAACCCAAAGAGGAGTGCCTTATGGCAGACATTATAGCAGGCAGGAAAGCAATGAGCAAGTTTTTTTACCAGTACGGGTTTGGAGAAAAATTAAGCAGTGTACCGCAGAAGAGGCTAACGGAGATCATATGCGGCCTGGCTATGAAAGGAAACCAAAGCAGGACAACAGATTTTGCCGAACTAAAACAGGGTTTTCGGACCAGTTACGGACATTTTCTGTCCAAAGGCAAATGGGATGAGCAAAAGGTGTCCCAACAGCAGCAGACAGAAGCGCTGCGGAAAGCAGATGAATTGGCTCAGACGAAGGGTGCTCCCATCTACCTGAGTATAGATGATACGGTCATTGAGAAGAAGAAACCATCCTCGCGAGCCACGCGGCCCATGGAGGGAACCGGTTGGCACTATTCTCATCTGGAGGGTAAACAGGTATTCGGTTATCAGGTGTTTGGCGCCAATATCAGCACGGGTGATTTTTCCCTGTGCTATTGTCTGCGCCGCTGCTGTCCAGAAAACGGCTCCAAGATCGACATGGCGGTCCAACTTCTGGATACGCTGCCCGAGACAGATGCCCGTGTTATCCTCCAAATGGACAGCTGGTATACCTGCAAAGCCCTGTGGGACAAGGCGCTTGAGAAAAACATCACCCTCATTGGCGCTATGAAATCCAATCGCATCCTTTATCCTGACGGTCACCGCTGCAGCGCCCAGGATTACGCTGCTATGCTCCCAAACGGCCAATACCACCTCGTTACAGTGGGCGGTCACGAGTATTGGATTCATCGCTATGAAGGGGCGCTCAACGGAATCGAAAAGGCTGTTGTCCTGCTCTCCTATCCCAAGGATGCATTTGGCAGCAAGAAGGCACTCCGCGTCTTCATTTGCTCTGATTTCGGCCTTTCTGATGGGGAAATTCTTTCTCATTACACCCATCGCTGGAAAATTGAGGTCATGTTCAAGCAGCAAAAAATGTATTTGGGCCTCAAATCCTTTATGGTTCGTTCTGCAATAGCCATTGACCGCCTGTTTGTCATCCTTCCCTTGGCCCATTTGTTTTTTATTGTCCTTTTTGATGCAGCTCTGCCTTTGTCTGCCGCTATTCGTCGTTTTAGGACCCTTTTGGGCAGTTTTTAATTTTGCTCATTTAGAGCTTCGGATCATAGGCGCTGCAGCAATAGATCGGAACCATATCTGTGTCGGCGGTAGTCACCGTATATATAAACTGTGCCCCACATTGTCCGCACTTCGCACGGTAGACACGCTCCAGCTTTTTCACAGCATCAATGACCCACTCACTTTTTTCCATGCGATCCTCCCTCTTGAAACAAGTACAGCACGGCGGTCTTGTGACCGCCGTGCCAAAAAATCACAGTTTTTCCCGAATCAGCTCGCCCATTTTCAGGGTGCCCACCACTTCCTCGCCGGGCTTGGCGATGTCGGCGGTGCGCCAGCCCTCGTTGAGGACGGCGTCTACCGCATCCTCGATGGCCTTGGCCTCGGCGGGCAGGTCAAAGGAGTAGCGGAACATCATAGCCACCGACAGAATGGTGGCGATGGGGTTGGCCTTGTCCTGGCCGGCAATGTCGGGGGCGGAGCCGTGGATGGGCTCATAGAGCCCAGGGGCGGTGTCTCCGATGGAGGCAGAGGGCAGCAGACCGATGGAGCCGGTAATCATAGAGGCCTCGTCAGAGAGGATATCCCCGAACATGTTCTCGGTGACCACCACGTCAAACTGCCCCGGGTCCTTCACCAGCTGCATGGCGGCGTTGTCCACCAGCACGTCCTCATACGCCACATCGGGGTACTCCTCCGCCAGCCTGTGCATGATCTGCCGCCACAGACGGGAGGTCTCCAGCACGTTGGCCTTGTCCACACTGGCCAGCTTCTTACTCCGCAGCCGGGCCAGCTCAAAGCCCCGGCGGCCGATGCGCTCGATCTCCTTCTCGGAGTAGGCCATCAGGTCGCTGGCCTCCTCCCCCCTGTCCTCGGTCTGATAGCGGTCCCGCTTGCCGAAGTACACCCCGCCGGTGAGTTCCCGGACGATCATCAGGTCGATGTTCTTGTCGTTCTTCAGGGGGCAGGACTCCGCCAGGGCGGGCCGCAGGGCGGCGGGGCGCAGGTTGGCGTACAGCCCCAGGTCCTTGCGGATGGACAGCAGGGCGGTCTCGGGCCGCTTGTCCGCCTCGGTGGAGTGGCCCCACTTGGGTCCGCCCACCGCACCCAGCAGCACGGCGTCGCAGGCCTTGCACTTCTCGGCGGTGCCCTCGGGGTAGCTTTTGCCCACCGCGTCGATGGCGCAGCCGCCCATGAGGACATCCACATACTCAAATTTGTGGCCAAACTTCGCGCCGATGGCGTCCATCACCTTGACGGCCTCCCCCACCACCTCGGGGCCAATGCCATCGCCTTTGATAAGAGCAATTTTGTAATTCATTGCTTCATTCTCCTGTTCTTTTAAAAATATCCACCTCGCTGGAGGTTGCAACAGCCATATAATTGCCGCACCGGCTGAAGCCAAAGGCCTTTGGCCCATAGTCGTCAAAAATAATGGTGCAGGCCTCGGGGCTCTGATACCAGGAGGCGTATTGGGGCATAAAGATGATCTGTTCCTTGGGCCAGTAAGGGGCAGCCCGGTCCAGGCCGTCCCCCAACCGACTGAATTTTCTCAGCCCGCCGCCCCCCAGACCGGCAATGGGCACCAGCTCGTTCCCCAGGGGCTCGGCGCAGGCGATCAGGTCCTCCTCGTCCCAGTTCTCTGTGCAGTACACCTTCTCCCAGGTCTGGCAGTTAATGACGCTCTGGCCCTGGGAGGAGACGACCACCAGCTTCTCTGTCTGGAGGTTGGAAAAACCTATATACATCAGCCCACCTACCGCGAAGGTCTCCTTCTCCCAGCCGGCAGGCACGCCGTGCGGAATCTTTTCCAGCAGTGCCAGCAGACGATTTTGGTGTTCTGCTTCCATCGCTCACCCCTCACTCCGGCCAGACCTGGCGGCAGTCGGCCAGCTCGGCGTTGGGCTTTTCGGATACCAGTACCTGGGCGGACTGGGACAGGTCGTTGTCCTCAAACTTCTCGGTTTTCAGAAGCTCCAAAATTTTAGGCCACCAGCCCTCCGCGTCCTCGGTCTTGAGCCAGACGGCTAACACACAGCCATCCTCGCCAATGTAGTCATAACCGTTATCCTGGACCGCCCCCTGGGACCACTCCTCAATCCGGTCGGGCAGGGTGTAGCGGATATCCAGGTCCGGGTTTTCCATTTTCCGGGAGTCCATGCTGATTACGATGGACTGCATCTTCTGGAACCGCAGGCGGATCAGGCGGTTTTCCTCCAGAAAATCCTGACGGAGCTCACAGGAAAATCCAAGGGGCTCCAACGCCCCCACCAGGGCCTGGACGGTGACTGCGCTGCCCGGGAAAAAGCAGGACAGGGCCTTCAGCTTCTCCCCCACCGCGGTATCCCGGACCTGCGCGCAGAGGGACCGGTCGTCCCCCTCCAGGGCACAACTTGACAGTATCTCCGCCAGCTTAACATGCGCCCGAACAGCGGCTTCGTCAATACCCAGGAAAACTACCTTCTCCCCCGGTTCAAAGGTCAGCGGCGTTTGCTTGGGCGTTTTCATTTCCCCAGTCCCCGCTCTTTCAAGGAGTTAAGCAGTCCGCCGCTTTTGATAATGCCGTCGATAAACTCCGGGAAGGGGGCGGCCTTGTAGGTCTTACCGGTGGTTACATCGGTAATCACGCCGCTGGCGAAATCCACCTCCACCTGGTCCCCGGCCTGGATCTCTTCCGCCGCCTGGGGGCACTCCACGATGGGGAAGCCGATATTGATGGCGTTGCGGTAGAAGATACGGGCGAAGGAGGGGGCAATGACGCACTTCACGCCGCAGGATTTGATGGCCAGGGGGGCGTGTTCCCGGCTGGAGCCGCAGCCGAAGTTGGGCCCGGCCACGATGATGTCCCCCGCCTCCACGGTGGAGGCGAATTTTTCATCTATGTCCTCCATGCAGTGGCTGGCCAGCGCCGCCGGGGAGGGATCGTTCAGGTGCCGCGCCGGGATGATCACGTCAGTGTCCACATTGGCGCCGTATTTGTAAACTTTCATGGTATTCGTTCCTTTCGTCCTAAATAGCCTCCCTTGCCAAAGGGAGGGGGACCGCCGGGCGTCAGCCCGGTGGTGGAGGGATTCCGCTCTGCGGAAGCTTTCTGAGAAACAGAATCCCCCAGTCACCGCCTGCGGCGGTGTTAGCCCCCTTTAGCAGGGGGGCCTTTTCTCTCCTAAATCGCCCTGGGGTCAGCCACGCACCCGGCGATGGCCGAGGCGGCGGCCACGGCGGGGGAAGCCAGGATAATCTCGGAGGTGGTATGGCCCATGCGGCCCACAAAGTTCCGGTTGGTGGTGGAGACGGTGCGCTCCCCCTCGGCCATCACGCCCATGTGTCCCCCCAGGCAGGGGCCGCAGGTGGGGGTGGACACCGCCGCGCCCGCCTCGATGAAGGTCTGGATGAGGCCCTCCTCCATGGCCTGGAGAACGATGGCCTGGGTGGCGGGAATCACCACGCACCGCACGTTATCGGCCACCTTCCTGCCCTTCATAATTGCGGCAGCAATGCGCAGGTCACCGATGCGGCCGTTGGTGCAGGAGCCAATCACCACCTGATTGATGGGGGTACCGACCACCTCGGACACCACCTTGGTGTTCTCAGGCAGGTGGGGCAGGGCCACGGTGGGCTCCAGCTTGTCCAGGTCGATGACCACCTCCCGGTCGTAGATGGCGTCGGGGTCGGCGGCGAAGGCCTCACAGGGGCGGGACACCCGGCCGTTGATGTACTCCATGGTCTTCTCGTCCACGGGGAAGATGCCGTTTTTGCCCCCCGCCTCGATGGCCATGTTGGAGATGGTAAAGCGGTCGTCCATGGACAGAGAGCCCACCCCCTCCCCGGCAAACTCCAGGGACTGGTACAGGGCGCCGTCCACACCGATCTCCCCGATGAGGTGGAGGATTACGTCCTTTCCGGACACATGGGGCTGGAGCCTGCCCTTCAGCGTCACCTTGATGGCGGAAGGCACCTTGAACCACAGCAGGCCGGTGGCCATGCCGGCGGCCATATCGGTGGAGCCCACGCCGGTGGAGAAGGCCCCCAGAGCGCCGTAGGTGCAGGTGTGGGAGTCCGCGCCGATGATAACCTCGCCGGGGGCGGCCAGCCCCTTCTCGGGCAGGAGAGCGTGCTCCACGCCCATCTGGCCCACATCAAAGAAGTTGGTAATCTCATGCTTGTGGGCAAACTCCCGGGCCTGCTTGCACAGCTGGGCGGATTTGATGTCCTTGCAGGGGGTGTAGTGGTCCAGGACGATGGCGATTTTGTCCTTGTCAAAGACCTGGGTGAAGCCCGCCTTCTCAAACTCGGTGATGGCCACCGGCGTGGTGATGTCGTTGCCCAGCACCAGGTCCAGCCTGGCCTCGATGAGCTGGCCGGGCTCCACCTTGTCCAGCCCGGCGGCTTTGGCTAAAATTTTCTGCGTCATTGTCATTCCCATAGGGTAAATTACCTCCTTAGCGGTTTGTTGAGAGGATTTTACCACAGGGCTTGCCAGAAGAATGTAAAGTATGATATAATTTATAAAATCTTTTGACAACCCTACTGCCCTGTGGTAAAATAAATTAGAATCATGAAAGGAGGCCGACAATATGCCGACCGAAAAAGAAATTGTAATCATTCAAAAGGCCACCGTGTACGACCTCAAACGTATTTTGAAAGAATCTCCAGGCAAAACCTATACGCAGGAGGAAGTAGAAAAACTCCTTGACGCATATATCACTGGGGTGGAACAGTAACGTAACAAAAGGGCGGGGATATCCCGCTCTTTTTTAAAGGCAGTTGAGATACAACTATGAAAATCATCTATGAACCACGAACTTGACTTCCCCGCCGGCATTTGGGAGCCCTTCGCCAAATCCCGGCCGCCGGTGCGGTGCTCACCGGGGTATCTGATCTACTTGCAGAACACCCAAGCCACCTGCTTCTACTATCTGAAATCGGGCAAGGTAAAGAGCTTCATCCAGTCGGAGGACGGCGGGGAGCGGGTGCTGAACCTCTACACCGCCGGCAGCCTCTTTGGAGAGGCCTCCTTCTTTGACGAGCTGCCCCGGGTGTCCTCGGCGGTGGCGGTGGTCCCCTGCGAGATCGTCCCCATCGACCGGGAGCTGGTGACCCAGGAGTTTGCCCGCAACCCGGAGCTGGCCCTGGCCATGATGCAGTACCTGGCCCGGACGGTGCGGCTGCTCTCCGGCCAGGTGGACCAGATGGCCTTCCGCCCCGCCCGGTGGCGGGTGGCCAACTACCTGCTCACCCTGGCCGGCCGGGACGGGATGGTCTCCTGCACCCAGGAGGACATCGCCGCCGCCGTCTCCGCCAGCCGGGTGACAGTGAGCCGGGTGCTGAACGAGTTCGCCAGGTCGGGCTGGGTGGAGCTGGGCTACCGGACTATTTCCCTCATGGCGCCGGAGCGGCTGGATGAACTATGCAAGCTTTAGGCGGAGCCCTTGGAGGGCTCCGTCTCCGTTTCCCCTTGACTTTGACCAATTTTTTGTCATAATGGAATACAGCTGTTTCAAATCCAAAAAAGGAGCCCTGTTATATGGAGCAAAACGTCTTCTCCTGGCCCGCCCTCCGGCTGCCCCGGCTCTCCGCCCGGTTCCGGCTGGCCTTTTTCACCGCCTGCCTGGTGGGCTTTGTCACCCACCTGTACCTGCTCACCAACACCCTGCCCAACCACGACAGCATCCACAGCATTTTCACCGACAACAACGTCCTGTCCAGCGGCCGGTGGTCGGCTCAGCTGCTGTCCTCCTTCAGCACTTACTTCCAGATGCCGGTGGTCATCGGGCTTATCTCCATTCTGGCCCTGGCTGTCACCGCCGGGCTCACCGTCCACATTCTGCGGCTGACCCACCGGGGGAGCATCGTCATGGCCGCCGCCCTGCTGGTCACCTTCCCCTCCCTGTCCGGCATCTTCTCCTACCTTTTTACCGCCGACGCCTACTGCCTCGCCCTCCTTCTCAACACCCTGGCCGTCTGCTGCGCCCGGCGGTACCGTTGGGGCTGGGCGGCCGCTATTGTGATGATGGCGGTGGCCTGCGGCACCTATCAGGCCTTCCTGTGCTACGCCGTGGGCCTGTTCCTCTTCGACTGCGTCCTCATGCTGCTGGAGGGGGAGGACATCGTGAAAACCGTCCGGAAGGGACTGACCTATGTTGGAATCTGCCTGGCCTCCCTGGTGCTGTACTACGTCATTTTGAAGGTGATCCTCCTCATTACCCACACGGAACTGGTGGACTACCAGGGGCTGAATCAGATGGGTCTGGACAACATCCTGGCCTTTTTGGGCAACATCCCCGACGCCTACGACTATTTCTTCACCTACTTCCGCCGCCCCGCCCACCTGAACGCCTTTTACCGCTGGGTCCAGATAGCTGACTGCCTGTTTCTGGCGGTGATGGGGCTGTGGCTGGCCGTATTGAAGGGGTTGTTTCGCGATCTCCCCCGCCTGCTGCTGACGGCAGCCGGAGTGGCCCTGGTCCCTCTGGCCCTGAATTTCGTCTTTATTCTGGCCGTGGGAGCCGGCATACACCAGCTCATGCTCTACGCCTTCGTGCTGGTGTTCCTGCTTGCCATCAAAATTGCCGAGCTGGTGATGCAGGAGCTGGTCACCCGTCAGAGGCCGGGCTGGCTGGGGGTGCTGGGGGTCAATCTCACCCTGTGCGCCCTGCTGGTGTGGTGCGGATTTTACACCAACAACATTTCCTACCTCCGCCTTCAGGTGCGCTATGACAACTCCGCCGCCCTGGCCAACCGGATTGCCGCCCGGGTGGAGGCCCTGGAGGGCTACAACCGGGACACCCCGGTTGCCCTGATTGGCCTGCTTCCCGACGGCCTGTATGGCCGGACCGTTCCCGCCTTCTCCACCCCGGAGCCCATTGTCGGCACCGACGACATCCTTCTGGAGTACTACTACTCCGCCCGGGACGTACTGCAATACTGCGCCGGCCTGCGCCTGCCCCCCTTCACCCAGGAGCAGTGGGCCTCGGTGTACTTCTCCGACTTCATCTACGACATGCCCTGCTGGCCGGCGGCGGGCTCGGTGATCATGCACGAGGGCGTGGCCGTGGTCAAGCTGGGGGAGATTGACCCGCCGCAATAAAATCGGGCACGGGAAACTTCCCGTGCCCCAGAGCGCCAAAAACCTTCCGTCCCCCGCAGGGCAAGCCTTCCACCCTCCGGGGGGAAGGTGCCCCCGAAGGGGGCGGATGAGGGGGCGGGGCGGGCAAGCTGTCCTTTACGATAAGAGGCGGTAACCTCACCGCACCCTCATCCGTCACGGCTTCGCCGTGCCACCTTCCCCCTTAAAGGGGGAAGGCTTTTTGGCGCGTTCTTTCAGGTTGTACTTTTTTGATTCGTTGAGGCACGGGAAACTTCCCGTGCCCTTCCTTTTACCGGACCCAGTGGCATACCGCGTCCCGGAGAAACTGGGCGCAGCCTGAAACCTCGCGGTCGTAGTAAGCGGTAAACCGCTCGTCCTGGACATAGAGCTCCGCAATACCCCGGTGGCGCGAAACGTCGTACTTGTCCCCGGTGGCGGTGAGCCAGCGGCGGTGAAGGCCGGCAATCTCCCTCCCCGCCTCCCCGGCCGGGTCTTCCCCGGCGGCCACGGCGGCGGACAGCTTTTCCAAAATCTCCCGGCCCAGGCTGTCCCACGTCTGGTACTGCTCCCGGGTCACGCCCTGAAGCCGGGTGAGCATCGCATCCACCTTGTCATCGCCGTACTTCTCCCGGCTCTCGGTCTCATAGGTCCTTCTGTACTCCTCCAGCGCACCCCGCTTGAGGGCCTCAAATTTCTTTTCGTCTGACATAATTTCCTTCCTTTCTGTGCATAAAATGGTCTCCCTGACCGATTCAATCAGCCTCTGGACCCGGTCCCGCTCCTCCTCCAGGGCGGACAGGTGGTCCCGGAGGACGGCCAGGCGGTCGAAGGAGGGGTCATCCAGACATGCCCGGATACGGGCCAGCTCCACCCCGAGGGCCCGGTAGTACAGGATGTCCTGGAGCCGGTCCACCTCCGCCGGACCGTAGCGGCGGTAGCCGCCCTCCGTCCGGCCGGAGGGCGGCAGCAGACCGATCTTGTCGTACCAGCGCAGAGCGCGGGTGGTCACTCCCGACAGGCGCGACAGCTCCTGAATGGTATATTCCATCCGAATCACCTCCTTGTCAGGGATACTATCACTTGACGTTGCGTCAAAGTCAAGGGGTTTTTAAAATATTTGGGACGGCCCAGCGGCCGTCCCTTTTATTATTCCTCTGTATTTTTCCCATTCTGCTTTCTCAGTCTTTTTTTCAGCTCCCGCCTTCCCAGAAAGACCCCCACCACGGCCACAACCGCCAAAACCGCCACCAGGAAGACATTGTAAGAGACCCAGATCAGCAGATTCTGTAAACCCTCCCCCAGGCCCCGGACGCTGGCCTGGAAGCCGGCGGCCATCCGCTGGCCCAGGGAGGCGGTCTCCCCCACCTCCTGGGTGACCCGGCCCACCTCGTTGAGGTAGATGTTAAAGGTGGAGAAGCCCACCAGGGCGTCGTAGCGGTTGAGCTCAGAGGAGTACTGCTCAATCTGATACTCCACGTCGCTGAGGGCGTTTTCCAGGGTGATGATGTCCTCCATGGTCTCCGCCTTCTCCAGCAGGGCCAGCAGCCGCTCCTGCTTGGTGCGCTGGGTCTTCAGGCGGGCCTCGGTGTCGTAATACCGCTCCCCCACGTCCTCGCTGCTCTCGTTCTTGCTGGTCACATAGCCCAGCTCCCCGGTACTGGACAGGAACTGGTCATACTTCTCCGCCGGCACTCGGACAGTGTACTCCCCCCGGCGGCTGGCGTTAATATCCCGCCGGCTGCCACCGTATTCGCTGGAGTTCTCAAAGTAGCCGTTGCACTCCGCCACCAGCTGGTCCAGGGCGGCCTTGCTCTGGTCGAACTGCTCCGTCTGAATGGAAATCTCCGCCCGGCGGATAAGCTTGGCCCGGGGATTTTGATAGATACCGTCCTCCTGATTTTCCGTCTCAATGGGCGCGCCAGGTTCTCCGGGCGCGGGCATATAGTCCGACTCGCCCATGTCCCAGTAGCCGCCGTCCGCGCCGTTCCATGATCCACTGGGGGCGCTGGAGGCGGGCGCATTGTCCGCCCCTTTGCTGCCGGAGCTCCCGGCACCGCACCCCGCCAGCAGCAGGATGGCCGCCAAAGTGATTGCAAACAGTTTTCTTTTCATGATGATCCTCCTTTTCCGCTTCCACAAGGCCCTCTTGTCAAAGGGGGCTTTTTTGCCCTCACCAATACAGACGCAAAAACCGCCCGGCGGTTGCACCGATTTCAAAATTTTTTCATAGAATGGAGAAAATCGGGAGGTGCATCGCTATGCCCATCATATATCTGTCCCCATCCACACAGGACTGGAACCCATACGTCAACGGCGGCACGGAGGAGGAGTGGATGAACCTTCTTGCCGACAAAATGGTGCCCATGCTGGACGCCTCCGGTATCCGGTACAACCGGAACACGCCGGATATGACCGCCGCGTCCTCCATCGCCGCCTCCAACGCGGGGAACTACGATTTCCACCTGGCCCTCCACTCCAACGCCGCCGCTGGAGCCCAGGCGGGGAAGGCCCGGGGCTCCATCGTCTTCTACTACCCCGGCAGCGACGACGGCAGGCGGGCGGCGGAGCTCATCGCCGACGGCCTGAAAACCATCTACCCCGACCCCAACAGGGTACGCACCGAGGCCACCACCACTATTGGCGAGGTGGCCAAGGTCCGGGCCCCCGCCGTCCTTATCGAGCTGGCCTTCCACGACAACGTGGAGGACGCCAACTGGATCAAGGCCAACCTGGACAGCGCCGCCCGGGTGATTGTGCTGGCCCTGACGGAGTACTTCGGCATCCCCTTCTTCGAGACTGAGCACCGCCGACCGGGGGTGGTGGATGTGGAGTGGGGCAACCTGAACATCCGGGCCCGGCCCAACACCTCCGCCGCCGTTGTCGCCCAGGCCCCCGACGGCGCGCCGCTCACCATTATCAACACCGCCAACGGCTGGCACCTGGTGAATTACAACGGCGCCATCGGCTACGCCAGCAGCGATTATATTACGGTGGTGTGACGGCTCTGCTCCAAAAGGCCCCCTTGTCAAAGGGGGCTGGCACGGCAAAGCCGTGACTGGGGGATTCCGCCCTTCAAGCTTCGGAATCCCTCCACCACCGGGCTCCGCCCGGCGGTCCCCCTCCCTTTGACAAGGGAGGCTTTTGAAAGGAGGTAACATCCAATGGATATCCATGTCGTCCAGCCCGGCGACACCATGTACCGGCTGGCCCAGCAGTACGGCGTTCCCATGGAGCGGCTGCTCCAGGACAACCAGCTGGAGCAGCCCGCCCAGCTGGTTGTGGGCCAGACCATCGTGGTCCAGTACCCGGAGCTGACCCACACCGTCCAGGCGGGGGACTCGCTGTACTCCATCGCCCAGATGCACAACACCACCGCCACCCAGCTGCTGCGCAACAACCCCGCCCTCCAGGGCCGGGACCTGATCTACCCCGGGCAGCATATTGTGGTAAAATACGCCTCCCGCCCCAGGGGGCCCCTCACCGTGAACGCCTACGCCTACCCCTACATCGACCCCGGCCTGCTCCGGGCCACCCTGCCCTATCTGTCTCAGCTCACCCCCTTCACCTACCGCTTTGACGAGGAGGAGCTGATCCCCCTCCGGGACGAATCTCTGGTCAACGCCGCCCTCCAGAGCCGGGTGGCCCCCATCCTCCACCTGTCCAACCTGGACGAGGACGAGCGTTTTTCCGCCCAGCTGGCCCACGAGCTTCTGGAGGACGAGGAGGACCAGCGGGAGCTGATCCAGGCCATCCTGCGCACCGTGGACCGCAGGGGCTACCAGGGTGTGGACGTGGACTTTGAATACATCCTGGCCGAGGATGCCGACCGCTACGCCAGCTTCCTGGCCCGGCTGCGCCAGGGCCTCGCCCCCCGGGGGCTGCCCCTCATCGCCGCCCTGGCCCCCAAGACCTCGGCAGACCAGCCCGGGCGGCTGTATGAGGGCATCGACTACCGCCTCATTGCCCAGGCGGTGGACTTCGCCCTGCTGATGACCTATGGATAGAGTATATTAGCACACACTTTCTTTATTTTCTTCCTCTATGTTCCTTGCAAAGTCAAGTATCTTTTGCCGCTCGGCGGAAAATTTGAAGTAGATGTGGATATGGGAACGGTCCACAACCTCCACATGGTCTAAAAGCCGATCCAGCACGTCCCGGTCCAGGGCTTTGATGTTCCCATATTTTTGGAAAAAAGCAATAAATGCGTCGTCCTGCCGCCTGGCCTCCCTGATTTCCAGCATATTGGCCTGCAACCGTTCAATCTGTCTTTCCTGCTCAGAGAGCGCCGCATTGTAACTCTCCTTAAAATGAATATACTCGCTTTGGTCGATAATACCTTTTTCCAAGTTATCATATAGACGGAATTTTGCCTCAGTCAGCCGTTTTTTCTCCCGCTCCGCCCGGTTGATCGCCAGAAGGTATTCATTTGCGGAACGGCCGGCCTTGCTCTCCTGACGAACTGCGTCTATGACCGCTTTAGCGTCTACAAGCTCCTGAATCTGGTCTTGAATTGCTGTTAGAATTGCTGTTTCCAGCGCAGATTCCCGGACAGAGGGGCATGGGCACTTGTCAGGCGCATAGGCGTGGGTCATACACCGAAAATGAGGATAGCCGTTATTTCCGTTGCGGTTCATGCGGTTTCCGCAGTGAGCGCATTTGATGTAACCAGAGAGCAAATAACTGGCCTCCCGATTGGGAGCTACTCTGGTGCGGCGGGAAAAGCGGTCATGGACGATGGTAAATATCTCGTCGGAGATAATCGCCTCATGGGTTCCCTCAATGACAGTCCACTCGCTTTCATCGGTGGGAGCCATTTTCTTGGTCCGGTAGGATACGCTTCTATACTTTCCCTGGACTAGATTGCCGATGTAGACCTCATCCTTCAGCATGGTGTTTACAGACGTCACAGACCAGATATTCCGCTTAGTACCGCCGCTGGAGTGGCTGGCAAAGCCTTTGCAGCCCTTCATACACTTATACACCGACGGCGGCGGGATTTGCAGGGCGTTGAGCCGCTTGACAATGCCACAGACAGAAGCGCCGTCTGCGTACCAGTTGAAGATCATACGGACGATTTCAGCAGCCTCCGGGTCGATCACCAGCTTGTGGCGGTCCTCCTGACTTTTCTCGTAACCGTAGGGGGCGTAGTTGCCCAAAAACTCCCCACGCTCACGCTTCATGGCAAAGGTGCATTTGATTTTCACAGACAACTGACGGATATAGTCATCATTCATAATGTTGGAAAATGACACGATGGCGCTGCAATATCCGTTGGGGTCTTTCAGGCTGTCAATGTGGTTGAGAACGGAAATAACACGGATCCCCTTTTGGGGAAAATATTCCTCCATGAGGCGGCCCAGCTCCGGGTAATTCCGTCCCAGGCGGGAGTTGTCCTTAAAAATCACACAATTGATTTTTCCCGCTTCAATATTGGCAATCATCCGTTTATACTCCGGGCGTTCAAAGTTTCCCCCTGGGTAGCCGTCGTCGGAGTAGACCTCGGTGTCCACAATTTTTTCCCCCTGGTCTTGCAGGTATTTGATGTACTGCTCAATGATCCGTTTCTGGTTCTGTATGCTGTCGCTCTCCAGCTTATCGCCGTCCTCCTTGCTGAGCCTGACATAAACCGCCATGCGCCATTGGCTGGAAGAAGCGCCGGTTTTCTCTTGTTTGTTTCGCACAAAGGTCATGTGTCCTCCTCTCTGCTGAAACCCTCTATTTGCGAAACAATATCTACAATCATATTGTAGCAAATAGAGGGAAATATGTCAAAAACCCGCCGTTTTTGACATATAGCAGGAAAGCACAGCTATCATGCAGGATTCCAGACTCGGACCGTTTTCCGTATAGTGTACTGTCACCGTCATCTCTTGTGTTGCTGTCAACTTTTTCGCTGGCTTAGACACAGTTTTTTCCTTCACAGCAGATACCTCCTGCACGAACACTATGAGGCAGAATGGCTGGATATACTTGACGGTTCGCGTCCCACGATGGGATTTGATTTCTCTGCCTTTCCATTAATAAAACACCGGACACACCCTCTGCTGCCCGCTAAATGGCCACTTTGTAAAAATTTTTAGCAAAAAAAATCCGCATGGCGCAAAGCCATACGGATTATGCATATTTGACTTATTGTCCAAAATAATACAAGTACATATCCTCCATGTTAGGGGATTGCGGCGCGGCTTCTGCACACGGCTTATGTTCAGACAGCAGCCGAACCACGCTTTTTCCATCCGTGTGCAGGATGTTGCTACATGGGAATTTCTGAATCAGTTCCGCTTCATTCTCTGTATCAACCGTGACGCTCCAGACCATACCTTCGATTTTCTCTAATAACTCGGCGGGCCGCTTCACGTCCAATATGGAGCCTTTTTTCAGCAAAATGACCTGATTAGCTATGGCCTCTATATCGGAAACAATATGTGTTGAAAGCAACACAATTTTTTGCTGGGACAATGCGCTGATGATTCCCCGGAACCGAATACGTTCCTCTGGGTCCAGTCCAGCCGTTGGCTCATCCATCACCAGAATCTCCGGGTCGCCCAAAAGTGCCTGCGCAATTCCCACACGCTGCTTTTGCCCTCCGGAAAATCCTTTGAGTTTTTTCCGGGCTTTTTCCTCCAGCCCCACCATAGCCAGCAGATCATCCGTCTGCCGTTTTGCCTCATATTTTGACAAACCTTTCAATCGTGCAATGTAGAGTAAAAACTGCTCCGCTGTAAAGTTTGGGTAAACACCAAAGTCCTGGGGAAGATAACCCAGCTTCTTTCGGAAGTTGGCTCCCATTACGGCAATATCCTGACCGTCCAAAAGTACCCGGCCTGTGGAGGGGGATACTAAATCGGTCATTATTTTCATTATGGTTGTCTTACCCGCTCCATTTGGCCCCAACAGGCCATAGACACCGCTGGACATTGTTAGGTCGATTTTTTCCAATGCAACAGTCTCTTGAAATACTTTACTGATATTTTCAAAAACAAGGTTCATAGTTCCTTGCGCTCCTTTCTTTTCCGAATCACAAAAAAGAGTGTCAGCTCAATGAGTGCTATATACCAAACAAACCAGAAGGCTGGAAAGGATTTGATTGTTTTCCCTCGTACCAGCTCCGTAAAAAGGCCATATCTCAAAAACCAGAATATGTCCGGTGGGCTTACCGCACCAGCATTGATGAAGTAGCTGCTTGCAAAGGGAAGTCCGCATAGGCACATAGCGATAGGGTGATTTTTTGCTAAATCACATATCATAGCGGACATTAGGAAGTAACCAACAGAGCCAACAAGCGCAATCACTGTAGCGCAGCTGAAAGAATTTGTCCAGCCATAGGGCATATCTATCTTATTTCCCAATAAAAATGAGATTCCAATATTTCCTGCATATAAAAACAATCCAGCCGCAATGACCGCTGCTCCACCACCAATCAGCCGGTTCCAAAACAGAGAAAACCGTCCATAGGATGTGCTGTTGATAATGGGGAATGTTCTTAGCTCCGTATCGAAAGAAAACCTGCGGATCATTACCAGCAGTATTAAAAATCCCATTGTGACGGAGCCAGTCTTGTTCCAAAAGTCAGCGGCCAGCTCCCAAAATTGCGGCCCTCGATAGCGGCCGTCAAGGTAGGCCAATACTGTTCGCACCGCCAGCCCCAGGCCAATTACAACCCAGTAAAGCGGATTTTTGAAGTATTGGTAACACTCTGTTTTCATGTTTTAGCTCTACGCCTCCATAACAGCCACAAGACGGCAAATTCAAGGACAGTCGCCAGCAGGACAAACACAATGGGCTTCCAGACATTTTCCCATTGTCCTACCCATTCAAACCAACGATAACTTTCCAACTGCATAAAGCCGCAAAAGCTGAATTGGAAAATAGCCTTGCAGATCTGGCTGGTCAGTCCTCTCAATCGGTGTTCAATGACAAATTGATAGCAGAGGGAGGCCAAATATATGCCGCCGCAGAGAAAAATAGTTAATGAAGTGCGTTTTGTGAGCGTCGCAACAATCAGGATAAAACCGGTAAAATACAGAGCCCCCAGCAGCAGGAAACCATATTGGACAATGCAGTATGCTAGATTTGACAGAGGTACGCTCTCAAAATGCAAGCACTCTGAAACGGGCGCAAACGCACCCTGAAATCCAATTATTGCTACATGGCTCCCAAGGGTCACAACCCCAAGCACAGTAACAACAGCGATACAATAAATAAGGGAAAATCCAATTTTTGCCCTCCAAGTTAGAGCTGGGCCATGTGCGGCAGTACTGACCAGCCCAGCAGTTTTCTGTTCCGTCTCGTAACACATCAGACGGGACAGGCCAATTACAAGCAGAAAAGCGGTAAAGGTTCCCACATAGCTACGAATATCCTGTTGAATTGTAAACCAGCACTGTTCAAAGTACCCAAATTCGGCCACATATTTTAATTCCCCTAATCCTGTGTAAATCAATACAAATAGCAGCAGGATTGTCAGCAAGTACCCAACCCAGGTTTCCCGAAATGACCTTTGTTTTCTGGCTTCACTCAACACCAGCCGCATAAGAAAACCTCCTTTGTTTTAGTTGATACGCACATATGCTGTATATAGCCACCCCAACGGCCAGAAGTACCACATATGCGGCGGTTGGCAGCAAAATCAAAAAGTGGTCAAATGGCAGAATCAATGCACAATAGCTGATCCCAACCCACAAAATGATAGCGGCCAATGACAGTCCGTCCTGATTCCGAATAACAGCCGAGAGGATCAGCAGACCGATACATAGATAAGTGTTTGGGACGGCCCCGCATAAGGCCAGCCGGATAAAATTCTCTCCTGCTGAATGGGATAGGAGTACAGCAAGGGCAGCAAAAACAAACACCATGTAAACGGATATGAGTGCCGCACGGCCGACCAGCATTTCGGAATAGGAAAAGGGAAGGGTCTCCTCCAGTTCACGCATAGGCTCGTTGTCCAAAACGGAACAGGGCAGCACAGCATAGAAGCAGCCGTAGCCTGCTGTTTCTCAGAAATATTCATTTTCTCTTTTTGTTCGTATCGATCTATCCATCCTAGCTTCGTTGTTGTGTGCGGATAGATGGATAGATTGGTTTGGATAAAATTAGTTTGGTTTTCATCAGTCTTATTAGGGTTTGCTTTTGAAACCTCAAGACGTCGATTTTTTCGACCTCTTGAAGTCGGCTTTTCCGACCTATGCACGTCGGAAAAATCGACCTCAGAAACGGGCGTAGTCGGGACTTGCTCTGTTTCAGGGGCGTTCTCTGCGTTCTCCTGGACCGTGATCCGCTTGACAAAAATCTTATCGGGCCTGCCTTGGCCTTGTTTTTTCCGCTCAATGAGCCCAATTCCCTTTACCGTGTCCAGCTCCGCCAGCAGCCGCATGGCCTTGTTACGGCCACAGCCAATGTCCTGGCACACATCGTTCACGGTGTAGTAGATGTAGACCCGTCCGGTGTTGTCATGCCAGCCGTTTTGAGCGGACAGGCTCATACGGTCCAGCAGCAGGCCATACAGCAGTTTAGCGGCAATAGAAAGCTGCTTGAATTTAGGGTCATCTATCAGCTGATGTGGAATTTTGAAAAACGCAACCTGGCTGACTGTGTCGCTATAAATATAATCTGATAACATTACTCTTGCCACAACCGCAATCTCCTTTTGTAAATAAGTGTAGATATTGTTCCGTAATCCTCTAATTTGTGGGGTTTTCAGCGGTTGTGCTAACAATTCCCATCCATATGAGTGGGGCAACGCGGCAAGCCCGCCCATGGCGGTGGCCCCCCTGCCCCAAGTGCGGCGGGTGGTGGAGTACGCCCTCACCGAGTTCCACCCGGAGCAGCTCTACCTGGGCGTCCCCAACTACGGCTACGACTGGCCCCTGCCCTTCCGGGAGGGGAGCCGGGCTCGGTCGCTGAGCAACGTGGGGGCCGTCCGGCTGGCCTGGGAGCGCCACGCCGCCATCCGGTATGACGACCAGGCCCAGGCTCCCTGGTTCCGCTACGTGGACGGCCAGGGCACGGAGCACGAGGTCTGGTTTGAGGACGCCCGCTCCATCCAGGCCAAGCTGAACCTGGCCTTTGACTACAGCCTCTACGGCGTGGGCTACTGGAATCTGGACCGCCCCTTCCCCCAGAACTGGGTGGTGGTCAACGCCATGGCGGATATTCGCCCCGAAATGTAGATTTTTCCTCCGGTCTGTGGTATAATCAGGCAACCAAAGACAAAGGAGGACATATACATGTCTGTAACAGTTGGCCTGAAAGGCCGGGCCGAGACCGTTGTGACCGACGCCAACACCGCTCAGGCGGCCTGCTCCGGAGCCCTGCCCGTGTTCGGCACCCCCTTCATGTGCGCCCTGATGGAGGAGGCGGCCTGGAAGTCCATCGCCCCCCATCTGGAGCCCGGCCAGAGCACCGTGGGCACCAAATTGGATATCTCCCACGACAGCGCCACCCCCGTGGGGATGAAGGTCTGGGCGGAGAGCGAGATCACCGAAGTGGACGGCAAGCGGCTGGTGCTCACTGTGGCCGCCTTCGACGAGAGGGGCCCCATCGGCCGGGGGACCCATGAGCGGTTTATCGTCACCGACGAGCGTTTTCTGGCCAAGTGCGCTAAGAAACTGGAGGGCTGAGGGATGTCCATAGAAAAAGTCCGGGACTACTTCCGCCCCCTGGGCCGGGAGGGGGACATTCTGGAGTTCCCCGTCTCCAGCGCCACGGTGGAGCTGGCCGCCCAGGCGGTGGGAGTGATCCCCGCCCGCATCGCCAAGACCCTGTCCTTCCTGGTGGAGGAGGGCTGCGTCCTGATCGTGACCGCCGGGGACGCCAAGATCGACAACAGCAAGTACAAGGCCATGTTTCACACCAAGGCCAAAATGCTCACCCCGGAGCAGGCCCAGGAAATGACCGGCCACGCCGTGGGCGGTGTGTGCCCCTTCGGCAACCCGGAGGGGGTGCGCACCTATCTGGACATCTCCCTCCAGCGGTTCGACACCGTCTTCCCCGCCGCCGGGAGCGGGAATTCCGCCATCCAGCTCACCTGTGACGAGCTGGCGGAGTACTCCCGCTCCCTGGGCTGGATCGACGTGTGCAAGGGATGGCAGGAGACATAAGGTTTACGGGCTTCTCCAGAAATGGAGAAGCCCGTCTTTTACAGCTCCACCACCTCCGTGGCGATCTTCTCCCGAAACACCCGGTCGTGCTCCACAAAGAGGAGGGAGGGCCGGCACTGGAGGAGCAGCTCCTCAATCTGCATCCGGGAAAACAGGTCGATATAGTTCAGCGGTTCATCCCACACATACAGGTGGGCGCTCTGGCACAGGCTGGCCGCCAGCAGCACCTTTTTCTGCTGTCCGGCGCTGTACTCCCCCATGTCCCGCTCAAAGAGAGCCCGGGAGAAGTCCAGCTTGCGCAAAATCGTAAGGAACCGGGTCACGTCTATCCCCTGCCCCTCCGCCCAGGACACCGGGTTCCCCCGCAGGTGGTCCGCCCGCTGGGGGACGTAGGAAATCTTCAGCCCCGAGGCCCGGAACAGGGTCCCGGCGTGGGGGACATCCTCCCCCAGCACCAGCCGCAGCAGGCTGGTCTTGCCCGAGCCGTTGCCGCCGTCCAGACACAGCCGCTCCCCTTGATTCAGGGTGAACCGGACCGGCTTTCCATCCATGCCGGGGTAGGAGATAGACAGGTCCCGGCCCTCCAGCAGCCGGCCGCCGTGGTGGGCCAGGGGGGTCAGCTTCAGGCTGTCCGCCCGCTCGATGTCTTTCAGCAGGGCGGATTTCTCCTCAATGGCCCGCTGCTGCCGGTCCTCGATGTTCTTGGCCCGCTGCATCATCTTGGCCGCTTTGTGGCCGATAAACCCCCGGTCGGGCCGCAGGCCGGAGTTTTTGGAACCGTATTTGGTTTGCTCCACCTTGTCCGACCAGCCTGAGGTCCGTTTTGCCGCCTGCTCCAGCCGGCGGATGTCCCCCTTCAGCTTCTCATTCCGGGCGGCCTCCCCCCGGTCCCGGTCCTCCTTGTCCTTAAACCAGCTGGAGAAGGACCCCCGCACCAGCTCCGGGCCGGTGGGATTCAGGGCCAGGATGTGGTCCACGCAGCCGTCCAGAAAGGCCCGGTCGTGGGACACCAGCAAAAAGCCCCGGTCCAGATTTTTAAGGTAGTTGGCCACCAGGGCCCGGCCCGGTCCGTCCAGGTGGTTGGTGGGCTCGTCGATCATGGGGTAGGCCCCCTCGTCCAGAAAGAGGGTGGCCAGCAGGGCCCGGGTCTGCTCCCCGCCGCTGAGGGTGGCGAAAGGCCGGTCCAGGGCCGTCTCCTCCAACCCCAGCTTGGACAGCTCCCAGCTCAGCCGCCACGCCTCCTCCGGCGGCACCCCCTCCAGCAGGATGTCCAGCGCTCGCCGTTCCGGGTCGGCCACTGGCCGGGGCCAGTGCAGGCAGGGCTGGCGCAGGGAGACGGTCCCCTGGCCGGCCAGCTCCCCCGCCAGCAGGCGGAGCAGGGTGGTCTTCCCCCGGCCGTTGCGCCCCACCAGCCCCAACTTCCAGTTGGTGTCCAGCTGGAGGTCCAGCCCTTCAAAGACGGGGATGTGGTCCCCGTCGTAGGTAAAATGCAGGTTTTGAATGGTGATTTGCGACATATCGTTTCCTCCTGTCATGTGCGCGAAAAAGCCGCAAGAGGGACTTTCCTCTCGCGGCGGCAGGGGCACGATACGCCCATTGGGAGCCGAAAGGGGAAGACTGCGCGTTTCCTCCTGCGGACCCATGACAGAACCGGGCTGTTCTCACAGCCCTGTATCCTCTCCTGTCACGGAATCAGCAAGTGGTCTTGCGCATCTTCCCGCCTCCTGTCTCATTGTTTGGGCCAGCATACCACGACTTGTACGGTTTGTCAACCCCTCTGTGAGGGAGGGGCAGGGCAACAGCATTTGAAATTAGTCGAAAAGGATATCAAGAAGAGGGAAAATATCTGGTATCTGTTGTAGTTTTATCACCCCTACTGATCGTGGCAGTCACCATGCCGGCAGCTTGCAGTCCATCCCATTCCGCCCGCCGCGGCAGCCAGGACAGATCGGTCAGTAAGCGATACTCCCGCCGCTGCGGGTTCGCTACCTGCTCCAGGCTTCCTATTCATTTTTCTGGTTCCATATTCTTTATTATTTCTCTTTCTCGCTAATTTTCAAATGCTGTTGCCCTGGGCATTTCCACTCCCCTATTTGACTGGAAAATCAGCGCACGGAATTTGCCTGCTCCGCGGCCCGCTCCATCAATGCCAGATTATCTTTCAGCCGCTGGTTATCCGGCTCCAGGGCCAGGGCCTTTTCCGCCTCCTCCGCCGCCTCCCGGAAGGCCCCGGTGTAGTAAAAGGCCATGGCCCGCAGGTCGTGGGGCAGGCTGCCCCAGGCGGCAGCCTCGCAGATGTAGCTTCTGGGCCGGACAGTGATGGCCAGGGCACAGGCGGTGAAGTAGAGCACCCCCTCCCACTCCCTCTGATGGTAGAGCATCAGAGCCAGATCGGTGTAGGGCTCCCGCAGGTGGGAGGCCTCGGTGATGGCCCGGAGGTACCAGTCCCTGGCCTGAGAAGCCTGCCCCTTCTCCCAATAGGACCGGGCGATATACCGCATGGAGGCCGCCCGTTCATCCCGCCACACGGCGGTGGGCATCTCCAGATGACCCTTCAGGGTTCGGATGCAGTCATCCCAGCGGCCCCGATACATGTACTCCCGCCCCAGGTAGTGGACATTGCGGTCGTCCCCCGGCTCCTCCTGAACCGACAGCTCCAGCAGGGGCAGGTATTGGCTCCGGGACTTGGTCGGGTCCGGGTGATGGTCCAGCTGGACCCCCTCCGCTGTCACCATCGGCCCGGGTCTCCCCTCCCCTGTCCACCGGAGCACCTCATGGACCGGGTGGACCCACTGATAGCCCCGGCGGGCGTGAATTTTCTCATACCAGAACACCACCCCCTCGGAGCCGTCGGCGTTGAAGGACCAGGTGTACCGGTAGGAGGCCTGTCCCGCCCCCGGCACCCAGGCCCGCTCCAGCGCCTCCCGCCAGCCGGGGTGAAACACCTCGTCCAGATCGGTACAGACGCAGATATCGGCATCCTCGGGCACCAGTTCCAGGGAGCGGTTCCGGGCCCTGTCAAAGCGCCAGGGGGAGATCGTCTCCACTGTAACCTCCGCCCCCCGGGCCCGCAGCCGCTCCACCGTCCTGTCCTCTGAGCCGGTATCCAGCACCAGCACCCGGTCGGCCTCGGACATGGAGTCCATCCAGCGGTCCACAAACGGCTCCTCGTTCTTACAGATGGCGTAGACACATACCTTGTAGTTGCCCATAAAGACCTCCTTTAAAAGTGCCGGCACTCCTACTATTAGGAGTGCCGGCTGATTTTGACCGGATCGGAAATCAGGTGGCAATAACGCCGGCAGTCCTCAGAGAGGCCAACAGCTCATTGATCTTGTTCACGAGCTCCGGGGTTCCAGCACCCGGATCCACGTCCGCCACCGCGGGGCCGGGGGTGATGGCAGGACCGGCAGGGCCGGTGGGGCCCACGGCACCGGCAGCGCCCGTTGCACCTGTGGCACCG
>Ga0137309_100789_pt1 | contig 23092 bp, 20 predicted proteins | sample NAcewiD2O_June_FD_97179 | JGI IMG/M metagenome (GOLD analysis project Ga0137309, IMG submission 97179) | Mouse cecal microbial communities from Vienna, Austria - N-Acetylneuraminic amended D2O_June | ecosystem: Host-associated > Mammals > Digestive system > Large intestine > Cecum | place... | reverse complement strand
GCAGGATGCTCCGGGCCTTGCTGTTCAGAGAACTCAAACCCACACCCAGGTCAGGATTCCGAGCAGCAGGCAGGCGAGGGCGGCACGCAGGAGATAGTTTGCGCTGATTCGGCTGCGGGGCGGTTTGGGCTTCTCCGGGTCCCTGGGCTTCCAGGGAGCGCGGACGGCCCAGTACAGGTTGGGGAATACCGTCAAAACCACCAAAATCATGCAGATATTATAGCGCAAATACATACTGTTCATTTCCCCGCACCTTCAATCCAATCCTGCTGACCGTCACTGTTGAAAAAGTAAAGGATGCCGCTACCCGCAAACCCTGCAAATGCAGCGGCAAACAGCAATAACCCGCTGCCAGTGTCAGGCCCTGCGCTTTCCGGCAGTACTGGCCCTGTTGGAGGAATGTAGAAAAACTGGCGGTACACACAGCACCAAACAGCCATTCCGGCAAGTATGGCAATTGTGGACACAGTGGCAGTGAGCAGAAGGTAGTAGGCGATTTTTTTCAATGGCAGCACTCCTTTCCTGTTGGTAGAGTCTCCCCTCCGGGCCCTGTTCCGCAGCAGCTAGGCCAAAAGCATCAGCCCGATCACCAGACAGGCGATGGCGGCGCGGAGCAGGTACTTGCTGCTGATGCGGCTGCGGGGCGGTCGGGGCTGATCCGGGTCCTTGGGCTTCCACGGGGCGCGGATGGCCAGGTACAGATTGGGGAAGACCGTCACCACCGCCAGGATCATGCTGATGTTATAGAGGAAATAGGCGCGGGTCATCCTTCCTCACCTCCTGAACAGCTCTTCTGCTTGCCGTCGTAGTTGAGCCAGCGGAGCAACCCGCCACCAATAAAACCGGCAAGGGCGGCGACCAGCAGCCATACCCCGCTGCTAAAAATAGGTCCCATGCCCCCCGGCAGGACCGGTCCCGATGGCTGGACGTAAAAAAACTGACGATAAACACAGCAGTATACAGCCCAGCTGACAAACAGAGCAACGATGAGTACGGTGACGGTGAGCAGGAAATAGTAGATAAATTTTTTCATTTTTCCAATTTTATGCAGATGGTCATTAGGCAAACAGCAGGTCGTAAGTCGCGTTTTCCAAAAACGGATCAGCATAAACCATCCCGTTTGCGCCACGATAACATACAGTTCCTATGCTCTTTTGCGGAGGGAATTGCGGCATCGGCAAGCGTAAATTCTTTATGGAATTTTTGAGAATAGCGGGCGTTGACAGGATTGGCGTGTTTATATAAAGGTTTGAGGGTACCGCAGCATTCCAGCACTCCCGCGCAAAATGTGTGCAGTTATAAGCTATAGTGTCATAGTGGTCAGAGTTTCTTTTAATGCAATTGTTTATAGCCATCAAACCACTTTGCGTGATATCACAGGCCGCCATAGCATATTTAGAGGCGTCTAATCCCATAACAGAGTTGATGCTAGCGGCCTCAATATTATACCAGACTCCTGCATGATCAGGTGTGGCTTTAGTGCCAAATAACCCCAAAGAGACGTAATCGTTTGGCGCGACCGTCATATAGCCAACTTCGATCGGATATGACGAGTGATTAAATACCATTATACATGCATGACCCAGATGAATTGCGTCCCAACCACTACTACTACCGCTTTGCTCATGCGAAAGAAGTATGAGACTAGCGCCAAACACCCCACGAGGTTTAACACCACTCTCATTAGACGCATATGCCGTCGTCATGGCAGAAAACACCATAGCAACCGCCAGCAACATGGTGATGATCCTTTTCTTCATAAGTAAACCTCCTTAAATTTTCATACACAGCATTGTCCGACACATAGATCTGTTTTGGCTATCACCAGCTTTCTACTTGGTTATACCTTCCAATTTTATAGTAGCATAAATCGCAGAGTTTGTCAATACTGACTTACGCTTTGAAAATAAAAATCCGCCGGACCCCAAAAGTCCGGCGGATTCCACGCAAATCCTGTCTCTTACTTCATCCCCGCAGTGATAATGGCCATCTTATAAACCTCCTCGGCATTGCAGCCCCGGGAGAGGTCGTTGATGGGGGCGTTGAGGCCCTGGAGGATGGGCCCGTAGGCCTCATAGCCGCCCAGGCGCTGGGCAATCTTGTAGCCGATGTTGCCCGCCTCGATGTTGGGGAAGACGAAGGTGTTGGCGTAGCCGGCCACCTTGCTCCCGGGGAACTTCAGCTGGCCGACGGTGGGGGAGACGGCGGCGTCGAACTGCATCTCGCCGTCGATGGCGAACTCGGGGGCCATCTCCTGGGCGACCTTGGTGGCCTCGGCGGAGAGGGGCACGGTAGCGCCCTTGCCGGAGCCCTTGGTGGAGAAGCTGAGCATGGCCACCTTGGGCTCGATGCCGAAGAAGCGGGCGGTGCGGGCGGACTCGACCGCCACCTCGGCCAGCTTCTGGGCGGCGGAGACGGTGACATTGCCCTCCTTATCCACGCTGTCCTCGTAGGAGATGTTGATGGCGCAGTCGCCCATGCAGAGCATCTTCAGGGCGTCGTCGCCGGTCTCCCGCTTCATGATGAAGCAGGAGGAGACCAGGTGCGCGCCGGGCTTGGTCTTGATGAGCTGGAGGGCGGGGCGGACGGTGTCGGCAGTGGAGTAGGTCGCGCCGCCAAGGAGGGCGTCGGCCTTGCCCATCTTCACCAGCATGGTGCCGAAGTAATTGCCCTTCTGGAGCGCGGCGCGGCAGTCGTCCTCGCTCATCTTGCCCTTGCGCAGCTCCACCATCTTGGCCACCATCTCGTCCATCCCAGCGTAGGTCTTGGGGTCGATGACCTCCGCGCCGGAAATGTCAAAGCCGTTCTTCTCCGCAGCGGCCTTGACCTCCTCCACATTGCCCACCAGGATGACGTTCATCAGGTCCTCCTTCATCAGGCGCGCCGCGGCCTCCTGGATGCGGGCGTCGGGACCCTCGGTAAAGACAATGGTGCGGCGGTTCTCCTTCAGATTCTTCAAAAGAGCGGTAAACATGGCGTATTTCCTCCGTTTTTATGTAGGTGCAGGGCACGCCGCCCGGCTGCGGCGGGGCCTGTCCCCTCCATTATACACCATGGGGGAGCGTTCCTCAACCACTATTTTTCATTTATCCCTACTTACAGGCGATATAGATGTCCATGGTCTCCCCGTCGGTCTCGAAGCAGGGGATGACATCCTTTTCCGTGTGCTCCAGGCCGTTGACGCGCATGTACTCCATGAGGGTCTTATAGGCGTTGGGGATGGTGACAAAGGGGTTCTCAAAGGGCGTCTCGACGTGGATCGCCGCGTATCTGTGGGCCGCCTGCCGGTGGACCTCCGTGCCGGGCGGCATGACCCCCTCCGGCAGGACCCACGCCGCCTCGTAGCCGTGCATATGGAAGACACTGATCTGCTCCTGGGACACCTTGGGGAAGTCCCAGCCAATGACCCGGGGGTCCTCCACGCCGCAGCTGCGGGCGATGGAGCGCACTCTGCCGATGGCGTCCCCCTCCGGATCGGCGCTGATGACGGCGTATTTGATATAGCAGAAGGCGGGGACGGTCTCCACGCGCAGGTCGGTGTACTCCTCGCCGCAGGCCACCATGTCCCCGCGAAACAGGTCGTCCATCGAGCAGTGGAATAGCCCGCAGAGTTCGACGGCCTTGTCCATCTCGGGCGACGCGGCATCCAGCTCCCACTTTGAGACGGTCTGACGGCTGACGCCCATTTTCTCAGCCAGGTCCTCCTGGGTCATATTGCCCCGGAGATGTCTTAGAAACTGCAAATTCTTGCCAAAACTCATAAAGAATGCTCCTCTCAAATTCCTGCGCCGCGCTGCATCATCAGTATAGCGCTTTCCCCGAAAAACCGCAACCACCCCATATGCGCTGTTTTCGGAGGCCGCGCAACTTCAAAGTGCGAAGGATGCCGCAGGAAATAGGAAGCGCCGGGAGCTTTGGGCCCCCGGCGCCTCCTATTTTGGTTGGAGGATCAGATGAAAAAGAAGATTGTCACTTGCAAGACCTATGATATCCGAAGGATGTTAACAAAACCAGCGCTGTTTGTTACGAAAGTCTAAACTCTCAGAGAAAATTTTGGAAAACCCGGGCGCTTCTAAGCGTCGATGGTGGAGATGCGGCTGGAGACGGCCTCCAGCACGTCCAGCAGGGCCCGGACGGTATCCAGGGAGGTGAAGGTGGTCAGGCCGTTCTCGATGGCGAGGCGGCGCATCTCCCGCCCGGCGCTCATGTGGGCGGTGGAGCTGGGGTCCCGGGTGTTGACGAGGTAGGCCACCTTGCCGCTGCGGATGGCGGCGGTAATATCGGCGGGGTCCTCGGTGTAGTCCCGGCGGCGGCGGGTGCGGATGCCCTGCTCCTTGAGGAAGGCGGCGGTGCCGGTGGTGGCCTCGATGTTGAATCCCAGGCGGTAGAACCGCCGCACCAGGGGCAGCACCTCCTCCAGGTCCTCCGGACAGATGGAGAGGAGCACCGTGCCGTGGTCCTGGAGGGCCATGCCGCCGGCCTGCATGGCCTTGTAGAGGGCGTAGGGCAGGCTGTCGTCGTAGCCGATGGCCTCGCCGGTGGACTTCATCTCCGGGGAGAGGTAGGCGTCCAGCCCCGCCAGCTTGCTGAAGGAGAAGACGGGCACCTTGCAGTACCAGCGCTTTTTCTCCGGCGGGCAGAGCTCGGTGATGCCCTGGTCTCTGAGGCTCTCGCCGAGGATGACCTTGGTGGCGATGTCTGCCAGGGAGAAGCCGGTCGATTTGGAGAGGAAGGGCACCGTCCGGGAAGAGCGGGGGTTGACCTCGATGATATAGACCTTCTCCTGCCGGTCCACGATGAACTGGATGTTATAGAGCCCCACGATGCCGATGCCCAGGCCCAGCTTCCGGGTGTAGTCCAGGATGACCTCCTTGACGTCCCGGGAGATGGAGAAGGTGGGGTAGACGCTCAGAGAGTCGCCGGAGTGGACGCCGGTGCGCTCCACCAGCTCCATGATGCCGGGGACAAAGACGTCGGTGCCGTCGCAGATGGCGTCCACCTCCACCTCCTTGCCGATGATGTACTTGTCCACCAGCACGGGCTTCGACTCGTCCACCTCCACGGCGTTTTTCAGGTAGCGGCGGAGCATGGCCTCGTTGGTGACGATCTCCATGGCCCGGCCCCCCAGCACGAAGCTGGGCCGCACCAGGACCGGGTAGCCGATCTCCCCGGCGGCCCGGACGCCGTCCTCAATGTTGGTGACGGCCTCCCCCCGGGGCTGGGGGATGTCCAGGTCCGTGAGGACCTGCTCGAAGATCTTCCGGTCCTCGGCACGCTCGATGGCGTCGCAGTCGGTGCCGATGATCTTCACGCCGTGGTCCCGGAGAGGCTGGGCCAAATTGATGGCCGTCTGCCCGCCCAGGGACGCGATGACCCCCACGGGCTTCTCCAGCTCGATGACGTTCATCACGTCCTCCACGGTGAGGGGCTCGAAGTAGAGCTTGTCGGAGCAGGTGTAGTCCGTGGAGACCGTCTCGGGGTTGTTGTTGATGATGATGGCGTCGTAGCCGCTCTTTTTGATGGTCTGCACGGCGTGGACGGTGGAGTAGTCGAACTCCACCCCCTGCCCGATGCGGATGGGCCCGGAGCCCAGGACGATGATCTTCTTGTGCGGGGAGACCACGGATTCGTTCTCGTCCTCATAGGTGGAGTAGAAGTAGGGCACGTAGCTCTCGAACTCGCTGGCGCAGGTGTCGATCATCTTATAGACCGGGAACAGCCCCAGCTCCCGGCGCTTGTCGTAGACCGCCCGCTCCGTGGTCTTCCACAGCCACGCCAGCGCCCGGTCGGAGAAGCCCCGGCGCTTGGCCTTGCAGAGGACCTCCGGGTCCCAGGGCCGCTTTTTGATCTCCTCCTCATAGCGGACGATGTTGCTGATCTTGTCCAGGAAGAGCATGTCGATCTGGGTGGCGCTGGCGATCTGCCCCAGGTCGGTGCTCCGGCTCATGAGCTCGGCCAGAGCGAAGATGCGGTCATCGGTGCCCAGCTTGATGTAGTCCAGGAGCTCCTTGTCGGAGAAGTCGTTGAACTTCTCCATATAGATGTGGCTCACCCCGGCCTCCAGAGACCGGACAGCCTTGAGGATGCTCTCCTGCAGGGTGCGGCCCACGGCCATGACCTCGCCGGTAGCCTTCATTTGGGTGGAGAGGCGGTTGTTGGCGGAGCCGAACTTGTCAAAGGGGAACCGGGGCATCTTCGTGACCACGTAGTCCAGGGCGGGCTCGAAGCAGGCGGGGGTGTTGGCCAGCTGGATCTCGTCGAGGTGCATCCCCACGGAGATCTTCGCCGACACCCGGGCGATGGGGTAGCCGCTGGCCTTGCTGGCCAGGGCGGAGGACCGGGACACCCGGGGGTTGACCTCAATGACGTAGTACTGGAAGGACTGGGGGTCCAGGGCGAACTGGACGTTGCACCCGCCCTCGATCTTCAGCGCCCGGATAAGGCGCAGGGCGCTGTCCCGGAGGAGGTGGTACTCCTTGTTGGTGAGGGTCTGGCTGGGGGCCACGACGATGGAGTCCCCGGTGTGGATGCCCACGGGGTCGATGTTCTCCATGTTGCAGACGGTGATGGCGGTGTCGTTGGCGTCCCGCATCACCTCGTACTCAATCTCCTTGTAGCCCTTGATGCTCTTCTCGATGAGTACCTGCCGGACCGGGGAGAGCTCCAGGGCGGTCTTCATCATCAGGCGCAGGCCCGCCTCGTCCCCGGCGAAGCCGCCGCCGGTGCCCCCCAGGGTAAAGGCCGGGCGGAGGATCACCGGATAGCCGATCTTTTCCACGGCCTTGAGGGCCTCCTCCTCGCTGTGGGCGATCTCGGAGGGCACCACCGGCTCCCCCAGCTCCTCACAGAGGGCCTTGAACAGCTCCCGGTCCTCGGCCCGCCGGATGCTCTCGTAGCTGGTGCCCAGAAGCTCCACGCCGCACTCCTCCAGGATGCCCTGGCGCTGGAGCTCCATGGCGAGGTTCAGCCCCGTCTGCCCCCCGATGCCGGGGACGATGGCGTCGGGCCGCTCGAAGCGGAGAATCTTCGCGAGGTACTCCACCGTCAAAGGCTCCATGTACACCTTGTCGGCGATGGAGGTGTCGGTCATGATGGTGGCGGGGTTGGAGTTGGCGAGGATGACCTCATACCCCTCCTCCCGCAGGGCCAGGCAGGCCTGGGTGCCGGCGTAGTCGAACTCCGCGGCCTGTCCGATGACGATGGGGCCGGAGCCGATGACCAGGATCTTCTTTAAATCCGTCCTCTTAGGCATGACGCTTTCCCTCCTCCATCATGGCGATGAACCGGTCGAAGAGATACCCGCTGTCCTGGGGACCGGGGGCGCTCTCCGGGTGGTACTGGACGGAGAAGACCCGGTCCCGGGGACAGGCGAGGCCCTCCACCGTGTCGTCCAGCAGATTGACGTGGGTGACCGCGAGGCCCGTCCCGGCGAGGGACCCGGCGTCCACGGCGTAGGAGTGGTTCTGGCTTGTGATCTCCAGCTTGCCGGTGGAGAGGTCCTTGACCGGGTGGTTGCCCCCCCGGTGGCCGAACTTCAGCTTGTAGGTCCGCCCGCCGTAGGCCAAAGCGATCATCTGGTGGCCCAGGCAGATGCCGAAGATGGGGCATCTGCCCCGGATGGCGCGGACCAGCTCGATGACCGGCGTCACGTCCTCCGGGTCCCCGGGGCCGTTGGAGAGGAAGACCCCGTCGGGCTCCATGTCCAGAATGGCCTGGGCGGGGGTGTCGTAGGGCACCACGGTGACGTTGCACCCCCGCTGGTTGAGGGAGCGGACGATGCCCAGCTTGATGCCGCAGTCGACTGCCACCACGTTGTAGCGGTGGTTGGAGGTGCGGGCGTACCAGCGCTTGCGGCAGCTGACGAGGCTGACCTGGTCCCGGGGGAGCTCGGTGGAGGCGAGGCGCTCCAGGGCCTCCTCCTTTGCGACGCCGATGCCGGTGAGCAGGGCCTTGCGGCTGCCGTGGTCCCGGATGGAGCGGGTGAGACGGCGGGTGTCGATGCCCTCGATGGCGGGGATGCCGTGGTCCTCCAGGATTTCGGAGAGGGTCTTGGTATAGCGGAAGTTGCTGGGGATGTCGTTGTACTCCCGGACGGCCAGGGCCCCAAGTGTGGGGAGCTTGGTCTCGAAGTCCTCGTCCGTGATGCCGTAGTTGCCGATGATGGGGTAGGTCATCACCACCATCTGCCCGGTGTAGGAGGGGTCGGAGACGATCTCCTGGTACCCCACCATGGAGGTGTTGAACACGATCTCGCAGACTCTGTCGGTCCTTGCGCCGAAGCGGTAGCCGGGGTACTCCTGGCCGTCCTCCAGCACGATCTTGCAGTCATAGGATCTGATCATGGCGCGCTCCTTCCCGCTGATACAGTTCTTTCCCGTCCCTTCGCCGCCTTTCAGCGGCATTAGACGCATTTTCACTCCATAAACTATCGCACAGCTCCAGGGGATTGTCAAGACACGGGGCGCTATTTTCGGCAATTTAGAAAATATTCCTAGAGAAAGCGGGGCGTGGCGGAAAAGAATTCGTGCATAATTTCATCTTGCGTTTTTCTGGGGAAAATGTTAGCCTAGAGGTGAGTTTTCAATGAAAGAGATCTGCCTGCGACTGACGGGGATGTGGGGTACCACTGGGGAACAGGTTAGAGAGGTTTCGCCGTCCGTCTGGGCAGTCCGCATTCCGCGAGGAGGGGGACTGCTCATATTCTTTTTTACAGGAGGAACAATATGAAGAAAGTCGGTATCGTCATGGGCAGCGGCAGCGACCTGCCCGTCGTCTGCAAGGCTGCGGAGACCCTGGCATCCTTCGGGGTGCCCCACGAGGTCCACGTCTACTCCGCCCACCGCACCCCCGCCCAGGCGGCGCAGTTCGCCAAGGAGGCCCGGGAGAAGGGCTTCGGCGTCCTCATCGCCGCCGCGGGCATGGCGGCCCACCTGGCCGGGGCCCTGGCCGCCCAGACCACCCTGCCGGTCATCGGCATCCCCCTGAAATCCAGCGTAATGGACGGCGTTGACGCGCTTTTGTCTACGGTACAGATGCCCTCCGGGATCCCGGTGGCCACGGTGGCCGTGGACGGGGCTGTCAACGCCGCACTGCTTGCCGTCCAGATCCTGGCCGTGGAGGACGCCTCCCTGGCGGAGAAGCTGGACGACCACCGCGCCGCCGGGGCCGAGAAGGCCCTCAAGGCCAACGCCGAGGCGGAGGCGGAGTTCAACCGGTGACGGGAAAAGCGGGGAAATTTGAACAAATATAATTCATAATCGTTTAGAGGAGGATAACACCATGGAAAAGACCACTCAGCTCTACGAGGGCAAGGCCAAGAAGGTCTACGCCACGGAGGACCCCAATCTGGTCATCGTCTCCTACAAGGACGACGCCACCGCCTTCGACGGCACCAAAAAGGGCACCATCCGGGGCAAGGGCGCGGTGAACAACCGCATGAGCAACTTCCTCATGGGCAAGCTCTCCGAGGCCGGCATCCCCACCCACTTCGTCCAGGAGCTCAATGACCGGGAGACCGTCGTCAAGAAGGTGGAGATCGTCCCCCTGGAGGTCATCATCCGCAACGTCTCCGCGGGGTCCTTTGCCAAGCGCTACGGCGTGGAGGAGGGCATCGTCTTTGACGAGCCTACCTTCGAGTTCTCTTATAAGAACGACGACCTCCACGACCCCCTGCTCAACACCTCCCACGCCCTGGCCCTGAAGCTGGCCACCCGGGAGGAGATCGACACCATCCGCGCCCTGGCTCTGAAGGTCAACGAGGTCCTCAAGGCCTTCTTCGCCGGGTGCGGCGTGCGGCTCATCGACTTCAAGCTGGAGTTCGGCCGCCTGGCGGACGGGACCATCGTCCTGGCCGACGAGATCAGCCCCGACACCTGCCGCTTCTGGGACGCCAAGACGGGCGAGAAGCTGGACAAGGACCGCTTCCGCCGGGACCTTGGCAGTGTGGAGGAGGCGTATCAGGAGATGATGCGCCGGGTTTTCGGGGCCTAGGCGGCCGGCCAATGCGCTCTGCGGTGCGGCGGAGAGCCAAGTCCGCCGCACGGTAACGAACACTTGGGATAAAGCGCCAATAAAGTAAGGAGGAACTTCCTTTGGGCGGATTTTTTGGAACCATCTCCAAGCAGGACTGCGTGCTGGACGTGTTCTTCGGCGTGGACTACCACTCCCACCTGGGCACCCGCCGGGGGGGCATGATCGTCTACGACAGGAAGAGCGGCTTCCAGCGTCAGATCCACAACATCGAGAACACCCCCTTCCGGACCAAGTTTGAAAAGGACATCACCAAGTTCCACGGCCGCAGCGGCATCGGCTGCATCAGCGACACGGACCCCCAGCCCCTGCTGGTGCGCTCCCACCTGGGGCTGTACGCCATCACCACCGTGGGCATCATCAACAACGCCGAGGAGCTGGTGGAGCGCTACTTCTCCGACTACGGCCACCAGTTCATGGCCATGAGCTCCGGCGCGGTCAACTCCACCGAGCTCACCGCCGCCCTCATCAACCAGAAGGGCTCCCTGGTAGAGGGCATCCGCTACGCCCAGGAGTCCATCGAGGGCTCCTCCACCATCCTCCTGCTCACGGAGGACGGCATCATCGCCGCCCGGGACAAGCTGGGGCGGCTCCCGGTGCTCATCGGGCGCAATGACGAGGGGTGCTGTGTGTCCTTCGAGTCCTTTGCCTACCAGAAGCTGGGCTATGCCAACGCCTACGAGCTGGGGCCCGGGGAGATCGTGCGGGTGACGGCGGAGGGCTGGGAGACCCTGGCCCCTCCGGGGGAGGACATGCGCATCTGCGCCTTCCTCTGGACCTACTACGGCTACCCCAACTCCAACTACGAGGGGGTCAACGTGGAGGTCATGCGCACCCGCAACGGGGAGATCATGGCCCGGGACGAGCTGGAGCGGGGCACTCTGCCGGATGTGGACTGCGTGGCGGGGGTGCCGGATTCCGGCGTGCCCCACGCCATCGGCTACGCCAACCGGAGCGGCAGGCCCTTCGCCCGGCCCTTCATCAAGTACACCCCCACCTGGCCCCGGTCCTTCATGCCCGCCAACCAGGACGTACGCAACCAGGTGGCCAAGATGAAGCAGATCCCCGTCACCGAGCTCATCGAGGGCAGGAAGCTCCTCTTTGTGGACGATTCCATCGTCCGGGGCACCCAGCTGCGGGAGACCATCGAGTTCCTCTACGGCTGCGGGGCCAAGGAGGTCCACATGCGCTCCGCCTGCCCGCCCATCATGTACGGGTGCAAGTATCTGAACTTCTCCCGGAGCAACTCCGCCATGGAGCTCATCGCCCGCAAGACCGTCCAGGAGCTGGAGGGGGACGAGGGGCAGAAGCACCTGGACGAGTACGCCGACGGCACCACAGAGCGGGGCAAATGCCTCCTGCGCACCATCTGTGAGAGCATGGGCTTCAGCTCCCTGGGCTACCAGTCCCTGGACGGGCTCCTGGAGGCCATCGGCATCGACCGCAAAAAGGTCTGCACCTACTGCTGGACCGGGAAAGAGTAATGGGAAAGGAAGGGGAAACCTATGAGTGAAAGCTATTCCGCCTCCTACGCCGCCGCGGGCGTGGACATCGAAGCCGGATACAAGGGCGTACAGCTGATGAAGCAGCATGTGGCCCGGACCATGATCCCCGGCGTGGTCTCGGACCTGGGGGGCTTCGGAGGTCTCTTCGCGCCGGACCTCGCGGGGATGAAGGAGCCGGTGCTGGTCTCCGGCACCGACGGCGTGGGCACCAAGCTCCGGGTGGCCCAGCTTCTTGATCAGCACGACACCATCGGCATCGACTGCGTGGCCATGTGCGTCAACGACATCGTCTGCTGCGGGGCGAAGCCCCTGTTCTTCCTGGACTACATCGCCATCGGGAAGAACGAGCCGGAGAAGGTGGCCTCCATCGTCTCCGGCGTGGCGGAGGGCTGTGTCCAGGCGGGCTGTGCCCTCATTGGAGGCGAGACCGCCGAGCACCCCGGCGTCATGGCCCCGGACGACTACGATGTGGCGGGCTTCTCCGTAGGGCTCGTGGACAAGGAGAAGGTCCTGGACCAGAAGACCATGCGCCCCGGCGACGCGGGCATCGCCCTGGCCTCCAGCGGCCTCCACTCCAACGGCTTTTCCCTGGTGCGGAAGGTCCTGGACATCGAACATGCGGACTTGAACGCCCCTGTGGACGAGCTGGGCCGCTCCCTGGGGGAGGAGCTTCTTACACCAACCAAAATCTATGTCAAGCCCGTCCTCGCCGCCATCCGGGCCGCAAAGGTCCGGGGCGTCAGCCACATCACCGGCGGCGGGTTCTATGAGAACGTCCCCCGGTGCGTCCCCGACGGGCTCTGCGCCAAGATCGAGAAGGCCGCTCTGGACATCCCCCCCATTTTCCGGATGCTCCAGCGCCTGGGAAACATCCCGGAGCGGGATATGTTCAACACCTTCAACATGGGCACCGGCATGGTGGTCATCGCCGCTAGGGAGGACGCGGACAAGGCCCTGGAGACCCTGAAAGCCCAGGGACAGGCGGCCAAGATCATCGGCGAGATCGTCTCCGGGGAGGAGAAGGTGGCCCTATGCTGACCGCCAGGATCGCCGTCGTGGTCTCCGGCGGCGGGACCAATTTGCAGGCCCTCATCGACGCCCAGGGCCGGGGGGTGCTCCAAAGCGGCTCCATCGCCCTGGTGGTGGCCGACCGGGCCGGGATCGGGGCCATCGCCCGGGCGGAGAAGGCCGGCATCCCCTGCGTGACCATCGTGCGGAAAGAGGCGGGCTTTGAGGAGGGGGTCCTCTCCGCTTTCCGGGAGCACGGCATCGACATGGCGGTGCTGGCGGGCTTTCTGGGCATCTTCTCGGCAGACTTCATCCGCCGCTTCAGCGGGCCCATCATCAACATCCATCCCGCCCTCATCCCCTCCTTCTGCGGGAAGGGGTTCTACGGCCTGCGGGTCCACCAGGCGGCGCTGGACTACGGCGTCAAGGTCACCGGGGCCACGGTCCACTATGCCAGCGAGGTCGTGGACGGCGGAGAGATCATCCTGCAAAAGGCGGTGGACGTCCTCCCCGGCGACACGCCGGAGATTCTGCAAAAAAGAGTGATGGAACAGGCCGAGTGGGTCATCCTGCCCCAGGCGGCGGAACTGGTTGCCGCACGGATTGTGCGAGAAAAGGAGTAAACGTATGAAACAGGACCTCTGCGCCCTCCTGCGGGGCAACAGCTATCCCGGCCGGGGCATCCTGCTGGGCCGGAGCGCCGATGGAAAGAAGGCGGTCATCGCCTACTTTATCATGGGCCGCAGTGAGAACAGCCGCAACCGGGTCTTCGAGGAGACCGAAGACGGCATCCGCACCAGGGCCTTTGACGAGAGCAAAATGACGGACCCCTCCCTCATCATCTACCACCCGGTCCGGGTCCTGGAGAGCGGTCTGACCATCGTCACCAACGGCGACCAGACCGATACCATTCGGGACATGATGGCGGAAGGCCGCTGCTACCGCCACGCCCTCAACACCCGGACCTTTGAGCCCGACGGGCCCAACTGGACCCCCCGTATTTCCGGCGTGGTCAAGCCCGGCGGGAGCTACAACCTCTCCATCCTCAAGAGCCTGGACGGGGACGAGAGCTGCTGCTGCCGTTACTTCTTTGAATATGACGCCCCCAAGGCCGGGACCGGCCACTTCATCAGCACCTACCAGGGCGACGGCAGTCCCCTGCCCTCCTTCCAGGGGGAGCCGGTGATGGTGAACGTGGACGCCCCCGACGCCCGGACCCTTGCGGACCGGCTCTGGGAGAGCCTGAACGCGGACAACAAGGTCTCCCTCTTTGTGCGGTACATCGACCTCGCCGCCGGGACCAGTGAATCCGTCATCGTCAACAAGCACGGGGAGGGCAAGTGATGGAACGCGACCGCAACGGCTATGTCTCCCCCCTCTCCACCCGCTACGCGAGTAAGGCGATGCAGTATCTCTTCTCCGAGAACAACAAGTTCCGCACCTGGCGGCGGCTCTGGATCGCCCTGGCCACGGCGGAGCGGGAGCTGGGGCTGGATATCTCCCAGGAACAGATCGACGAGCTGACCGCCCACGCGGAGGATATCAACTACGACGAGGCCGAGGCCCGGGAGAAGCTGGTCCGCCATGATGTCATGAGCCACGTCTACGCCTACGGCCTCCAGTGTCCCAAGGCGGCGGGCATCATCCACCTGGGGGCCACCAGCTGCTATGTGGGGGACAATACGGACATCCTTATCCTCCGGGACGCCATAGAGCTGGTCCTTCGCAAGTGCGCCCAGGTTTTGCGAAACCTCTCCGCCTTCGCGGAGAAGTACAAGGATCTGCCCTGTCTTGCCTACACCCACCTCCAGCCCGCCCAGCTGACCACTGTGGGCAAGCGGGCGACGCTGTGGATGAACGAGCTCCTTATGGACATGGAGAATCTGGAGTTCCAGCTCAGCCAGCTTGCCCTCCGGGGGGCCAAGGGCACCACCGGCACCCAGGCCAGCTTCATGGAGCTCTTCCAGGGGGACGAGGGGAAGGTCAAGGCTCTGGAAAAGCGCATTGCGGAGCAGATGGGCTTTGAGAAGAGCGTCCCCGTGTCCGGGCAGACCTACTCCCGGAAAATTGACGCCTACGTGCTGGGGGCCCTCTCCGGGGTGGCGCAGTCGGCGTGTAAGTTTGCAAACGACCTTCGCATCTTGCAGTCCTTTGAGGAGATGGAGGAGCCCTTTGAGAAGAACCAGATCGGCTCCTCCGCCATGCCCTACAAGCGCAACCCCATGCGCTCCGAGCGCATCTGCGCTCTGGCCCGCTGTGTGATCCAGGACGCGGTGAATCCCGGCATGACCGCCGCCACCCAGTGGTTCGAGCGGACCTTGGACGACAGCGCCAACAAGCGCATTGCCGTCAGCGAGGCATTTCTGGCGGTGGACGCCATTCTGGAGATCTATATCAACGTTACCAGCGGTCTTGTGGTCTACGACCGGGTGGTCTGCCGCCGGGTGATGGAGAAGCTGCCCTTCATGGCCACGGAGAACATCATGATGGAGGCCGTCAAGCGGGGCGGCAACCGGCAGGAGCTCCACGAGGCTCTGCGGGAGCACTCCCACGCCACCGCCCGGAAAATCAAGCTGGAGGGCGGACAGAACGATCTCCTTGACCGCATCGTGGACGATCCTCTCTTCCCCCTGACACGGGAGGAGATCGAGGCTCAGATGGCCCCGGAGAAGTACGTGGGCCGGGCCCCCGGACAGGTGACGGAGTTCCTCGCCAACGAGGTCGCCGTCATTCTTGCCCGTTATCCGGATGAAACGCTCCAGGCGGAGCTGAACGTATAAAAATGGAGATCATAACGGACCGTCTGCTGATCCGCGAGCTGAAGCCGGAGGATGAAGAGGCCTTCATCGGCATGGCCTCCGACGGGAGCCTGACTGATATTTTCGGAGACTGCCGGAACTGCCGCCAATGGATGGGCGGATGGATCAGGGAGGCCCGGGCGCTCTGCGAGGCCGGCGACCCCTTCCGGGACTATCTGGCCTACGCGTTGGAGACCCGGGAGGACCATGTGGTGATCGGCTCTGTCGGGAGCACGTACTATGAGGACGCCGGGCAGGTAGGCGTTACCAACTTCATTGGCGCGGCCTGCCGGGGCCGGGGCTATATGACGGAGGCGCTTCGGGCCTTTGCGGCGCACCTTTTGCGGACGTATCCGCTGGAAGCGCTCTGCGCCACGGTGCGGGCGGCGAATCCGGCCTCCGGCAGGGTGCTGGAGAAGGCGGGGTTCCTGCACACCGGCACGAGGCCATACCAGGACCTGCATGACAGCCGGGAGGAGCTGTACCATTTCTACCGGCTGACGCGAGACCTATTGTTGGAAAAAGGCGGAACGCCTTGGGATCTATGAAAGAAAAGGAGCTATCCATGAACGAACTGGAACTCAAATATGGCTGTAACCCCAACCAGAAGCCTGCCCGCATCTTCATGCGGGACGGCGGTGAGCTGCCCATCACGGCGCTCAACGGCCGTCCGGGCTATATCAACCTTCTGGACGCCCTGAACGCGTGGCAGCTGGTCAAGGAGCTCAAGGAGGCCACGGGCATGGCCGCGGCCACATCCTTCAAGCATGTCTCCCCCACCTCCGCCGCCGTGGGCCTGCCCTTGAGCGCGAATCTGAAGAAGGCGTGCTTTGTCGACGACATGCCTGGTCTGGACGACAGTCCTCTCGCCTGCGCCTACGCCCGGGCCCGGGGCACGGACCGGCTGTGCTCCTTCGGCGACTGGGCGGCGCTCAGCGACGTGTGCGACGTGACCACCGCAAAGCTGGTGGAGCACGAGGTCTCCGACGGCATCATCGCCCCCGGCTACACCAAGGAGGCTCTGGACATTCTCAAGGGCAAGCGCAATGGTAACTATAACATCGTCCAGATTGACCCGGACTATGTACCCGCGCCCCAGGAGACGAAGGAGGTCTTCGGGATCACCTTTGAGCAGGGCCGCAACGAGTTCAAGATCGGGCCCCACCTGCTGGAGAATGTGGTCACTGCCAACCGGGAGCTCCCTGAGAGCGCCAAGCGGGACTTGATCGTGGCCCTTATCACCCTCAAGTATACCCAGTCCAACTCCGTCTGCTACGCGGTGGACGGTCAGGCTATCGGCGTAGGGGCGGGCCAGCAGAGCCGTATCCACTGCACCCGCCTGGCCGGCGGCAAGGCGGACACCTGGCATCTGCGCCAGCACCCCAAGGTTCTGGCTCTGCCCTTCCTGCCCATGCTGGGCCGTCCCGACCGGGACAACGCCATTGACAGCTATATCAACGGCAACGAGGAGGATATCTGCCAGGACGGCGTGTGGCAGAAGTACTTCATCTGTCGGCCCGAGCCCTTGACCCCCCAGGAGGCCCGCGCGTGGCTGGACAACCTCAAAAATGTTGTCCTGGGCAGTGATGCCTTCTTCCCCTTCCCCGACAACATCGAGCGTGCACGCCGCAGCGGCGTCCGCTATGTCGCCGAACCCGGCGGGTCTATCCGGGATGACCTTGTCATTTCCAAGTGCAATGATTATGACATGGTCATGGCTTTTACCGGAATGAGGCTGTTCCACCACTAAAATGGTTCTGGCCGTTGGTCCCGGGGGCTCCGCGCCCCCGGACCCTCGGTGACTTTTTGTTCGGACAAAAAGTCACCAAAAAGCCGCTTAAGAAACTACGTTTCTTAAGAATCTTCCTTCATTACGGGGGTTTTTGATTTACGCTACGACCTGGTAGTCTCTATTTCCCCAATAACTTCCCTGGGCCGATGACAGTCGAATCTCCGCCACAACTCCCTGGACCTCCAGTCTTTTTCGTTGGGTTCGCCTCCGAGCGGCACGATTCTTTGGAGAGACTACCGGGCCACCGGCACGGTGCGGCCGAGACTGCCCTTCTTGTCGTGTGCGCATGGCGCATCCTCTGCGCAGTCCGGCAGGGAGTTCTACATGGAGGGCCGGCAGGCGCAGTTTAACATTCTGCCAATCTCACCAGGGGAGCGCGCAACAGTTCAGTGGCAGAGAACTATCCAGGCATGGCAGGGACTCCCGGGCCCCTCCGGCCCAAGAGGAGTGGGGGAGTCCAGAGGGGGCAAAGCCCCCTTGGCGGCTTTTTGGTGACTTTTTGTCCGTACAAAAAGTCACCGGGGTCCGGGGCGAGGAGCCCCGGGCCTTTGACGGAGATGGCATTTATTCGGAAGAAAAGACAAAAGGGATGCTTTTGTTGTTGCAAACGAAGGAGAACATATGAAAATATTAGTAATAGGCGGCGGCGGCCGAGAGCACGCGATTATCCAAAAATTAAGGGAAGACCCCAGAGCGGAAACAATCTACGCCCTCCCCGGCAACGGCGGCATCGCCGCCGACGCCATCTGCCTCGGCGGCGATGCTACGGACATCCCCGGCGCCCTCGCCGCCGCAAAACAGTACGCCGTCGATTTCGTCGTCGTCGCCCCCGACGACCCCCTGGTCCTCGGTATGGCCGACGCCCTGGAGGCCGAAGGCTTCCCCTGCTTCGGCCCCCGCAAAAATGCCGCCATCCTCGAGGGAAGCAAAGCCTTCTCCAAGGACCTCATGAAAAAATACAACATCCCTACCGCCGCCTATGAGACCTTCTCCGACCCGGAAAAGGCCCTCGCCTACGTGGACGCCTGCCCCCTGCCCACTGTCGTCAAGGCCGACGGCCTCGCCCTGGGCAAGGGCGTCCTCATCTGCGAGACCCGCGAGGCCGCGAAAAACGCCGTCCGCTCCATGATGGAGGACAAAATCTTCGGCGAGAGCGGCGCGAAAGTCGTCATCGAGGAGTTCCTCACCGGCCCCGAGGTCAGCGTCCTCAGCTTCACCGACGGCGAAACCATCGTCCCCATGGTCTCCTCCATGGACCATAAACGCGCCCTCGACGGCGACCAGGGCCTCAACACCGGCGGCATGGGCACCGTCGCCCCCAACCCCTATTACACAGATAAAGTGGCCGCAGAGTGCATGGAGACAATCTTCCTCCCCACTATCCGCGCCATGAAGGCCGAGGGCCGCCCCTTCCGCGGCTGCCTCTACTTCGGCCTCATGCTCACCCCCGACGGCCCCAAGGTCATCGAGTACAACTGCCGCTTCGGCGACCCCGAAACCCAGGTCGTCCTCCCCCTCCTGGAGGGGAGCCTCCTGGAGATCATGCTTGCCGTCTCCCAGGGCCGCCTTGCCGAAACAGAGGTCAGATTCAGCGGAAAATCCGCCTGCTGTGTCATCCTGGCCTCCAAGGGCTACCCCCAGAAGTACGACAAGGGCTTCCCCATCACCCTGCCGGAGACATCGAAGAATGAACATATCTATATCGCCGGTGCGGCGGAGAAAAACCGCCAGTTGGTCACCAGCGGCGGACGGGTCCTGGGAGCCGCGGCCGTGGCCGAAGGCCTGGAAAAGGCCGTCGAAGCCGCCTACGCCTTGGCAGACCGCATCCACTTTGACAACGCCTATTGCCGCCGGGATATCGGACGGCGGGCCCTGGAAGCGAGGGATAACGGATGATCTACCGAATTTATGTAGAAAAACGCCCCGGCCTCTCCCCGGAGGCCGAAAATCTCACGTCAGACCTGCGGGGCTTTCTGGGCATCGAAAACCTGGAGGGCGTACGCATCCTGAACCGCTATGACGTGGAGAACATCGACCCCGCCGTCTACCGGGCGGCGAAAACCACCGTCTTCTCCGAGCCCCAGGTGGACGTCACCTGGGACGAGACCTTCCCCGAGCCCCGGACTTACCACACCCTCCTTGCCGTGGAAGCCCTGCCGGGACAGTTCGACCAGCGCGCCGACTCCTGCGCCCAGTGCATCGCCCTCATGAGCGGCGCGGAGCGCCCCCTGGTGGCCCACGCCAAGGTCTATTTCCTGGAGGGAAGGCTTACCGCCGGGGACGTGGAGAAGATCAAGAGCTACCTCATCAACCCCGTGGAGAGCCGGGAGGCCTCCCTGGAGAAGCCCGAGACCCTGGTTCGCTCCCACGACATGCCCCCCATGGTGGAGACCCTCACCGGCTTTACCGCCCTGGACGCCCCGGGACTGGAGGCCCTCCTGGAGAAGCTGGGCCTCGCCATGGACCTGGACGACCTGAAATTTTTGCAGGCTTACTTCCGGGACACCGAGCACCGGGACCCCACCATCACCGAAGTCCGCGTGGTGGACACCTACTGGTCCGACCACTGCCGCCACACCACCTTCTCCACCCACCTGGAGGACATCCGGATCGACGATCCCACCGTGGCGGCGGCATACCGGCGCTACCTCGCCGCCCGGGAGGAGGTCTACGGCCCCGAGAAGGCCGCCCAGCGCCCCCAGACCCTCATGGACATCGCCACCATCGGCGCCAAGACCCTGAAAAAGCGGGGTGCCCTCCCCGAGCTGGACGAGAGCGAGGAGATCAACGCCTGCTCCATCCACGTCCCCGCCCTGGTCAACGGCCAGGAGCAGGACTGGCTCCTGATGTTCAAAAACGAGACCCACAACCACCCCACGGAGATCGAACCCTTCGGCGGCGCGGCCACCTGCATCGGCGGCTGCATCCGGGACCCCCTCTCCGGCCGGGCCTACGTCCACCAGGCCATGCGCGTCACCGGCTGCGGCGACCCCAGGGCGTCCTTCGCGGACACCCTCCCCGGCAAGCTCCCCCAGCGGAAGCTGGCCACCACCGCCGCCGCCGGGTACAGCTCCTACGGCAACCAGATCGGCCTGGCCACCGGCCACGTCTCCGAGCTCTACCACCCCGGCTACATCGCCAAGCACCTGGAGGTGGGCGCTGTCGTGGGCGCGGCTCCGGCGAAGAACATCCGCCGGGAGCGCCCCGCCCCCGGCGACGTGGTCATCCTCCTGGGAGGCCGCACGGGCCGGGACGGCATCGGCGGGGCCACCGGCTCCTCCAAGAGCCACAATTTGAAGTCCCTCACCACCATGGCCAGCGAGGTCCAGAAGGGCAACGCCCCCGAGGAGCGCAAGCTCCAGCGCCTCTTCCGGGACCCCGCCGTGACGAAGATGATCAAGCGGTGCAACGACTTCGGCGCGGGCGGCGTCAGCGTCGCCATCGGCGAGCTGGCCGACGGCCTGACCATCGACCTGGACGCCGTGCGCAAGAAGTACGACGGCCTGGACGGCACCGAGCTCGCCATCTCCGAGAGCCAGGAGCGCATGGCCGTTGTCGTGGCCCCCGGGGACATGGAGCGCTTTATCGCCCTGGCCTCCCAGGAGAACCTGGAGGCCTACCAGGTGGCCGTGGTCACTGAGAGCCCCCGGATGGTCATGAAATGGCGGGGGGAGACCATCGCCGACCTGAGCCGGGAGTTCCTGAACACCAACGGCGCGGTCAAGCACGCCGCCGTCTCCGTGTCCGAATTTGTTGGGGGCGAAGCAAAGCGCCCCTCCACCCTGCGGGAGACGGCCTCCGATCTGCGCTATGCCTCCCGGCGGGGGCTGGTGGAGCGCTTCGACAGCACCATCGGCGCCGGGAGCGTCACCATGCCCTTCGGCGGCAGGACCCAGCGGACTCCCGCCCAGGCCATGGCGGCCCTCCTGCCGGTCCTGCCGGGGCAGGAGACGGAACAGGCCAGCGTCATGGCCTACGGCTGTGACCCGGAACTGCTCAGCGCCAACCCCTGCGAGGGCGCTTACGCCGCTGTGACGGCCTCCCTTGCGAAACTGGTCGCCGCAGGGGCGGACTACAAAAAGGCGTATCTCACCCTGCAAGAGTATTTCGAGAAGCTCCGCACCGATCCCGCCCGCTGGGGCAAGCCCTTCCAGGCCCTGCTGGGGGCTCTGGACGCCCAATTGGACTACGGCGCTGCGGCCATCGGCGGCAAGGACTCCATGTCCGGCTCCTTCCTGGACCTGGACGTGCCCCCCACGCTCATCTCCTTCGCCATCGCCCCCATCTTGGCCGGGGAGGTCATCACCCCCGAGTTCAAGGAGGCGGGGCATCCCGTCTATCAGTTCGCCTCTGCCGATGATTCGGCGGAGAGCCGGAAGGCCGCGTGGGAGGCGTTCCATGCCCTCTGCCAGGCCGGTAAGGTCAAGGCCGCCTGGGCGGCGGAGAACGGCCTCGCAGACGCGGTGATGAAGATGTCCTTCGGCAACCGCGTGGGCTTCCGGACAGACGATGATACCGTCAACTGGTTCGGCGTCGGCAGCGCCGTGATTGTGGCCGAGCTGACGGAGGACGTGGATTCCCCTTACGCCAAGTGCATCGGCGTCACGACTGCCGAAGAAGTGATTACGATTGGTAATGATTCGGCAAAAATCGACGAACTGCTGTCGCTGAACGAGGCCGTCCTGGAGAACGTCTACCCCACCCGCACGGTCGAGACCGCGGAAGCCCCCTGTCTCGCCGCCGCCAGCGGTCCGGCGAAGGCCCCCGTCTTGGCAAAGACAAAAATCGCCAAGCCCCGGGTGGTCATCCCCGTCTTCCCCGGCACCAACTGCGAGTACGACAGCGCCCGCGCCTGCGTCCGGGCGGGGCTGGAGGCGGAGACGGTGGTCATCCGCAACCTCACGGCGGAGGACCTGCGCCAATCCGCCGTGGAGCTGGAGGAGGCCATCCGCCGCGGTCAGATCGTGTTCCTCCCCGGCGGCTTCTCCGGCGGCGACGAGCCCGACGGGTCCGCCAAGTTCATCGTCTCCTTCTTCCGCAGCCCCCGCATCACCGACGCCGTCCATGACCTCCTGCAAAACCGGGACGGCCTGATGCTGGGCATCTGCAACGGCTTCCAGGCCCTCATCAAGCTGGGCCTGGTGCCTTACGGGAAGATCGTGGACACCACGGACAGCGACCCCACCCTGACCTACAACGCCATCGGACGCCACCAGTCCTCCATCGTCCGCACGGCGGTGTGCTCCACCCTCTCTCCGTGGCTTATGGAGGCCGAACAGGGCGGCATCTACTCCGTCCCCATCTCCCACGGCGAGGGCCGCTTCGTGGCCTCCCCGGAGGTGCTGGAGCGCTTGAGAGAGAACGGGCAGATCGCCACCCAGTACGTGGACCTCACCGGCGCGCCCTCCATGGACACCGCCTTCAACCCCAACGGCTCCGCCTGGGCCATCGAGGGCATCACCTCCCCCGACGGCCGGGTCCTGGGCAAGATGGGCCACAGCGAGCGCACCGGCCCCGGCCTCTACCGCAACGTTCCCGGCCAGTACGATATGGGGCTGTTCCGGAGCGCGGCGCGGTACTTCCGGTAATGTGTGCTGGTGTGCTGCCCGCAAATTGAACGGATAGAAAGGAAACACGAAATGACTGTAGTGAGTATTTTTGTTGCGGTTCTGGGAACTTGGTTTGGGCTGAGCGCCGGCTGTAACATCAATTTGCCGGAATTGGGCCCCATTGTGACTGTCCTGATTATGGGCGGCTTTATCATGCACGAATTGGAAAAAGACAAGAAATAAAATAGACACAGCCCGGCTGCAGAGACGCGGCCGGGCTGTGTCTATAAAAAGGCGAAAATGTCATTGAGCATCTGTTGCGGTAGACATATATCTAGTTTCTGGATTAAGTCCATAAACAGCACCTGAAGCAGGTGTAAATGTATCTATGTTAAAGCCAAAAGAAAGAGA
>Ga0137309_100787_pt1 | contig 23126 bp, 22 predicted proteins | sample NAcewiD2O_June_FD_97179 | JGI IMG/M metagenome (GOLD analysis project Ga0137309, IMG submission 97179) | Mouse cecal microbial communities from Vienna, Austria - N-Acetylneuraminic amended D2O_June | ecosystem: Host-associated > Mammals > Digestive system > Large intestine > Cecum | place... | reverse complement strand
GGCATCCAACGCCTGGCAAGGATGGAAAGGCGAGGTAAGAGCTCACCCATCGGCTGGAGACTGTCCGATGCTGTAAACTCTATCCGGAGCAACACCGTGGAGAGAACTTGGATCATGTATTACGATCCATGACCGGCCCGGTCGTTCTCGAGGAGGTGGCTGGAGCGGTCTGGCAACAGGCCGCCTAGATAGATGACTGTCAAATACAGAACCCGGCTTACAGTCTTACTCAATATAAGGGAAAGTACCTCGGAGGTGCTTTCCCTTTCTTCTTGAAAAACGTTTTGATCCGGAGGAGCTTATGAAAACACAAGACGATCTTCAATTCGACGCGCGGTCCGTTCTCGTCACCCCGTCTGAGCGGCAGCTGGCGTGGCAGAGGACGGAGTTTTACGCCTTTATCCATTTTTCGGTGAACACCTTCACCGGCCGGGAGTGGGGGGACGGTACGGAGCCTCCCTCCTGCTTCGCTCCCGCGCGGCTGGATACGGACCAGTGGGCCCGGTGCATCCGGGATGCCGGGATGGGCGGGGCCATCCTCACCTGCAAGCACCACGACGGCTTCTGCCTCTGGCCCAGCCGGTACACGGACCACACCGTTGCCAACAGCCCCTGCCCCAGGGACGTGGTGGGGGAATTTTCCGATTCCTGCCGCCGGTATGGGCTGAAATTCGGGGTCTACCTCTCCCCCTGGGACCGGAACAGCGCGCTGTATGGGACGGGCAAGCCCTACGATGACTATTTTGTAGATCAGCTGCGGGAGCTTCTGGCCCAGTATGGCCCCGTCTTCTCCGTCTGGCTGGACGGGGCCTGCGGCGAGGGGCCCTGCGGGAAGCGGCAGGTCTACGACTGGGAGCGGTACTACGCCGTGGTCCGGGAACTCCAGCCGGACGCCTGCATCAGCGTCTGCGGCCCGGACGTCCGCTGGTGCGGCAACGAGGCGGGGCACACCAGAAAATCCGAATGGAGCGTAGTCCCCCGGCGCGCCCAGGATACGGAGAAAATTCAGGAGAAATCCCAGAGCGAGGACAGTGATGCGTTCCGGCAGCGGAAGATATCCGCTGGTGACGAGGACCTGGGCAGCCGGGAGGCCGTCCGGGAGGAGTCGGACCTGGTGTGGTATCCGGCGGAGGTCAACACCTCCATCAGGCCCGGGTGGTTCTACCACCCGGAGGAGGACGGTCAGGTGAAGTCTCTGGAGGAGCTGGTCCGGATTTATGAATCCTCCGTGGGCGGCAACGCCGCCTTTCTGCTGAACGTCCCGCCCACACCGGAAGGGCTCATTCACGAGAACGACGCCGCGCGGCTGGGAGAGCTTGGCGCGTATCTCAGGGAGACCTACCGCCGTGACCTAGCGAAGGACGCGCGTATCGTCCGGACGGAGGGTACGATCCAGCTCTTGTGGCCGGAACCGGTGGCCGTCTCCAGAGCCGTCCTGATGGAGGACATTACTAAGAGCCAGCGGGTGGAGGCCTTCGCCGTCTATGACGGCAGCGGGGCGAAGGTTTACGAGGGCACCGTGATCGGCTATAAGAAGATCGTCCCGCTGGAGGGGGTCGTGACGGACCGTCTGACCATCCGGGTCCTGGAAAGCAGGCAGGAACCCAGCCTGATCTTTACCGGCGTGTACTGAGCTCCCGTCCGGCTTCCAGGAAGTGGACAGGTTTTGCATACTTTTCCGCACAAATATCTATTATACTGCATAAGCTGTTCCTATAGAATAACAGCAAGAACAGATCGTCAGGAGGCAGCTTATGAAACAGCCTGTTTTTACCGGCTCCGGCGTGGCCATCATCACGCCCTTTACCAATGACGGTATCGACTACCCCGCCCTGGCCCGCCTGCTGGACTTCCAGCTGGAGAACGGCACGGACGCCATCATCGTCTGCGGCACCACCGGCGAGGCCGCCGCCATGAGCTATGAGGAGCGCGCGCGCGCCATCGAGGCCGTGGTGCGACACGTGGACGGCAGGGTCCCGGTCATCGCCGGGACCGGATCCAACAATACGGAAAACGCCATCACCCTGTCCAGGGACGCCTCCAGCGCCGGTGTGGACGCTTTGCTGGTGGTAACGCCCTTCTACAACAAGGCTACTCCAAAGGGACTCATCCGCCACTACACGGCGGTCGCCAACGCGGTGGAGAAGCCCGTGATCCTCTACCACGTGCCCTCCCGGACCGGGGTGAAATGTACGGCGGAGATCTACGCCGCCCTGGCGGAGCATCCAAACATCGTGGGCGTAAAGGAGGCCGGCGGCGACCTGGCGCTGGTGCAGAAGACCCGTGAGCTGTGCCCGGAGGACTTCTACATATGGTCCGGCAACGACGACGAGACAGCTCCCATCATGCTCTTCGGCGGCAAGGGGGTCATCTCCGTGGCAGCCAACGTGATGCCCGGGGAGATGCACCGGCTGACGGAGGCCTGCCTGAAGGGGGACTTCGTTACCGCCGGGAGGATGCAGCTGAAGCTGCGGAAGCTCTGCGAAGCGCTGTTCTGGGAGGTGAACCCCATCCCCGTCAAGACGGCCTTGGCTATGATGGGGTACTGTCAGGAGCGTTTCCGCTCCCCCATGTGCGAGATGGAGCCGGAGAACCGGGAACGGCTTGCGGGCGTGCTGGCGGAGTACGGATTAATATAGAAAAGGCGTAAAACTTGACTTTCCTTCCCCCCTGCGCTAGAATGGGTCAAAAAGCGCAAGGGGGATCATTTATGGCGGAAACCATTTATATTGATGCCGGCCCGTCGGATGGCCCGTCCGGCATTATCTTTGAGCGGGAAACAAAGGTCGTTTATACCGGTCTGGAGGTCCTGACAGAGGAAGAAGGACCTTTTCTTGCGGAAGTCTCCCGGCTGTGCGGCGTTCATTTCTTCCCACGGGAGCAGGCCCCGGAGGTCCCGCTGTATGCCGTGCCCTATCTGGAGGTCTTCGCTTCGGACGGCAGGGGCGGATGGTTCGCCGCAACGTCAGAAGGAGGAGACGGACCTCTGTACCACATTGACCGGGACCGGTCCGTTTGCCTTTTGTCGGATCGCTATCAGGCGTTTTTCAGCGAGATGATCTCCGACCCGGACTGGCGGCAAAAGAGCCTCCCCGGCGGGCCATGGCCCCGGCTTCCGGAGGACCCCGAGGGACGGAAAGAGCTGGCGGCGAAGCTGGGCGCCTCCGGTCCATCCTTGAAGAAGACGGCTGATCCCGGTCCCCTGCCCCGGGTGTTTGCCTCCCGGGAGGAGGCGGAGCGGGAATTTCCTGTTCTGGACATGTGGACCGTCCTGCGGCAGGAGCAGGAGCCGAGGTTCCAGGTCCATCCCATGATGTCCCCCAAGGACCGGGAGGGCCGGGCCTTCGTCCACTACGCCGCCTGGCGGGAGGCGTATACCGGGCTGATGCCGGAGGCCGTCCTGGAGGCGCACACGCTGGAGCGCTGCCGGGAGTCTGCCCAACGGGGCAGCTCCGGCAATACCTTCGTGGCGCTGGATCGGGAGGACGGCGACCGGGTGGTGGGATTTGCCGCGCTGTGCCGCTCTGCACGGGATTTCGTCTCCGTGCCAGAGGCAGGGGAGATCGCCGCTCTGTACGTGCTTCAGGAATATCAGGGGCTTGGACTGGGGCGGCAGCTGCTGGAACACTGTCTGGCGTGGATCCCACAGCCCAGGGTGGCGCTGTTCGTGCTGGAGGGCAATGAGAAGGCCATCGGGTTCTATGAGCACATGGGCTTCCGGCCCACCGGCCACAGGATCGCCGATGAGCGGGACAGCGGCACGCTGGTCGAGATCGAGATGTGTCTGGAGAGGGATACCTATCAATAGAGGACGCCCCCGGGGCTTTGGGCCTCCGGGGGCGTCCCTTATCTTCCGGCTATCTCGCGCGCGGGATCAGCAGCAGGCGGTCCGGGGTGATCTGGCTCTCGTCCGCCAGCTCGTTCACCGACAGGATGCCCTCCCGGGTGGCCCGGTACTGCTTGGCGACGGCCCACAGGGTCTCGCCCTCCCCCATCTTCCGCAGGATCAGGGACGGCGCGGGACCCTGATCGGGGCTCTCCTCCTCCGTCTCCACGCCGCTGACGCAGAGATAGCGCCGCCGCCGGGTGGAGGAGACCTCGCACTCCACCGGGAAGCGCAGCTCGATGCCCTCCGGGGTGATGTTGGCGATGATATCCCCGCGGCAGGAAGCCTCGCCCTGGCAGTCCAGCTCTCCGCCCTCCAGTTCGTCGGGGATGGAGACGGTGAACTCCTTCCGGACGCTGCCCATGGCCTCGTTCTCGTCCAGATACAGGCAGCGGGCCCAGGCGGGGATCTTCCACTCGCCGCCCTCCCGCTGGGCGCCGCCGCAGCCGATCTCCGTGTCGATCACCGAGCGGACGGCGGAGCCGGTCTCCAAAAGCTCCCGGACGTTCTGCCGCCGGACGCTCTGCTGGCTGTCCTCCCCCAGCTCCAGCTCATCCATCTGACAGGTGACGGAGGCGGCAGTGCTGTAGAGGTCGGCGATAAAGTCGATATCCAGCCGCTTCCACACCGTCACCCGGGCGCAGAGGGACACGGACAGGGTCATGACGCAGGCGTCGTCCGGGGCGCTCTCGCTGCCCACCCGGCAGTCCAGGCTCAGCAGGCGGTAGGCCGCCTCGCTCTCGTTCTCCTCGTCGAAGCCGCCGCCCTCCAGTATCTGGGAGAAGGGCAGCTCCTGCTGCAAGAAGCCCAATCTGCCGCCGGTCTCCCGGTACAGCACCGACACGGACAGGAAGCCCTTTACCACCAGCTTGCTGCCAATGAGCTTGCTGTCGGTCCCCCGGACGTCCACCCGGGTAGACAGGATCTCCTCCGCGCCGCCCCGGCCCGGGGACAGGGGAATCTCCTCGGAGAAGGAGAACTCCTTCTCCCGTACGCCAGCCGCCACACGGGTCTGCTTCTGCTCCCGCAGCATCTGGACGCCCTCTCCCCCGTCTCCGGCCACGCCGGTAGCTACGGACAGGGACACGTGGCGGCTCATGGCGGGGTACAGCACCAAATTGGCCCGGGTCAGCACCTTCCGGGGATTCAGGACCCGGGTGTCGATGCTCCGCAGCTCCCCCCGGATGTCCAGGTCCTCACAGGCCCCGTCCCCCTGTCCCTCGCCGTAACACTGAAAGGGTATCTGGAAGTGCAGGGAGCGCAGGCCCTCCTCCTTCTCCGGTATGTACAGCACCGACGCCTCCACGCTGCCGCTGGCGCAGAAGCGCCCGTCCCCGGTCAGCTCCCGGCCGGTGAGGCACACCGTGCCAGTGGTGTCCACGATCCGGGCAATGTCTCCGCAGCTGTCCGGCACGATGTTTTCCCGCATGGTCTCGCAGGGAAAGGGGGCGAAGCGGAGGGTCTCATAATATTCGTGGTCCGCTTTTTGTAATTTCAATTCCATATTGGGCGTCCTCCTTTTGCATATGGCGGCCTTTACTGGTCCCATTCTATGCGGAGGGCAGCTCAAATCATTCCTTCATTTTGAAGATCCTTTTCAAAATGCCGTTCAAAAACTTCGGGGACTTGACGACGACGATCTTCATAGCAGCCTCCTTCCTCTACCTTCGCATACAGCCCCAGCCGCATCCGATCAGCAGTATCGCTACAAGGAACAGGAGGCATCCCGTGGGAAAGATCGCCGCGATCAGGATCCCCAGCCCCAGGGCCAGGGCACAGACCCCCAGCCAGCGGCAGTATCGCATTTCCATCCCCCCTGTCTCTTGGTCTACTGTCATTATATACGGGACCGGCGGACGGGTGACAGGGGACGGGGCCTATTCCCCGCCGGAGCGGGCCGCCTTGCGGTAGGCCAGGGGCGTTGTATGGTACTTTTTCTGGAAGGCCCGGGTGAAATAGGAGTGGTTGTGGAACCCGCAGTTCTCCGCCACGTCGATCACCCGGTAATCCGTCTCCGACAGCTGCTTGGCCGCCAGCTCCAGACGGTAGTCCACCAGGTAGGCGTTGAAGCTCATGCCCGTGAACTCCTTGAAGAGCTTCATGAAGTAGCTCTCCGAGAAGCCGCAGCGCTTCGCCGCCTCCTGGATGGAGACCTCCCTGTCGTAGCAGTTCTGGACGTAGTAGAGCGCGTCCTTCAGTCTGCCATAGGACAGGCGCAGTCCGCCGTCGCTGGCGGCGGCGGGGACGCTGTACCGGGTCATGTGGTAGAGGAGCTGGAAGAGGTTCGATTTCACCATCAGCTCATAGGTGGAGTGGCTCTCCCGCCGGTGGGCTATCAGGGGCAGGACGCAGGGGGCCGCATCGAGGTTGAACGCGGAGCCTGCGGGCTGGAAGCATTCCATGGTCCGCTCCCCGTTCACGAAGGGGAGGACGTATTTGTCGTAGCAGGGGTCTCCCCCGGCGCCTTTGAAGAGGGACGGGTGGAAGATGATATTGTAGTACTCCCCCTCCGCTGGTCCGGCACGCTCGATGGAGTGGACCGCGTGGGGCAGGACCACCAGCAGGTCTCCGGCCTGGAGGGTATAGGCCTGCCCCCAAAGGGCCGCCTGGATGCTCCCCGTCTCACAGTAGATCAGCTCGAAGCCCTCGTGCCAGTGCAGGGGGAAGGAGTGTATCCACTCCGGGATGCGTCCGCGGTAGACGCTGTAGGGAAAGGCGATGCTCCCATGTATTTTTGTTTCGTGCAGCTCTGCGCAGTCCATAGGCGTTCCTCCGGCAGTACGGCGTTTTAAAAATAGGATCGTGTTAAAAAGGCAGGGGTATATTGCAAGAATCATACCACGGAAAAGTGTATAATGCAAGCAGATCGCGCGCCTCTCTTTCATCCGAGCGGGACGCGGCAGAACACAGAGAAGCAAAGGAGCATCGGCATGGAGCTTGCAGCCATCAGACACTTCGCAGACAACAGCTACTGTTACGCCGTGGAGGAGGGCCGCTTCCTCATCCGGCTGGAGACCAAACGTGGGGATATGGCAAAAGTCCGCCTCCACGCGCAGGAAAAATACCTCCCCGTCTCCTATCTGGACACCCGGCAGATATACGACATGACCCTGGCCTGCTCGGACCGGTACAGGGATTATTACGAGGCCGTCATTTCCATCGACGTAGTCTGCCTCCGGTATTTCTTCGAGCTGGAGGATACCTCCGGTCAGGTGACATACTTCGGAAACCACGAATTTCATGACACGTGCGTCACGGACATCGAGCTGATGTTTGACTGTCCCCAGACTCTCCGGGAGGAGGAGCGCTTCCTCCTCCCCGGCTGGGCGAAAAACAAGGTGATCTACCAGATCTTCCCCTCCCGGTTCGCCACGGACAAGGAAGTGCCCGACGAGGTGTGGTATCAGGCCCCCATCGATCTGGACGCGGACCTCCAGGGGTCCCTCCGGGGCATCATCGACCGGCTGGATCACCTCCAGGAGCTGGGGGTGGACATCCTTTACATGACCCCCGTGTTCCGCTCCGGGTCCAGCCACAAGTACAACACCGACGACTACTACGCCATCGATCCTTCCTTCGGCACTAAGGAAGATCTGCGGGAACTGGTCCAGAAGGCCCACAGCCGGGGGATGTACGTTATCCTGGACGGCGTGTTCAACCATACCTCCGTAAACTTTTTCGCCTTCCAGGACTTGAAGGAGAAGGAGGAGCGGTCCAAATATATGGACTGGTACTACCCCAGGTCCTTCCCACTCACCGCCAGGCGGGGGGAGCGTCCCAGTTACAAGACCTTCAGCTTTGTGGGCGGGATGCCGAAGCTGAATCTGCGGAACAAGGAGGCGGCAGACTTCGCCATCGATGTAGCCTCCTACTGGATCAGGGAGTGCAATATCGACGGCTGGCGTCTGGACGTGGCGGACGAGATCCATCACGGCTTCTGGAAGCGGTTCCGCCAGGAGATCAAGGCTGTGAAGCCGGACGCGCTGATCGTGGGCGAGGTCTGGCATTACGCCGGCGACTTCCTGAGGGGAGACGAGTGGGACAGTGTGATGAACTACCCCTTCTGCCACGCGGTCCGGGATCTGGTTGCGCGGGGGACCCTGCGCCCGTCTGAGCTGCTCAGCGATCTGGGCTTCCTCCGGGGAAATCTGCACCGGGACGTGGAGGGGTATCTCTGGAACTTCATCGACACCCACGACACGGCCAGGTTCCTCTATTCCGCCGGGGACGATCCACGGAAGCAGCGCCTGGCGGCGGCGTTCCAGCTCCTGCTCCCCGGGATGCCCATGATCTACTACGGTGACGAGGTGGGTATGACCGGATGCTCCGACAGGGACTGCCGCCGGGGAATGCTGTGGGACGAGGCGCGGCAGGACAAGGATACGCTGGCCTGGTACCAGCGGCTGGTCCGGCTCCGGCACCAGGCCCCGGTGCTGACGGAGGGGACCGTCGTCAGGCAGTGGGCGGAGGACGGCGAGGGACTGCTGTTCATCGAGCGGCAGCTGGGTGACCGGCGCGTCACCTTGGTCTTCCACACAGAGGCGGGGACAGCTTCCCTGCCGGAGCTGAGAAGCAGATACGACCTGGTCTCCGGGCGGGAATTTTCCGGTACGCTGGGCGATTATGATGTGGCAGTGCTGGCGGAAGCAGGCGGTGGACGGGAGGCATGAGCACCCAAGTATCCGCGCGGTCCTTCACGAAGCTGTATATCCCCATTCTGCTGGAGACCCTCTGCTCCATGCTGGCGGGCATGGTGGACACCGTCATGCTCTCCACCGTGGGCGACGCCGCCGTGGGGGCCGTCGGCACGGCCAACACCTACACCTCCCTCTTTATCATCATGTTCAACATCGTGTCCTCCGGCATGACCGCCGTCATGACGCAGTACATCGGCGCAAAAAAGGCGGGGGTAGCCTACCAGGCCAGACAGCTGGGACTGGTTTTCAGCCTCGCGGCGGGGACGCTGCTCTCCCTGTTTCTCTTCGCCTTCTCCGGGAGCGTCCTGGAGGTCGTGGGCGCGGCGCCGCTGCTCATGGACCACGCCAAGACCTATCTGCGGATCGTGGGGAGCTTCCTCTTCCTCAACGCCCTGATCCCCGTCTTCTCCAACTACCTGCGGGCCTTCGGGCACACCAGGCCGCCGTTGGCGGCGGCCCTGCTGTCCAACGGGATGAACCTGATCCTCAACGCCCTGTTCCTGTTCGTCTTCCGCAGCGGCGTGGCGGGCGTGGCCGCCGCTACGGTCATCTCCAGGGCGCTGAATCTGGTCATCGTGATGACCGCCTCCCGGCTCCTGGTCCATGCCAAGGAGGACCCGGAGCGGATGCGCAGCCGGGATGTCTTCGCCCAGATCATCCGGGTGGGCCTGCCCTCGGCCCTGGAGACCGCCGCCTACCATGTGGCCATGACGCTGACTATCCGGTTTTTGAATCAGATGGACAGCGAGGGGCTCAATGTGACCGCCCGGGCGTATGCCGTGCAGATCACCAACTTCTCCTTCTGCGCCGCGGCGGCGCTGGCAAGCACCAACGCCATTCTCACCGGCTGGCGGATCGGCGAGGGGGACTATGAGAGCTGCGACCGGGGCACCAAGCGGGCCGCCTGCATCGGGATCGCCATCGCGGCGGGGCTGGAGCTCCTGTTCGCCCTCGGTTCCGGCTTCCTGCTCCGGATGTTCACGGACGATCCGGAGATGATTGCCCTGGCCAGCCGCCTCCTGGTCATCGATATTGCCCTGGAGGTGGGGCGGGCCGCGAATCTGGTATTCGGCCAGGCGCTGAAGACCAGCGGGGATGCCCTGTTCACCACCGTTATCGCGGTGATCTTTATGTACCTGTGCATGGTGGGCGGCACCTGGTTCTTCGGGATCCATCTGGGATGGATGGCCGTGGGCGCGTATGTCGGGCTGGCCAGCGACGAGTGCATCCGGGCGGTGTGCATGGCCCTGCGCTGGCGGTCCGGCAAGTGGCGGACCAAGGGGTTCATCCAGAGGGAAAGCGCCCAGTAAAGCAGACGAAACAAAAGGACCCCCGCAGGAGGCGTTTCCTTCTGCGGGGGCCGCTCTTATTTTCAAATCCTTCCAGCGTCACCGCCGGGGCGCGGACCAGGCCCGGACGTCCTTCAGCTCGTTATACAGCCGAACGTAGCTCTCGTGACGGCTACGGGGGATCTTTCCGTCCTTCACCGCCCGCAGGACGGCGCAGCCCTTTTCCTTCGTATGGCTGCACCCCACGAAACGGCACTGGTCCAGATAGGGCCGAAACTCCAGAAAGGACTCCGGCAGATGCTCCTTCAGCTCCAGATCCAGGTCCTGGGCGTCAAAGGAGCCGAAGCCCGGGGTGTCGATCACCTCGCCGCCGCAGTCCAGACGGTAGAGCTCCACGTGGCGGGTGGTGTGCTTCCCGCGGCCCAGCCGCTGGCTGACCTCCGCCACCTGGAGGGAAAAGCCGGGCTGGATGGCATTGAGCAGGCTGGACTTCCCCACGCCGGAGTTGCCCGTGAAGACGGACAGTTTCCCCCGCAGCAGCTCCATCAGCTCCGGGATGCCCTCCCCTGTCTCCGCGCTGGTGCAGACGGTGGGGAAGCTGGCGGCGCGGTAGACCTCCGCCAGGGGCTCCCCCGCCGCCAGATCGCACTTGTTGACGCAGACCACCACGCCGCAGTCCTTCAGGGCAGCGATGGCGGACACCCGGTCGATGAGGAACGGGTCCGTCACCGGCACGGCCAGGGAGGCCACCGCCACCAGCTGGTCCACGTTGGCCGCCGCCGGACGGTCGAAGGCGCTGCGCCTGGGCTCGATCTCCCAGACCATGCCCTCGCCCTCACCGGTCTCCTTTACCTCCACCCAGTCGCCCACCAGGGGGCTGCGGCCCTCCTGGCGGAATTTCCCCCGGGCGCGACAGGTGACGGTCCGGCCGTCCACGTCCACGTAGTAGAAGCCGCTGAGGGCCTTTCGTATCCTCCCCCTGCTCACTGGAACAGGATCTCCTCGTCCCAGAACAGCTTGTTGGCGGCGTAGATCTCCAGCTTGTGATCGCCCGCCTCGGCCTGCAGCGTCAGGGAGAGGGTCCCGTAGTTGCCGGGGACCTCCTGGTCAAAGACGATCTCCCGGTCCAGGAAGATCTGCACCAGGACGGGGTCCTCGCTGTAGGGCACGTCGAAGGTGATCGGGTAGGAGATCAACTTCGGCCCCTCGCTGTAGGTGAAGGTGACGGTGGTGCCCTCCGGCACTTCCTCGCCGGTCTCGATGCTCTGGGACAGGACGGTCCCCTCCGGCTCGGAGCTCTCTACCTTGGTGAACTCTGCCAGTAGATTCAGGCTGCTCATCTTATCCTGCACCGACTCCACGGTCTCGCCCAAGCAGGACACCATGGTGGAATAAATGATCTCCGGGCCCTTGCTGACGTACAGCGTCACCAGGTCCCCCTCTTTGAGGACGGTTCCCGCCGCCGGTTCGCTGCGGATGACGCACCCGGCCTCGATCTCCTCGTGGAACTCCTGCTCCGGAGCCTCCTCGATGGTCAGGTGAAGCTCGCTGAGCCCCTTGGTCTGCTGGATGCGCAGGCGGGCGGAACGGGCCTCGTCCCCCACCACGTCCGGCATCTCCCCGGAACGGGACCCCAGGCTGATGGTGACGTTGATGGGGATCAGGTCGCCCTTGGCGTTCTTACGGATGCGCTCGGCCTCTGGGTCCTGGCGGATGATCTGGCCCTCGGCGTACTCGGCGTTGTGCTCATGGCCCGCCTCCACCAGCTCGAAGATGCCCTTGACGGTCTCCAGCTCCTCCGCCTCCTCGATGGTCATGCCAACGATGCTGGGGACGGAGTACTCGGGGATCTCCTCGTGCTGGAAGCTCTCCATGATGCCGTTATACATCTTCAAGCCGCCGAAGTAGCCCACGCCCAACACCAGCAGGATCATGATCAATATCTTCCACCAGTTGCTCCTGGGCTTGTCGTAGTACTCGTCATCGTCATCGTCCTCAATGGGAGGCGGCGTATAATGATTCTGTTTCGTTCTGGTCACCCCCGTATTCGGGATATATTGGGTGGGTTCGTCTCCCCCGCTCCCTGTCTCACGCCGAAGCTCCTCGGCGGAATATTCGAAGTTGATGTTGGGGTCCTTGCGGAAGGCCTCCAGGTCCGCCAGCATCTCGTCGGCGGTGGAGTAGCGCTTGTTCCGGTCCGGCGCCATGGCCTTCATGCAGATCTGCTCCAGGGCCTCCGGGATCTCCGGGTCGATCTCCCGGGGACTGAGGGGCACGGCGCTGAAATGCTGGATGGCCACGCTCACCGGGTCCGAACCCTCGAAGGGCAGGCGGCTGGTGAGCATCTCGTAGAGCACCACGCCGGCGGAGTAGATATCGCTGCGGTTGTCGGTATAGTCCCCCTTGGCCTGCTCGGGAGAGATATAGTGGACGGAGCCGATGGCCTCGTTGGAAGGGTTGGACCCGTTGGACAGGAAGGCGATGCCGAAGTCCGTCACCTTCACCGTGCCGTCCCGGAGGACCATGATGTTCTGGGGCTTGATGTCCCGGTGGACGATGCCCCGGCTGTGGGCGTGGCTGAGCCCCTTCATGATCTGGGTGATAAAGTGGAGGGACTCCGGCCAGTTCAGCTTTCCCCGCCGCTCCATATACTGCTTGAGGGTGATGCCGTCAATGAGCTCCATGACGATATAGTCCATGTCCCCCCGGCGGCTCACGTCGTACACCGCCATGATGTTGGGGTGGCTGAGCATGGCAACGGCCTGGGACTCGTCGTGGAACCGGCGGCGGAACTCCGCGTCCTCGCTCAGGTCCTTCTTCAGCATCTTGATGGCCACCATCCGGTTGAGCCGGTGGCATTTCGCTTTGAAGACCACCGCCATGCCCCCGGTCCCGATGACCTCCAGGATCTCATAGCGGTTATCCAGCATCTTTCCTATGTATCGTTCCATAGTCAAGTGTTCCTTTCTTTCCCGGTCACTGCCGGCACAGCAGCACGGCGGTCACGTTATCCGGCGCGCCCTGCTCCTTCGCCAGCTCCAGCAGCCGGTCGAGACACCGGTTGTCCTTTGTGCCCCGCAATATCTCCCGGGCCAGCTCCTGATCCGTCACCGTGCCGGTGAGGCCGTCGGTACACAGCAGCAGGCAGTCCCCCGGCTCCAGGGAGACGGTGTAGCTGTCGCTGAACGCCTCCCGGTCCGGGCCCAGGGCCCTGGTGATGATATTCCGGTTGGGGTGGCTGCGGGCTTCCTCCTCGGTGATGTTCCCCTGCTCCACCAGCCGCTCCACTACGGAGTGGTCCCTGGTGATCCGGGTGATGTCCCCCCCGCCGCGGACGACGTAGGCCCGGCTGTCGCCCACGTTGTCCACCAGGGCCTCCCCGTCCCGCAGGATGGCGGAGACCAGGGTGGTCCCCATGCCCCGCAGTCCGTCTCCGGCGCAGGAGCGCTCATAAACGGCGGTGTTGGCGGAGGCTACGGCAAAGGCCGTCACCTCCCGGACCTGCTCCCAGGTCATATCCTTCCGGAGGTTGCCCATGCAGGTGGTCTGGAAGGTGTCCACCGCCAGACGGCTGGCCAGCTTCCCGCCTCCGGGCCCTCCCATGCCGTCGCAGACCACGCACACGGTGAAGCCGGTGTCCTCGCTGACCTGGACGGCATAGGCGTCCTGATTCTCCCGGCGCACCAGTCCGATGTCGGTCATGCCCCAGATGTTCATCATTTCTCCCTCTCCTCTCTTTCCTGCTCCATGGCCTTCCGCCGCAGCTGGCCGCAGCTGGCGTCGATATCGCCGCCCAGACTGCGCCGCACTGTGGCGGTCACGCCCTGCTCCTCAAGACGCCGCTGGAACTGCCGCACCCGGCGGCTTGGCTTCAGCGGGCTTTCCGCTACGTCGTTGAGGGGGATCAGGTTCACATGCCCCGGCATTCCCCGGAGCTTTTTCACGATCAGGTCCGCCTGCCAGCCGGCATCGTTGACGCCGTCGATCATGGCGTACTCGAAGCTGATGCGGCGGCCCGTCTTTTTGAAGTAGTCGTGACAGGCCTCGAACAGCTCGTCCACGCCGTAGGCCCGGTCCACCGGCATGATCCGGCTCCGGGTCTCCCCGTCCGGCGCGTGGAGGGACACCGAAAGGGTCAGCTGCAGCTCCATGTCCGCCAAACGGCGGATGCCCGGGAGCACGCCGCAGGTGGACAGGCTGATGTGCCGCATCCCAATGTTCAGCCCCAGGGGGTGGTTCACCAGCTCCAGGAACCGCAGCACGTTGTCCAGGTTATCCATGGGCTCCCCGATGCCCATCAGCACGATGTTGGATACGCTCAGGCCGCTGTCCAGCTGGGTAAACAGCACCTGCTCCAGCATCTCCCCCGGCGTCAGGTTCCGGACCTTCCCCCCAAGGGTGGAGGCACAGAAGGCGCACCCCATCCGGCACCCCACCTGGCTGGAGATGCACACGGTGTTGCCGTGGCGGTACTGCATGAGCACCGTCTCGATGCAGTTGCCATCGTGGAGCTCCCAGAGGTACTTGACGGTGCCGTCGGCTTGAGACATCTGCTTCCGGGCCACGGACAGGCCGTCTGCCCGGTACGCCTCCGCCAGCTTCTCCCGGAGGGGCTTCGATATGTCGCTCATCTCATCGAAGGAGCGCACGCCCCGGTGGAGCCAGGTGAAGACCTGTTTCCCGCGAAAGGCCGGTTCGCCCAGGGCCTTCAAGGCCGCCGTCAGCTCCTCCAGGGTCATGGATCGTATGTCTGTTTTCATGATCGCCTCATCCTGCAGATGTAAAATCCGTCTGTCCCGTGGCGCTGGGGCCACAGGGTCAGACTGCCGTCGTTCTCCCCCTCCAGTCCCGGCAGGCGGAAGGGCTCCAAGTGAAACTCCGGCCGGTTGGACAGGAAGTCCGCCGTGACCGCCCCGTTTTCCTCCGGCAGGACGGTACAGGTGGCATACAGCAGTATGCCGCCGGGCTTCACATACCGGCAGGCGTTCTCCAGGATGGCGCGCTGCACCCGGGGCAGGCCCGCCAATTGGGCGGGATCCTTGTAGCGGATGTCCGGCTTCTTCCGGATGATGCCCAGGCCGGAGCATGGCACGTCGCACAGCACGGCATCAAAGCCCTCCAGCCACTCCTCCCGGCACTGCCGTCCATCGGCCAATTCGGCGTGGATGCAGGTCAGCCCCAGGCGCTCCGCGCCCTTTTCTATGAGGGCCAGCTTATGCCGGTGGATGTCGCAGGCAGCGATCTCTCCCCGGTCCTCCATGATCATGGCCGCGGCAAAGGACTTGCCGCCCGGGGCGGCGCATGCGTCCAGCACCCGGACTCCCGGCTTCACGCCGGCGGCCAGCACCGCCGCCCGCGCGGCGGCGTCCTGGACCTGGAACCATCCCTGCTGAAAGGCGGGCATGGCCTCCAGACTGCCTCCGCCGGAGAGCAGCCAGCACTCCGGCATCCAGGGGTGGGGCTTGATCTCCGCCCCGGCATCCCGCAGGCTCTCCTCAAGCTCCGCCGCCGCACACCGCAGAGGGTTGCGCTGGATGGTGGTGGGAACGGCCTCGTTGTCCAGGCGAAGGTAATCTTCCGCTTCCTCCTCCCCCAGCAGCTCTATAAGCCGCCGGACCAGCCACTCCGGGTGGCTGTAGCGCAGGGCCAGATACCGGATCCGGTCCTCTGCCGGAAGCTCCGGCAGGGCGTTCTTTTCCCGGCTCAGCCGCCGGAGGACGGCGTTCACCATGCCCGAGGCCCGCTGGTGCTTCTTTCGCTTTACCAGCTCCACGCTCTCGTCCACGGCAGCGCTGTCCGGCACCCGGTCCATGAACAGGATCTGATACGCGCCCAGCCGCAGCACGTCCCGAATGAAGGGCTCCAGGGACTCGAAGCGCTGGGTGCAGCAGGCGTCCAGATAATGATCCAGCAGCGCCCGGTTCTGAAGGACGCCGTAGGTCAGCCGGGCGGCCAGAGCCGCCTCCCGGCGGTCCAGTTCGCGGCAGGCCGCCTTCAGACTGCCGTCGGACCAGGCGTCCAGACGGCGGCAGGCCGTCAGGGCGGTCAGTGCCGCCTCCCTTCCCATGCCCATCAGCGCCTCCTGTCGCTGCCACGCCCAGCGAAAATCAGGAGATACCGCAGCAGCTGAAGCAGGCTCATGAGCAGGGCCGCCACATAGGTCAGGGCGGCGGCGGTGAGGACCTTTCTGGCTCCCTTCCGCTCGTCCTCGTCCAGAAGAGCCGTGCCGTCGATGGTCCCCAGGGCCCGTGCGGAGGCGTCAAACTCCACCGGCAGGGTCACCAGCTGGAACAGGGTGGTCAGACTGAACAGCACGATCCCTACCAGGAACAGGGGCTGAGAATACAGGAAAAGCCCCAGCATCAGGGCGATAAACGCGAATTGGGACCCGAATTGGGTCACGGGAATGATGGCGGAGCGCACCCGCACCGGGCCGTAGCCCATAGCGTACTGCACGGCATGGCCCGCCTCATGGGCGGCAACCCCCACCGCCGCCACCGTGGCGGCGTTATATACCGGCTGAGAGAGATAGATGGTATTGTCCCGGGGGTCGTAGTGATCCGTCAGCTTCCCGGAGCAGGGGCGAATGGCCACATCGTGGACCCCGTGTGCCCGCAGTACCGCGTAGGCCGCCTGAGCGCCTGTGACGCCCCGGCGATTGCGCACCCCGCTGTATTTGTTGAAGCTGGAGCTGACCTTTATCTGGGCATACACGGAGAGGATCAGCACCGGTATCAGCAATATCCAGTAAATATAATCTTTGTAAAAGGGCATATGCACCCTCCTTTTTACACGTTGACCGGGTGTCCCCGCAGATAGTCCGCAGCGGCCATGCGCCGCCCGCCATCGGCCTGGAGCTCGGTGATCACCAGCGCCCTGCCGTCCCCGCAGGCCACGGCAACGCCGTCCTTATCTGCGGTGAGGATGGTCCCCGGCGCTTTACCGGCGGCGTCTCCTACGTGGGCGCGAAATACCTTCCACCGCACTCCGGCCACGTCTGTAGAGGCGCAGGGCCAGGGGATCAGTCCCCGCACCTGGTTTACCAGGACCTGGGCGGGCTTCGTCCAGTCCAGAGGGGACATTTCCCGGGAAAGCATGGAGGCATATTGGTACTGGGGGCCGTAGACCTGGGGGATCCGGGGGGCCTCCCCCCGCTCCAGCAGGGCCAGGGCCTCGCTGGCGGCCTCGCCGCCCAGCTCCGCAAGACGGGCGTAAAGCTGAGAGGCGTCCTCCTGGGGATCGATGGCCGTCTTCCTGGTCAGGAGGATATCTCCGGCGTCCAGCTCCGCCGCCATGTACTGGATGGTAACGCCGGTCTCATCGTCCCCGTTGAGCACCGCCCAGTTGATGGGCGCGGCCCCACGGTACTGAGGCAGGATCGAGGAGTGGACGTTGATGATCGCCTGCTTCGGGATGTCCAGCAGGGCCTGGGGCAGCAGCTTCCCGTAGGCCGCCACCACGATCACATCGGGCTCCAGAGCCCGCAGCTCCTCCAGGACCGCCTCGTCCCGGCAGGATTCCGGCTGGCAAACGGGAATGCCGCATGTAACGGCATATTCCTTTACAGGCGTTGGGGCCAGCTTCATCCCCCTGTTCTTGGGCTTGTCCGGCTGGGTATAGACCGCCGCGACCTGCCATTTGTCCTCCACCAGGCGGCGCAGGACAGAAACGGCGAAATCCGGGGTCCCCATAAACACGACGCGCATACTCACTGCTCCCCTCTTCGGGCTTCCTCCTCCTCGTAGAAGGCCTCGACCTCCTCATCGGTGAGGAAATGGTCGATGCGCTCCACATAGAGGTGCCCGTCCAGATGCTCGATCTCATGGCAGAAGCACCGGGCCATCAGGCCCTCCCCCTCCGCCTCAAACCAGTTGCCATACCGGTCCTGGGCCTTGATGCGCACGCGGTTGGGGCGGGTCACCATGCCCCACTTGCCGGGGACGCTGAGGCATCCCTCGGGGCCTCTCTGCTCCCCGGACTCCTCCAGGATCTCCGGGTTCACCAGCTCCATCATTTTGTCGTCGTCGTCCAGGATCACCACCGCCCGGCGGAGGATGCCCACCTGCGGGGCGGCCAGCCCCGCCCCCTGGGCCTCCGACAGGGTCTCCTGCATGTCATCCAGCAGGATGTGCAGGCGCTTATTGAAATCCGTTACCGTGCGGCACTGCTTTGCCAGGCGGTCGTCGCCCTGGGTGACGATTCTTCTGATTGCCATTGTTATTTTATCCTCCTACTGGCGGTAATAAACGAAAATTATGCACGCTTCCCTCACGCAGGGGAATAGCCGTTTCTCGGGCTTCCTGATAAGCTGAAAACTATCGCTCACAAAACAGCTCGATCTCTTCTCCCAAAGGGCCGGTGCAGAACGTCATCCGGATGGGATATGGCGGTGCAGAGCCGATCACCACATCCGTTGGTTCCACAAAGACTTCATACCCGGCCATTTTGATCTGATCGGAGAGCTCGTCCACATGATCTGTAAGCAATGCTACATGGCGGATGGCGCCTTTTGCGCGCTCACCTTCACCGTTACAGAATATTTCTATGAATCCATTACCGGTATCGATCATGATGCCATCCGGCCATTCCCGGCATATGGACAAGCCCAAAGTGCCGGTATAAAAATCCTTGGCGCGGTCAAAATCTTCTTTCGCCGCACATTTCATGGAAATGTGATGGATACCCTTTATCAACATCCATTCCTCCAAATCCCCAGGCGGCCGGCGCCGTCCGCTTCCCAGAAAAAAACTTAGTCCTCCGCGTTGCAGTCCACGAACAGGTTCATCCCCCGGTTCTCCTTCTGCTGATGGAAGGCGCGCAGATAATACGAGAGCAGCTCCCGGGTGGTGTGGTCGTTCTTCCCCACCCAGAAGACCCGGTAGCGGTAGCGGTTGTTCACCTTCACCACCGGCGCGGGGGCGGGACCCAGTATCTCCACCGCCATGTTGGCCGCCGTGGGATAGCGGACCCCGGCGCGCATGGACTCCCGCAGCTGGGCGGCGGCCCGGAGCACCGTCCCCTCCTCCGGCCCGGAGACCGTCAGCGTGAAGATGTCCGCGAAGGGCGGATACCGCTGGGCCCGGCGGATGCGGATCTCCCCGGCGTAAAAGCTGTTGTAGTCCTGAGCGGCGGCGCTGGTGATGACCTCGTTGTCCGGGGTAAAGGTCTGGATCACCGCCCGGCCGTCCTTGCTCCCACGGCCCGCCCGGCCCACCACCTGGGTCAGCAGGCTGAAGGTCCGCTCGGCGGCGTGGTAGTTGTCCACGTACAGGCTCAGGTCCGCAGACACCACGCCTACCAGGGTCACGTCTTCAAAATCCAATCCCTTGGCCACCATTTGGGTACCAAGAAGGATGGGAATCTTTTCCTTCTCAAATTTGTCCAGCAGCGCCTCGTGATTGCCGGACACCGTGTCCGCGTCCATACGCAGAACGTTCGTGCCGGGGAACAGGGCGTTCAGCTCCTCCTCCACCTTCTGGGTGCCCGCGCCGATCTGTTTGATGATGCCGCCGCACTCCGGGCAACGGTCCGGAGCGCGTTCCGAGTGGCCACAGTAGTGGCACATCAGCCGCCCGTTGGCGCTGTGATAGGTCAGGGGCACGCTGCACCGGGGGCACTGGGGCGCTTCGCCGCACTCGCCGCACAGCAGCATCCGGCTGGCGCCGCGGCGGTTGAGGAACAAAATGCTCTGCTCCCCCCGCCGCAGGTTCTCCTCCAGCTCCCGGCGCAGGGGTGCGCCGATCATGCCGCTGTTCCCGGCGCGGACCTCCTCCCGCATGTCGGCAATGACCACCCTGGGCAGGGGCTGCCGGTTGAATCGGGAGCGGAGGATCATTTTTTGATATACTCCCCGCTGGGCCTGATAGGTGGTCTCCACCGACGGCGTGGCGGAGCCCAGCACCAGTACCGCGTTCTGCTGGGTACACAGGAACTTGGCCACGTCCCGGGCGTGATACCGGGGCGGGTTCTCGGATTGATAGCTGCTCTCGTGCTCCTCGTCCAGAATGATCATCCCCAAATTTTCCAAAGGGGCGAAGACCGCGCTCCGGGTCCCCAGAACGACGTCCACCTCTCCCCGGCGGATGCGCTTCCACTGGTCGTAGCGCTCCGTCATCCGCAGGCCGCTGTGGAGCATCACCACCCGATCCCCGAAGTAGGCGGAAAATCTTGCCATCATTTGGGGGGTCAGGGCAATCTCCGGCACCAGGATCATGCCCCGCCTTCCCCGGCGGACCACCTCCTGGAGGAGCCGGATGTATACCAGCGTCTTGCCGCTGCCGGTGACGCCGTAGAGCAGGGCACAGGAGGCGCTCTCCCCGTCCAGTCTCTGCACGACGCCGTCATAGGCCGACTGCTGCTCCTCGCTGAGGACGATGGGCGCGCCGTCCGCCGCCTCCGGCTTGGGCACCCGCAGGACCTCCGCCGGGGCAAGGGTGATGAGGCCGCTCTTTTCCAGGCTTTTCAGGGTCCGGGCGGTGGCGCCGGTGAAATAGCAGACATCCGTGGACAGCGCGCTCCCCATGGTACACAGCAGTTTTATCACTTCATACCGCATGGGGGCACTGCGCTTTTTCAGCTCCACGGCGGCCATGGCCTCCTCGGCGCCGACTGCCAGAGACACCTGGCTGGCCCGCTTGTCGGAGACCTTCCGGTCGGCGGAGGACTCAATGGTCAAGAGCCCCCGCCGCTGCAGCTCCCTGGCCACACCGGCGGCGCCGCTGCCGCAGGCCAGTCGCAGGGTCTCCAGCTCCGTGCTGCCGCCATGGGCGCACAGGGCCTCCAGAACCCGGCTCTCCCGGTCGTTGGCCCCGGAGACCAGGGCCGTCTCCCGATCCACGGACAGGGTGCATATCTCCCGCAGCCGGTACCAGAGCCCGGCGGGCAGCAGCACCTTCACCGCCGTATACAGGGTGCAGAAATACCGTTCCCGGAGCCAGAGGGCCAGCTTGATCTGCTGGGGACCGAGGACGCTTTCATCATCCAGGACCTCGGTGACGGCCTTCAGTCCCTCCCGCTTGCCGTCCTGTCCCACGGTGAGAATAAAGCCCTCGCTGGTCCGGTTCCCTTTGCCGAAGGGAACGGCGACCCGCACCCCGGGCCGGACCTTTCCGGCCAGCTTCTCCGGGATCAGGTAGTCATATGGCTTGTCGATGGCATAGGTTGCGGCGCTGACGGCTACCCGTGCTACGCTGGCCAGCTCCACGAGCTCTCCCCCCTGTCCTTCCTGCACACAAAAAGCGGCCGCGCCGCTCTTTTGTGGGGTTATTCTACATCCTTGATGTCGATATCTGACGCGGCGACGGACATCTTCCCGTCGGCCACCTCGTGGATCGCCAGGGTCACGGGCTTCACGTCCATTTTCTCGCCCATGTCCTCCGCCTCCTGGGCGATCTGGCGGGCCCGGCGAGCCACCACGTTCACCAGCAGGTAACGGTTGGGCACATTGGCGGTCAGCTTGTTCATAGCGGGATAGAGCATCATAATAACATCATTCCTTCTTGATAGATTTGAAATATTTATGGTTTGGGAAAGCTTCTCAGATAAACGACATTGCCGTCCGGGTCGGCGAAGCTCATGTTGACCGCGCCCCAGGGACGGACGGTGGGCGGTTCGATGACCGCCGCGCCTAAGGATACTGCTCTTTGGTATTCTTTGTCAATATCATCGACGGTAAACGCGATGCACATATTCTGACCGGTACGGTTTCCCTGCTGGCCGTCATTATAGATCGTCAGCATGGTCTCCTCCGCGAGGATCGTCTGATGCACCTCATCATTGCTGCCGTTGTCGATGTCCAGCAAACTCTTGTAAAAGTCCGCGAGACGCACCACATGATTGGTCAAAATACAGACTTCGCCAAGTATCATCGCCTCTCACCTCGCATTGTTCTGAAAGCGCGGATAAAGGCATCTCTTCTTGTATCGGTCCCATCCCTTATCCAGATAACCAAATCTCTGCAATTTTTTTCGCATAACGGTGGTTTTCTCCCACCGCCGGCCTCCTCACTGGTCGATCAGCGCGATCCGTTCGTCCGGGCGGCAGTGTTCGGCGCTCATAATAGCCCGTATCTCGTCCACAGCGTGATCCACAGTATCGTTGATGACAAAGTAGTCAAAATCCTTGGCGGCTGCAAATTCCTCCCTGCCTCGGGCCAGACGGGATCTCACCTTCTCCATATCCTCGGTGCCCCGGCCGATGAGCCGCCGCTCCAGCTCCGCCCAGCTGGGAGGAGCCACGTAGATGCGCACCGTCTCGGGCCGCTTCCGCTTGACCTGATCCGCGCCCTGGATCTCGATGTCCAGCAGCACGTCCCGTCCCTGGTCCATGGCCTTGTCCACGTAGAGCCGGGGCGTGCCGTACCGGTTGCCCACGAACTGGGCGTGCTCCAGGAACTGGTCCTCCTCGATCCACTTCTCAAACTGCTCCATGGACAGGAAGTGGTAATGCATCCCGTCCATCTCCCCGGGCCGGGGGGCGCGGGTGGTGGCGGACACGGAAAAGTACAGCGACGGATCGCTGGCCAGCAGCCGTGCTACCACGGTGCCCTTCCCCACGCCGGAAGGGCCGCAGATGATAAATGTCTTTCCTCTTCTCATTCTACATCCTCCAACACTGTCGGGTCCACCCCGAACCGGGGGGCCAGCTTCTCCAGCGGTAGGCCGGACAGGATCACATGGTCGCTGTCCATCACCAGCACCGCCGCCGTCTTGCGTCCAAAGGTGGCGTCAATGAGCATACTCCGCTCCCGGGACTCCGCGATCAGCCGCTTCACCGGCGCGGAGTCCGGTCCTACCACGGCGATGAGGCGTCCGGCGGACACCATGGCCCCGTAGCCGATGCTCACCAGTTCGTTTTCCTTACTCAATGTTCTGCACCTGCTCCCGGATCTTCTCGATCTCCGCCTTCAGCTCCACCACGTCACGGGCGATCTGCACGTCGCTGCACTTGGAACCGATGGTATTGGACTCCCGGTTGACCTCCTGGATGAGGAAGTCCAGCTTCCTCCCCACAGGCTCGCCTCCCGCCAGCATCTCCCGGAGCTGGCTCAGGTGGCTGCGCAGGCGCACCGTCTCCTCGTCCACCGCCACCTTATCGGCGAAGATGGCCGCCTCGGTCAGTATCCGGCTCTCATCGACCGTGGTGCTCTGGAGGACCTCCTGCATCCGGGAGAGCAGCTTCTCCCGGTACTCCGCCACCGTCTGGGGGGAGCGCTCCTCCACCCGTCCGGTGATGGCCTCGATGGTGTCCAAGCGG
>Ga0137309_100786_pt1 | contig 23130 bp, 20 predicted proteins | sample NAcewiD2O_June_FD_97179 | JGI IMG/M metagenome (GOLD analysis project Ga0137309, IMG submission 97179) | Mouse cecal microbial communities from Vienna, Austria - N-Acetylneuraminic amended D2O_June | ecosystem: Host-associated > Mammals > Digestive system > Large intestine > Cecum | place... | reverse complement strand
CTAAGGTTTTTGCGCCCTTCGACCGGGCTGGGATTGGAAAAGCGAGGAATTTATCCCCGAATATGGTCCTTTATTGGACGTTTCCTTTACCTTTGTCTGTTTGCCTGGCTTTTACCTGCTTTAATCAGTGCTTCCTTAGGTCTTTATCAATGTTGCCCATCTGGCAGATACGCAAAGTCTTTTGACGGAAGATAAGTTGTCCGTTTACGGGCGGCGGGGCACAAGATGCAGTCGAAAGATATTCGATGTGTCTTGAGACACCCGTCATTATCAGGCCCCTTCAGGAACTACTCAAGCCTCCGGCTTAGCCGGAGGTTTTGATTGCAAAATCATATAGTCCAAGTCCTTGCGCATCTGATCCGTCAGCACAATGGGTCCGGATTCCGACGCATAAACATCATCCTCAATTCGCATTCCGAACTCACCGGGGATATAGATGCCGGGCTCCACAGAGTGGTACATTCCTTTTAAAATGGGATTCTGGTTGCGTCCGTCCACCGAGGGCGCCTCGTGGATGCTCAAGCCGATGCCATGCCCCACACGGTGGGTGAAATAGGGGCCATAGCCGGCCTTCTCAATCACCCGGCGGGCGGCCTGGTCTATGCCGCAGATGGGCTCGCCGATTTTCACCGCCTCAATAGCTGCCTGCTGCGCCTCCAACAGCACCTGGAATACCTCCCGCATTTTGGGTGTCGGCTCTCCCAGGAAAAACGTACGGGACATGTCGGCCCAATAGCCCTTGTAATCAATGCTGCAATCAATCAGGACCTGCTCCCCTCTTTGCAGAAGCTTTCCGCTGGACTGCCCGTGAGGGGAGGCGGCGGCCGGACCGGAGAGGATGCAGGGAATCATATAGTCCGTTCCGCCTAGGCGGTAAGTTTCCGCAAACATCTCCATGGAGAGCTCCAGCTCCGCTTTTCCCGGAGCCAGCCGCTCCCGGATAAATGCAAACATCCGGCAGAGGCGGTCTGCCGAGGCCCGCAGGGCCATCAGCTCCTCCTCGTCCTTAGAAAGGCGCATTTCATCTACCACATCAGTCATATCCGCCATCTCCAGACCATATGCCTGAAAAAGTCGTTTCCCCAGGGCCATGCTGTAATGCTCCTGAAAGCCTCCGCCCATCTGCACACCCACCTTCCGGCCTCTCATCTTGGGGTGAAGGATTTCCAGCGGGTCCGCTCCGTCCTCGTAGAGGCACTGCTCCACCGCGCAGCCGCGCATATTCAGCGCCTCCAACTTGGGTGCGACGGCAAGGTGACGGCCATCCCGGGCGTCCAGCAAGAGCCCTATAAAGCGTTCGGCAGGACTAATCACAGCACCCGTCAGATAGAGAAATGTCCGCGGTTCTCCAAACAGCGCCACATCCACGCCGTGGGACCGCATCCATTCGCAGAGCCTTGTCCTGCGTTTTTCGTAAAGATCCATAAAGCAAGCCCCTTTCTTTCTACTTCACAGCCGCGTCCTGCCGCTCCAAAATCCCCCTCCCATTTTCCACCGGAAAATGACAGGCTACAAAGTGGCCGGGACGCACCTCTCGCCACGCGGGAACCGTCTCCTCGCAAATCTCCTTGCAGTGGGCACAGCGGGTGTGAAAGCGGCAGCCGCTGGGGGGATTGGCGGGAGATGGCAGGTCCCCCTGAAGCAGGGCAGACCTCCGCTCCTTGCGCAGGGCCGGGTCGGGAATGGGGATTGCTGCCAAAAGGCCCTCCGTATAAGGGTGGCAGGGCGAGGCAAACAGCTCGTCCGTACCGGCCAGTTCTACCAGCTGTCCCAAATACATAACCGCGATGCGGTCACTGACATGCTTCACCGTAGGCAGACCGTGGGCAATGAATATATAGGACAGGTGAAATTCCTTTTGCAAAGAGGCCAGCAGGTTCAGCACCTGCGCCTGGATGGACACATCCAAAGCGCTGACGGGCTCGTCACAGATGATCAGCTTTGGCCTCAGCGCCAGGGCCCGGGCAATGCCGATTCGCTGCCGCTGTCCGCCGGAAAACTCGTGGGGGTACCGGGAGGCATAGTCCGGCTGGAGGCCTACAACGGACATCATGTCCAGCACCTGTTCCCTCAGCTCCCCTTCCGATTTGCAGACGCGATGGGTCCGCAGCGGCTCCGCAATGATGTCGAATACTCGCATGCGGGGATTCAGCGAAGAATAGGGATCCTGAAAAATCATCTGAATGTTGGGCCGGATGATCTCCATCTCCTCCTTGGACATATCGGAAATTTCATGGCCCTGAAAGTAAACCTCTCCGCTGGTCTTTTCCAGAAGGCGGATGATAGTATTACCTGTGGTGGATTTTCCACAGCCTGATTCTCCAACGATACCCAGGGTCTGCCCACTTTTGACGGTAAAGCTGACGTCGTCCACCGCACGGATGTAGGACTGACCGCTTTTGCCGGGAAGAAACCGGCTGCCGGTCCGAAAATACTTTTTCAGGTGCCTTACCTCCAGCAGGTTCTCTCCCTCGTAGGGCCGGGCCAGTTCCTGCCGCAGCTGTTCGGCCCGTTCTCTCGCCTTAGTCATGGTCCCACCTCCCTCTCAGCGGATGCAGGCAGGCGACCGTATGGCCCTCCGCTGTCTTCCGCAATTCCGGCCTTTGACTCCGACAGTCTTCCTGCGCATAGGGGCAGCGGGGGTGAAAGGCACAGCCGGAGGGCATATCCCTCAGGCTGGGCACCACACCCTCGATGCATCTCAGTTCATCGTGAATCTCATGCACCTTGATGGTGCTGTCCAGCAGTCCCTGAGTATAGGGGTGAGCGCAGTTGTGGAACAGTGTCATAACGTCCGCCTCCTCCACAATACTCCCGGCATACATCACCAGTACGCGGTCCGCCATCTCCGCAATGACACCCAGATCGTGGGTGATGAACAAAATGGCCGTGTTGGAATCCTGAATGAGGTCCCGCATCAGCTCCAGTATCTGGGCCTGAATGGTAACGTCCAAGGCTGTCGTCGGCTCATCGGCAATCAGCAGTTTCGGGGAATTCGCCAGAGCGATGGCAATCATGACCCGCTGGCGCATCCCGCCGGACAGCTCGTTGGGGTAGGACTTATACACAGCCTCCGCTCTGGGAATGCCGACTTTCTCCAGCATCTCCACCGCCCGCCGCTTTGCCTCCGCCTTTCCGCACTCCTGATGCAGGGCAATGGTATCACTGAGCTGCGCGCCGATGGTGAACAGGGGGTTCAACGACGTCATGGGCTCTTGAAAAATCATGGAAAGCTCGCTGCCCCGGAGCTTCCGCATCTCCTCCCGGCTGTTTTTGGATATGTCGGTCCCCATGAGGCAGATTTTATCCGCCTCCGCAATGGCGGGAAACTCCAAAAGCCCCATAATCGCCAAGGAGGACACACTTTTCCCGCAGCCGGATTCTCCAACAATTCCAAGAAGCTCCCCGCTGCCGACCTGGAAGGAGAGATTCCTCACGGCCTGAGTGCGGTTTCCGCCGGCGGTTTTAAAGTAAACGTTTAGATTCCGGACCTCCAGTGTGGTCTGCCGCTCCATCACAATGCACCTCACTTAATTCCCTGGTTCCGGGGATCCAAAACATCCCGCAGCCAGTTCCCCAGAAACATGATTCCCAGCACGGAAATGGTAATGGCGATTCCTGGGAAAGTCCCAATCCACCAGTGGGTTCCCAAAAATTTGCGTCCCTCAGCCAGCATGACGCCCCAGGAAACCGTAGGCGGCTGAATGCCTACGCCCAGGAAGGACAGGGCGGCCTCGCTGATAATATTGCCCGCGATGTTCATCGTACAAAGGACGATGAAGGAGGACATGACATTGGGCAAAATATGCCGCAGAAGGATGACCGTGCCCTTGGTACCGATGCTGCGGGAACATTTCACAAATTCTTTTTCCTTCAGCGCCAGCACTTCGCTTCGGATCATCCGGGCAAAGGGAACCCAGCTGGTGCCGCCGATGATCAAAATCAGCACGCCTACGCTGCTACCCGCAACCATCAAAACCACCATGGCCATCAAAATCCTGGGGATGGCGAAAAACGCGTCTGTCACGCGCATAATCACGCTGTCGATCCAGCTGCCGTAAAAACCGGAAACCATCCCCAGAACAATTCCGAAGGCCCCCGCCAGCAGAACGGAAAGGATCCCCACCAATAAAGAAACCCGTGTCCCATAAATGATGCGGCTCCACAGGTCCCGGCCCAGGTTGTCACAGCCTAGAATGTGCTCCATGGACCCGCCCTCCATCCAGAAAGGAGGCATCCGCATACCGCGCAGGTCCACCGAGGTGGGGTCATAGGGGGCAATATGGGGTGCAAAGATGGCGATAATAAGAATCATCAGCAGAATGAAAAAACCAATCGTACCGGTTTGGCTGCGGAACAGCAGCCCCGCGTATTTGCGAAAACCGCTTGGCGGATTCGCGCCCTTATGTGCGTTCTTTTTTCCCATACCGGTACCTCCTCACATTCGGATCCGCGGATCAATCAGGCAATACAACATATCGGCGCAAAGGTTTACAACGATGGTGATGAAGGTAATCATCAGGATGCAGGCCTGTACGATCGCCATGTCATGATTGGTGACTCCCGTCACCATCAGCTGTCCCAGGCCGGGCCACGCAAAAATGGTCTCCGTGATCAGCGCGCCCCCAAACAGGGCGGGAATTTGCAGGGCGACCATAGTAATCACCGGCACCAAGGCATTTTTAAAGGCATGCCTGTAAATGACCGTCCGCTCGGAGAGGCCCTTGCTCCGGGCGGTTCGGATATAGTCCTCGTGCACAATCTCCAGCATGGAGGAGCGCACCAGGGGAATGATCTGCGCCGAGGTGCCGATGGCCAGCGTCACCGAGGGCATGATCAACTGAGCCATGCTGCCCCGGCCCGAAACCGGCAGAAGGGTCCATTTTACCCCCAGAAGCAGAATCAGCATAATGCCAATCCAAAAACTCGGCATCGCCTGTCCCAAGACCGCCAAGGCGTTTACAAGGGAGTCAAAGGGCGTGCCGTGGGCCCTGGCGGCCCAGACGCCCAGGGGAATCGCAATTACTACGGACAGCACGATTGAGACGGCACAAAGCTCCAGTGAGGCGGGAATCCTCTCCAGCACAATGGGCAGCGCCGGCGCGTTGTACTTGTGGGAGATGCCGAAGTCCCCCTGAAACAGGCCCTTGATAAAAATCCAATACTGTACGTGCAGCGGCCGGTTCAGGCCGAGGGCTTCCCGCAGATTTTCCCGTGCTTCCTGCGTCGCGTCCTGGGGCAGCATCATAGATGTGGGATCGCCGGACAGATGCACCATAAAAAACACAACGACGGTTACAATCAGCAGCACGGGGATTACCTGGAGCAAGCGCCTACGCATATACTTCCCCATAGAATTTCTCCTTTACTCCTCCCTGGCAAACCGATCTATCACCGCCGCCGCCATTTTGATGCCCAGAATATAATCCTCAATAAAAATGTGCTCATTGGGTGAGTGGACTGCGGACTCCGTATTTCCAGGGCCAATCATGGCCACGGGAATCTGGTCGTATTTGCAGATCTTCTCCATAGGCGACGTACCGGCCAGCGTGATCTGAATGGCGGGCTCCGCGCCGTAGACATCAGCCGCCGCGGCAGACAGCGCTTTGACATAGGAGGAATCCACACCGCTGCGGAATGGGGCGCAGAAGGACTCCACCACCATCTCAATGTCGGTAAAGCCATGCTTGTCTAGATGCCGGCGAAGCAGCTGCGCAATGTTCTCCGGGTCCTGCCCCGGAACCAGGCGGAAGTCCATCTTCACAGAAGCCCGGGCTGGGACCAGGCTTTTATGCTCTTTTCCGGTGTGGCCGGAGACCATGCCGTCAATGTTGGCCGTGGGTGAGAACAGCAGCTTTTTCAGGGCTTCCTCCCCTTCCACGCCGCCTAGATAAGTTTCAATCCCGCTTAGCCGTTTCACATCCTCGGGGTCAAATCTCCCTAGCCTCAAGGAGTCGATTTCCGCCTGTGTAACGGGAGTAATCCCGTCGTAAAAACCGTCAATGAGGATCTCGTCCCTCTCGTTTTTTATGGTTGACAGAGCCCAGACCAACCGCCAGGCAGGATTCGGCACCAACGGAGCGTTGGCGCTGTGAACATCGATTTTCCCGCCCTGGACAAACAGCTCCACGCTCAGCATTCCCTTGGCCCCCAGGGCAATGATCAAGGGGCCGTTGTCCGGCAGACGGTCTCCCCCCTCCCACATATAGCCATCGGCATAGAACTTGGCGGGATTCGCGGCCACGATTTCGCTGAGAGACGGGCTGCCCACTTCTTCCTCTCCGTCATAAACCAGCTTGACGTTCAGGGGCAGCTCCTCCCCTGCGGAGCGAATAGCGTCCAGGGCACACAGACGGCAGGCCAGGGCGTCTTTATTGTCCGCCGCTCCTCTGGAATAGAGGACGCCGCCGTCGATGGTCCCGGAATAAGGGGGAAAGCGCCATTGCTCTTCCGGCCCGGGCGACACCACGTCGTAGTGGTTGTAAATCCCCAGAATGCGGTCCGTCCGCTTCCCTTTCAGCTCCGTGTAGAGCACGGCGTTTCCGTTGGTTTTCAGCTCCTCCGGCTCTGCGCCGGTGTATTCCCGCACGGTCCGCTTTACCAGCTCTTTCATGTCCTCGTTGTCAGGATGCATGGAGGCAACGCTGGGCTGGCGCACAAAGGTTTGCAGCAATTGAATGTAGCGATCCCGGTTGGCGTCAATATAAGCATATACTTTTTCTAAATCCATAGAGTCACCTTTCTTTCCCGTCCCCGGTGGAAACCATTCCCGATTTTCCAAAAAGGGGAGTTGTCTCCGTTTAAAACAACTCCCCTTTTCGTCCGTCTATGTCGTCTGCCGTCAGAAATTATTTGCCGCTGTTGGTGATCCAATCACAGTAATAGGCTCCAATGACACCTGGAGTATAGCCCACCGCATCGCTGACGCCGACGGCGGTGCTGGGCTGAATCAGCTGAATGCTGGGCAGCTCCGCGGCTACCAACTGCTGGCACTGCTGGAACTGCTCCAGACGCTCGTCCAGATCCATGTTGGACCGGGCGGCGGCAAAGAGTGCCTCATACTCGGCGTTGTTCCAGCCCATACCGGCATCGGCAGCCTCCGTATAGAGGTTCATGGGATAGGAGCCGTCCATGAAGCCCACGCCGTAGTTGACAAAAACCATGTCGCCCCAAGAGTTGGAGGAAAGAATCTGCGAGAAGGTGGAGAACTCCAGAAGCTCCAGTTCCAGCGTAATTCCCACCTCGGCGGCCATGGAAACGATGGCCTGTTCGATATCGCTGTCGCAGACATAGCGGCCTGTGACACCGGTCATGGAGAGGGTGCAGCCATTGGGGTAGCCCGCCTCCGCCAGCAGCTGCTTGGCGTATTCCGGATCGTAGAGGCCCACGTTATCCAAGGAGGGGTCATGTCCAAACACACCGGCGGGGCAGCGAGTGCGGGTGGAGTGGCCGCTGCCGGAGAGAATGGTCTCACAGATCAGGTCGGTATCAATGGCATATTCCAGAGCCTGACGAACCTTCACATTAGAAATGGGGCTGTCTGTGTCGCACCGGCAGAGAATCATGAAGTCCCGGGCGCTGGTTCCAAAGACAATGGACGTGCCGCTGTTCCCGTTGATTCGGTCCCATTCGTTGGGGGATACATTTTCGGCAATGTCAATGTTCCCCGTGAGGAGCTCCGCCACCCGGGTGGACTCCTCGGGAATCACCTTGAACACAATGCGGTCAAAGTCCCGTTTCGTGTTGTCCGCGTTAAAGTAGTTCTCGTTCCGTTCCATGACAACGCTGTCATCCTTGGTCCAGCTGACATAGACATAGGGGCCGGAACCCACAGGCGCCTTCTGGAAGCCCTCCATACCGCCGCAGGACTCCACATAAGCCTTGGGCAGAATCTCGGAGCCGGCCTTGCTGACCAGGGACAGCAGCGCGGGAAAGGGATCCACTGTCCGAATATTCAGCGTGGTTGTATCGATTACATCCACTCCGGCGATGGCATTGAAATACTGGTTCTCCCGGAGCGACGTATCCAAGGCAGGCCGCTCCAGAGAGAATTTGACGTCCTCGGCCGTCACTGGATCGCCGTTCCAGAAGAAGGCGTCGTCCCGAATCTTGAACTGCCAGGTGGTGTCATTCAGAATTTCATAGCTGACCGCCAGGTCGGCCACCGTATTGCCCTCCACATCCTGGGTATAAAGGTGACTGAACATGTTGTGCAGGATGCATTCAGAGGAGGTGCTGTCGTTGTTGGCGGGGTCGAAGGACTGGAGGTCCACGGCCACGCCGATGGTAACCACCTTTTCGCCGCCGCTGTTGGTTTCCACGCCGGTCTGGCTGCCGCCGGAGGGGCTTTCGCTGGGACTGGCAGGCTTTCCGCCGCAGGCGGCAAGGGATAAAACCATCACCGCCGCAAGGAGTAAGGCTAGCATCTTCTTCATGGTGTTCTTCTCCTTTGTTAAAATTGTCGTCCGCAAATATGTAGAAACCATATGCGAAGCCAAGCATCTCTGCGCCGCCGCTGCTCAGGGAAGCGGCGGATTATTCCGCGTCCCGCACACCGGCAATCGCCTGAATCTCAAAAAGAAATTTCGGCGCGGTAAAGGTCACCTCGGTAACACTGCGGGTAGTAGGCACACCCTGACCCAGGAAATACTCGTCAAAGATTTCATTCATCAAGGCGAAATCCTCCCGGTGGGCCAGGAAGCAGTCTGCGTGCAATACCATGTCCATACCGGAGCCACCGGCCTCCAGGGTGTTTTTCAAGCTCTCAAAGCAGCCGCGGATCTGCTCCTCCGGGGTGGTGGGCATGGTGCCGTCTGGCCGGGCGGCGGAGTGAGCGGTGGTGAAAATCAAATCGCCGTACCGGATTGCCCGGGACCACTTGGTTTTCAGCGCATTGGGGGGGACTATTTGAATCTTCTCGTGCTTCATAATGCATTCCTCCAGTCTAGTAAACCCCACGCCCTCAGGCCCGGTGATCCTCAATCAGGGTAGCGCCCTTCAAGATGGAACCGACGCAGCGCTGATAAACAGAAAGCCAACCGGTCTTGGGCTCCAGCTTCAGCTCCGCCTCCGCCATGCGCTTTTCCAGCTCCTCGCTGGACAGCTCGATGTTCAGCTCCCGTTTCTCGATATCGTAGTTAACCCAATCTCCGTCTCTCACCGCGCAGAGAGGTCCTCGAAGGGCAGCCTCGGGAGAGGCATAACCGAAACAGGCGCCGGAGGCCGCGCCGGATAGGCGTCCATCCGTCACCGTGGCCACATCGTCCTTCAAATGGCTGCCTTTCAGCGCCGTGGTGAAGGCATAAGAGGTGTGGGGACCGGCCTTGACACCCTGGTAGATGATGAATACTACGTTGCCCGCCTGAATCTCCCCATTCCGCAGGGCTTCAATGGCCGCGTCCTGATCGTGGTAAACCTTAGCGGTTCCCCGGAATTTATGCAGCTTGGCGGGAACTGCGGACTGCTTGATAAACGCACCCTGAGGCACCAGATTTCCCTTGCAGAGAATCAGGCCCCCGTCGCTGTCCAGAGGCTCCGAAAGAGAGTGGATAACGGAGGGATTCCGGTTCTCATGGCCCTGAATATTCTCCCCCAGGGTCCTTCCCGTCACCGTCATTCCATTCAGATCCAGTTTCTCCCTCAGCTCGTTCAGCATAGCCGGCAGACCGCCCGCAGCCTCGAAATCCGCCATGCAGTGTCTGCCGTTAGGCCGGATGCCGATCAGCAGGGGAACTTCACAGCTGGCCTCCGCATAGACGGCGCTGCAATCCATGTTCAGGCAGGCCTCTGTGGCCACGGCAGGGATGTGAATGATGGTATTAGAGGAGCCTCCAATAGCCATGCAGACACGGATAGCGTTGGTAATCGCCCGCTCCGTAATGATGTCCCGGGGACGGATGTTCTTCTCCCACAGCTCCATCACCTTCCGTCCGGCCTCCCGGCTGAGGTTGATCAAATCGCCGGACACGGCGGCCAGCGTGGCGTTGCCCGTCAGGGACATACCGATGGTCTCCGTCAGCAGGCTCATGGTGTTGGCGGTTCCCATCATGCCGCAGGCTCCGCTGCAGGGCGCACAGGTGTGAATCAGCTCTTCAAACTTCTCCTGGGGCAGCTTGCCCTCTTTCACTTTGGAGATGCAAGCGCCGATATCGATAAAGTCCACATATTCGCCGTCCATCACTGGGGTCTTCATGTATCCGCCTGTGATGATTACTGTAGGGATATTCACCCGTCCCGCCGCCATCAGCAGCGCCGGAACCACCTTGTCACAGGTCCCAATCAGCACCATCGCATCCAAATTGTGCGCCTTGGCGTTCAGCTCAATCTCATTCACCAGCAGGTCCCGGCTGGGAAGCACATAGTCTCCGCCACCTACGCAGTCGCAGAGGTTGACGCCGTAGAACAGGAAGGGAAGCCCCCCACGTTCAATAATGCCCTCCCGGGCGGCGTCCGCCAGGCCCCGCTGGTGGATATGACCGGGGTTGATTTCGTTCCAGGTGTTCATGATGCCTACCCGGGGCTTTTCAATATCCGCATCGTTGTATCCCAATCCATAGAAAAATGCCCGGGTTCCCTGCCAGTCCAGCGTCATCCGGTCCTCCAGATCGCTGTTAATCCTGCGCTTATTGTCGCTCATAATCATTTCCTTTCCGCTTTTGTTTTATCGTCAACACACCGAAGAAAATCCAATCGATTCCCTCCCGTCCGCGCCGCAGACCGCCGCCGGAGACCGCCGAAACGGTCCTGTGTCAAACTTCTTTTCTTGCTCAGAGACCGCCTTCCTCCGCCTCCCCCGCTTTTTTCCGGTTGTACAGGAAGGCCCACAGCCCACCGGCAGTAATCAGCAGGGCTCCCATCGCCGTGGAAACCGACAGCTTTTCGTCCAGCAGGAGGTATCCCAGCAGGGCGGAGTAAATAATGCCGGAGTAATCATAGATGCTGACCTCCGAGGCCGGCGCCTTCTGATAGGCGCAGGTCAGGCCAATCTGTCCGCCGGCGCCGAACAGTCCGATGAGGCACAGCATAGCTGCGTCCCTCCACGAGGGAACCACAAACGAAGGAAGCATCAAAATGCCGGAGGCCGCCGTGCTAAACAGGGAAAAATGAAAAATCACCGTAAAAGGATTGACGTGCCCCTTGCAAAATGCAATCATTGTATAGGCCAGGCCGCTGGAAACCGCTGTCAGCAGAGCCAAGACCAACGGCATTGCATCGGAATCGAAGGAGGGCCGCATAGCGATAAATGCACCGGCCAGGCACAGCGAAATCACCGGCGCCTGTACCTTAGAAATCCTTTCTTTCAGAAACAGCAGTGCAAACAAACTGACCCAAACCGGCGAGGTGCGGTTCAGCAGCGCAATGTCCGCCTGACGGGCCCCCGCAGTGGCAGCAAACAGCATGATCATCCCTACAAACCCGAAAAACGACCGCAGAAACAGCGGCAGCTGATACTCCCGGGGGCCAAAAAGCGGCAAATGCTTTTTCCGCAATAGAATCAGGGCAATGAATAAACTAATCAGATTCCGGCAGAAAACCTGCTGCAGCGTCCCCACCGACATAGCGGAAATTTTTACCGCCACCTGCATCAGCGAAAAGGACAGGGCCGACAGCAGCATCAGTAAAACCGCTTGGTTTCTCTCTTTCATACGCATTTAACGCTCCTCACCGCCCAGGGCAATCGCTTATCTTAAAGCTGGCATCCACTGCGGCTTATTATTTCTTCCGGCCATCTGCCCCACTTCCGTTTGGAGCGGCCGTTAGGAAATCATCTCGTAGATTTCCTCTAGAGTCTTGCCCGCAAGGCCGAGGCGCTCCGCCGTGCGGCCCTCCGCCCGGAAATCCCGGCCGCAGACCACACTGGCGATGTTGATGTAGGCATCCATAATCGGCGTCTCCACCCCCATCATCCGGCCAATGGAGGCCAGGGGCACTATGCCGCAGAGCGTATCCTCAATGAAAAACCGGTGATTCAGGCTCGAGGGGCTTTTCAGACCCACATATGCTTTGTTATGCTGAAGCAAGTCATACAGGTCCTCTTGCTCCAGGCTGTAAATCTTCTGGAGGGACTTCACCAAAGAGGGCACCTCCAAGCCCAGGGCCCTGCAAACTGCCAGGCGCTCAGCGTCACAGGCAGACACCAGCTTGGCCACGCTGGGCGTAATGCCGGACATGTAATAGTCATACGGCTCACCGGAGTCCGTCCGATTGACGTTCATCAGGCTCGGAATCGGATGCAGCATCGCGCCGCCGCCCTCAAATCCCGTCTCCAGGATGTTCTTTGCAGGAGAGAGATTGGCAAAAATCGGCTTGAGGATCTCCAGCAGGCGGGTCACGTCTCCGGCGGGAAGGGCGGCTACCTCCACGTGGTTCTTCAACCCGGACTGGAACACCGTTCCCACCTCCGGCATACGGCAGGCATACATCAAATCGCCGGCCTCCGCGATGATTACATCGGCCTTGCATTGATGAATATCCCGAATGACATGGGCCACCTCCAGCGCGCCGCCCACATGACCGGGATTCAGCATAAAAATCTGTCCGTCGTGCAAATAGGGCGCGCATTGGTCCGCCAAAGCCCGGTGAGCGTCTGTGGTGGTGGTTACCATGATGACATCCACATTCTGCATAGCGGCCTTCAAATCCGTGGTCATCAGCTCAGGCGTCCCCTCGCATTCTATTTTTCCGGTGACCACAATCTTCCCAAGCGCATTCAGTTTGTCGATTTTGGATTGGTCAATGTCGTACAGTTTGACGGAATATCCCTGGCTGCTCAGTACTCCAGCCATGGTCTGCCCACCGGCACCTGCTCCCAGCACTGCAAAATTCAGACTCATACGAATCCTCCATTCTTTGTTTGTATATACGAATTAATACATATATAGGAACTATTTTTATTTTACACATCTGCCGCAAAAATGTCAATCTTTTTCTCAATATCTGCCCTCATTCCAGAAAATCAAGTTGCGCAATAGGGAAAAACATGATATGGTTAAGGAAGAAACCGTCTCCCGCCTGACAAATCCAGCCTTTCTCAGCGCCGCAGCTTTCTGGCCAAATCTTGGCGGAAGGCCTTTCTTTCTATCCCGGCGGAAGGAACGGCAAATCATTTTGGAGGGATATTATGGCTCAAACTGCACACCGCTCTACCTCTCGAGTCCTGGACATTATTGAGTTGCTTTCAGCTTCCATAGAAGGACATACCCTCACGGAAATTGCGCAGCTTCTGAACTCTCCCAAAAGCAGCATTCTTCCCATGCTGCAAACCATGGCCGCCCGGGGCTTCATCGATTTAAACTACCGGACCAACCGGTACACCATCGGCCTTGGCCTTTACTTTGCAGCCTCGATTTACCGCAACAAAATTTCCGTCAACAAGTTTATCAATCTCGAAATGCAGCAGGTCACGTATCAAATCGGCGAGTCCTGCTGCCTTGGCGTCATGGACGGAAAAGACGTTTTGTTTCTCCACCGGACGAATCCGCCGGAAAACATCACCTGTGACAAGACGCCCGGGCAAAGGGAGCTGGGCTGCATCGGCGCCATGGGCAAGGCCCTGCTGTGCGACTACAAGCTGGACGAGCTGACGGAGATATTTTTCAAGGACGGCGGGCGTCTTCCCCCGGAAACCAACCTCTACCGCGCCCACATCCAAATGGAGGAGGTCCGGCTGACTGGAATTTCCTATGAATACGGCGAGGTGGAGCCAAACATCCAGTGTGTAGCGGCCCCCATCCGGGTGGACGATCGGGTCGTGGCGGCCCTGGGCATCATTCTGCCAACCTTCCGCATGAACCTGGAGAAGGCCGCCCATGCCACCAAGGCCCTGCAAATATCCACCCGCAAAATCGAAAACGTCCTCTCTGTCAGTGATGAAAACCTGGATGAGATTTTCTCCCAGAACGGCTTTAAGAACCTTTGATGCCGCAAGCGGAGCTAAGGCCCCCTACCCGCAGAACCCGGCGGGTACGGGGCTTTTTTCCATGCGTCAAAAACGCAGCACCTCTCCCTGGCCCTCACCAGTATAAACGCCGTCCTTAGCGGCAATTTTGCCGTTCAGCAGCACATAAGAGATTCCTTTCGAGGGTCCCATGGGGGCCTCATAGGAACAATTGCACTGGAAATTCTCCCAGTCCAGCACCACCAGATCCGCCCGGCCGCCTTCTCTGAGCATGCCGCGGTCACGCAAACGGTAACGCTGGGCCGGCATAAAGGTCATGCGCTTCACCGCCTCTTCCAGCGTCAGTTTCTTTTGCTGCTTCACAAAACGCTCCAGGAAGAGGGAAAACGTACCCATGTACCGGGGATGCTTGTGTCCGCCGGCGGGGGCCCCGTCGGAGATGACCATGGTATGCGGATACAGCATAATCTGGTCCAGCTCCTCCTCGTCCTGCAGGAAGCAGAACATCTGCACGCCGTCCCCGCACTGCTCAATGATTCGGATGGCGCACTCCACGGGATTCTGACCCATTTCTTCACTGATCTGGGCCAGCGTTTTCATATCATAAGCGGCATCCGCGCACTGGATCACCTGTATCCCGGCGGCGCCGCCCTTTGCCGTCGCCATCATGCCGGAGCGGCCTGTGAGGGTGTCTTCGATCAACCTTTGCCGGAAGGCGGGATCGGAGAAACGGACATACATGCTTTCCATGCCGTCCCCCCAGACCTCTATGGGGAAAATCTTGAAAAGCTGGGTATACCCGGCGGTATAGGGATATGCGTCTATGGACAGATCCAGGCCCTCGTCAAAGCCCTCTTGAATCAGCCGCAAAATGCCGCTGCCCTTGCCCCAGTTGGCGCTCCCTGTAACCTTCACATGGGAGAGGTTCATGCGGACTCCGGTCTCCCGGGCAATTTGAATCATCTCCGCAATGGATTCATAATCCCGGTCCCCCTCGTCCCGGCGGTGGGATGCGATGATTCCATCGTGCTTCTTTACCACCCGGGCCAGTTCCGTCAGTTCCTCCGTATCGGCATAGGCCCCTGGGAAATAGCTCAGGCCGAAGCTTAAGCCCATTGCGCCTTGATTCAGCGCCCGGTCCAGCAGCTCCTGCATAGCCCGAATCTCCCCGGTGGTGGCTTTTGAAGTTTTCTCCCCCATGACGCAGACCCGCAAAGTACTATGCCCTACCAAAAAACCATAATTGGCAGAAAGCTTTTGCTTCTCCACCGCCTTCAGCCAGCCATCGAAGTCCTGGAAAGGCCAGTCAAAGGGCCGCCCCGCGCCGGTGAGCTCAAAATAGATCCGTCGCAGCAGGTCCATGTGCTCAGGGCAGTTGGGTGCGGGAGAGGGCCCGCAGTGTCCGGTGAGCTCCGTTGTAATCCCCTGCACAATACGCTGATGGCTCCACTCGGGATCAAAGATGCCCACATCCGCATGACTGTGGGGATCGATGATGCCGGGCATCACCACGCGGCCGGCGGCGTCGATAACCTGGCCGCAGGTCTCCGTAATTTGGCCGATTTGGGAGATCCGGCCTCCCGTCACCGCAATGTCAGCCGCATAGGCCGGCACTCCGGTGCCGTCGACAACCTTCGCGTTTTTAATCAGTATGTCCATAGCAAAGCCTCCTTGCATGTTTTGATTCATTCCTCATAGGAAGCCGCGGTTAACGCAGCAGGGACGGCAGGAAGTCGGACAGTGCCGGGACAAACGCCACCAAAATCAAAATGGGCAGCGCGCCAAAAATGATATAGGGCAACATCGGTTTCACCATTTTCTCCACAGGGACATCACCCAGCCGGGCGCACAGGAACAGGGCCATTGCCATGGGCGGCGTGATGGAGCCGATGCCCAAAGCCACAAACACTACGACGGCAAACTGAATAACGGACATCCCCACGGAAGTGGCGGTAGGCAGCAGCAGCGGGGTCAGCACCAGCAGGAGAATGTTTCCGTCCAGGAAAAATCCGGCTATAAACAGGACCACGCACAGGATGACGATGATAACATACCGGTTGGTGGAAACGCTGGAGATGAAATCCGTCACCATCTGGGGAACGCCGTTTGTCACCATAATCCGGGTGAAAATCATAGTGAAGGGGAAAATGATCTGCAGGGAGCCCAGGGAATAGGCCGTAGAGGAAAAGATGTCCAGCAGATCCCGGGTCTTTACGGTTTTGTAGAGCATTACGCCCACGATTACGCCATAGAGGCAGCCCACGGCACCGGCCTCCGTGGCGGTAAAGATGCCGCCGTAAATGCCGCCTAGAATGATAACCGGCATCAGCAGGGCGGGAAGCAGCGCCTTGAAGAGTTTCCACGTCGACAGAGCCTTGCTTTGGGCCATGTCCGCAGCCAGCTCCTCCGGCGTCCGGGTAACCACCAGGTATTTGGGCACCATAAAGCGGTTGATGATCATATAGAGCACAATCCACAAAACGCCCGGAGCCACCGTGGCCAAAAACAGGTCCGCCACGGAGGCGTTGGCCACCTTGGCATAGATAATGGCGTTCATGTTGGGAGGAATCATGTATCCAAAGGGGCTGCAGCAGGCAATCAGGCCATAGATAAATTCCTTTTTGTAGCCCTTTTCCTCCAGCTTTGGACCCAGCATAGAACACATGGTGGAGGCAGTGGCCAAGCCGGAGCCGCACAGCGCGCCGAACATGCCGGAGACAACGGGAATCGCGTTGGCCAGGCCGGTGCCCTTCCCCTCCTTATCCGTCAGCCGCTGTCCCCAATCCACCAGGGCGCCCGCGATGCCGCTGCGTTCCATCAGGGTTCCCGCCAGAATGAACAGGGGCACCGCCAGAAGGGAAAAAGACTCCGTAGAGAACCAGGCTGTAGAGCCCCAGCTGCCGGTGGTCAGGCCCGCGGCCGCAGAGAACACCATAGCCCCGGCCAGGAATGCCAGAGGAATGCCCATGCTCATCATAATCAGGGCAAGGACCAATAACGCACAAAGTCCAATACTCATTTGCCTACCACCTTCCGCGCGTATTTGATTGTGTTAACGAAAGCGTAAACCGTCATGCCGACGGATCCAATCAGAGAGAAGACATACACCAGCCAGGCAGGCCAGCCCAGGGAGGGCGTAATAATCCCGTCTCGCCAGGTCCGGTAGACAAAGAGATAGGCGCGGGTGCAGAAGAACGCCAGCACGGCGCAGCTGAGGAGCGAGGCCACCATGTTGATGGCGGCCTGAGCCCGCTCGTTTTTCACCAGAGAGAAAATGATTTCAATCTTTACCATCTTATCATCCCGCATGACGCGAATGGCCCCCATCCAGATGCAGATGCACATAAAGAAGACTGGGAGCTCCTCAATGCCGCCCAGGTTCACCCGCAGAACATAGCGGGAAAACACCATGGCGTTAACAATGATGGTCAAAAGAATCATCAAGGCGCTGGTGAAGTATTTCACAGCTGCGTCCACGCCCTTGTCCAGCTTTTTCAGGAATTTCACAAGTATTCCCCCCATTACAGAATTCGTATAGAATGAGAGCGTCCGATCCGACCGGCATTCCGGCCACCGGATCGGACGCTCCTTCACTTCAAGCTCTAACGCTCAGAGGCATTTTAGCCGTTGACGGCGTTATCGGCATCAATCGCGGCCATGACCTGATCGTAAAACTCGGCCCCGATGTATTCGCGATACTGGTCGTCCAGGGAACGGGCGTAGTCGATCCATGCCTGGCGCTCAGCATCCGTGAGGTTATAGACCTCGCAGCCCAGGGAAGCCAGCTCGTCCAGCGCACTGATGGCGTTGGTCTTCTGCACTTCAAACTCGTAGTCGGAAGCCTCCCAGGCGCAGTCGATCACGGTCTGACGCAGATCGTCCGGCAAACTGTCCCAGCACTTATTGCTGACAATGAATCCCTGGCTCATAATCTGCCAATCCAGGTCGGTGTAATAGTCACAGACCTCATAGAACTTGGAGTAGATGCCCACGCTGCCCGCAATCTCCATCGCGTCGCAGGTCTTGGTCTGCAGGGCGGTATAGACCTCATTGAAGGAAATGACGCTGGCATTACAGATGGGGGACCAGAAAAACTTCACAGAGGGATCCTCGTAAATGCGCATAGTCAGATCGGACATCCCCACTGCGTCAGGGACAGCGTGCTTGTTGCTGAACACGCCGCGGAAGGTACCCACGCCCTGTCCAATCAGATGCGTTCCGTACTCCTCGCACAGTCCGGCATACAGCTTGTAGAGCTCGCCGTCGGGATTGGCAATCAGGCGCTTGGCTTGGTCAATGTCCTTAAACAGGAAAGGAACGGAGTTAAAGGCAAAGCGGGGATCCACAGCGGACTGCACTCTGCCGTAGAAGAAATCCAGCTCTCCGTCCCGAGCCTGCATGAACAGCTCCGGCTGGGCGCCCAAAACGCTTTCATAGTAGGGCGTAATCTTCACCTGGCCATTGGTTTTCTCCTCCACCAGCTCACAAAACTTACGGATATGCTCGCCGTAGCCATTATAATCGGGAGAGAGCGCGGGGTCGGAACAGTCAGTACCCAGCTTAAATTCATAGACGGTGGCATCCGCCTGATCGCCGCCGGTACTGGGAGCCGGTTCAGAACCGCCGCTGGTGTCCTGGCTGGGATTGCCGGCATTGGACCCGCAAGCCGCCAGGGATAGAAGCATCAGGGCCGCAAGCAACAGACAACAGATTTTTTTCATAACAACTTCCCCTTTTCTGATCTTGATTTTACCTTTGACCAAGCAAATTTTCGATTGCCGGCCTCCAGCGCTTATTCGCATATACGAACAAATACTTATATGCGAACGAGATAGCTTTATCATACATCGAAACCGAGAGCTTGTCAATCTGCTTTCTGGTAGCTTCTGTCGAATTTTATGTTTTTATCAAAAATAGAAAACTCAATTTATTCAGTTCTAACAACGGGGGTTCTTTTCCAAAATGTGCTATGCTGCCGATTAAACGCCGCTGTCAGCCAGCTTTATCCAGAAAAAAGGAAGCTCTCGTGATTACAAGAGCTTCCTTTTTCTTTCTATCGGACGGCCCGGGAGCCAAGGGAAAGCCTCCCCTCCTGTCCCAAACACGCCTATTCGATTTCCGCCAGGAGATTCCGCAGGGCATTTAAATAGAAGTCCACTGTTTGCGAAGGCTGCCCTCCCCGGCGAACCACTCCGTAGACCGTTAAAATGTTTGCCTCCCCCGGCAGGGGGATGGATGCAAAGTGGTAATGCTCACTGTGCCTCCAGGGCGTGGTGCTGATAAAAAAAGCGTTGGTCTCCGCCACAATGCTTTGACAGGTCATACTGTCGTTGGTGGAAATAATCTGCCGGGGCACATCCTCAAATAAGCCCCGGACGCTCCGGGACTCCTCGTCATAGAGCAATCCCAGATTCTCCTGGTTTTCTATAATCACATAGGGATACTCCCCTATCCGGTCCAGATTCCGGTCCTTTAAAAGCGGGTGCCCCTCCCGCACCACTGCGTGGAGGCGGCTCTCCCCCAGCGGGATGCACTCCACATTCTTCACCCGGGCCATCTGCGGCAGACGCGTTCTCTGGGCTTTCATTGTGAATATAATGCCCAGGTCCGCTCCATTGGCCACATCGGACAGCACCTCCTTCAATGTGCATTTCCGCAGCCGGAGACTCAGGGGGGCAGGCGGCAGCTTTCCCTGCCCGCTCAGCTCCAGCAAAGGCGCATAGGCAAAGAAAGACCGCATGGAAGATACTTGAAACCGGAGTGGCTGCCTCTGACCCCGCACAGCGTATAGACTCTCCAGAAACGCTTTCTTCTCCACCAGTTCCTGGGCGTGCGCCAGAAACTCCCGTCCGGCGTCGGTCAAAGACACTCCCTTGTGAGACCGCCGGAAAATTTGGATACCCAGCTCGTCCTCCAGCTGGCGCAGGACACTGCTGACATTGCTCTGGTGGGTATACAGGCGCTCTGCCGCTTTATTAATTGAGGCACAGCGGGCCACCTCAACCACATAGGTGAGCTGCTGAAAGGTCATAGGCTCCTCCTCTAAGTTTACTTCTGGAGATCCTGGGGCTTATGCGAAAATTATATGACGCATTGCGGAAAATCGCAATAATCTTTTTAAGGGAAAGCCTGATATAATGGAGGCGAGGTGATTTCTATGGAAATACAAGCTGTAATTCTACATGAACAAGATAACGTAGCCGTACTGCCCCAACCCGCCCAGGCCGGGGATAGCATCGGGACCTCAGGCGGCACGGTCTCTATCCGGGAGCGGATTCCCACCGGACACAAGGCTGCGATTCGGCCCATTGCGCTGGGAGAAAGCATCCTCAAGTACGGCGTCGTCATCGGCCAAGCGGAGCGGGACATCGCACCGGGAGAGTGGGTGCACACCCACAATGTCAAAGACATCACAGAGCAGCTTTGCAACGCGTACGCCGCCAACTACAGGGCGAAAGCTAAGGAGGAACGAGAGCATGGATACGTTTCTGGGGTATAAGCGGGCAAACGGAGGATTTGGTATCCGCAATCAGGTGCTGGTGCTGTCCCTGGTTCAATGCGCCAACGGCGCGGCCCGCCAGATTTCCGCCCGCTGCGGCGTCCCGTCCATCACCATCGACACCGGCTGCGGCGAGTACCGCCAGCAGGAGGACCGCACAAACCTGGGGCTTATCCGGGCAGGGCAGCACCCCAATGTCTACGGCGTCCTGCTGGTGAGCCTGGGCTGCCAGTGGACGGACCCTGCCTATATCCAGAGGGAAATTGAAAAGAGCGGCACCAAGGTCTTCCACCTGTGCATCCAGGACGAGGGCGGGCTGAAGCGTACCGTGGAGAAGGGAACCGCGCTGGTAGGGCAGATGCTGCGGGAAGGCGCGGAAATGGAGCGAACCCCCTGCCCCGTCTCCGGTCTGGTGCTCTCCGTCTACTGCGGCGGTTCGGACTGGAGCAGTTCTCTGGCGGCCAACGTGGTCACAGGGGAGACCATGGACCTGTTTGGAGACGCGGGCGCGGCCTTTGTCAGCGCCGGCGTCCGGGGAATGCCTGGCAACGAACAGCACCTTATTGACCTGGCGGTCAACTACCAAGTGGGCGAGGCAATTTTGGACATTGTAGACGAATACAGGCAGGATGTTTTCCACATGACCGGACAGTCCATTGCCGACGTCAATCCCACTCCGGGCAACAAGGCCCACGGAATCACAACCCTTTGCGAAAAGGCCATTGGAAACCTGAAGCTATCCGGCAGCCGGACAAAGGTTCAGGGCGTCCTCCAAGTGGGCGAGGACATTCCAGGCCCCGGCCAGTGGTTCCTGGATAACCGCCAGGGGGGGAACGACGTTTACGCCTGTACAGCCCTGGCCATGTCCGGCGCACACCTCTGCCTGTTCACCACCGGGCGGGGTACTCCCCTGGGCAACGCAGCTTCCGTCACTGTAAAAATCACAGGAAACCCAGATACCTATGCCCGCCTGGGGGCGGAAATGATAGACTTTGACGCCTCCGGCGTCATTGTCCAAAACCAGGACTTTCGACTTTTGGCAAAGGATCTCTACCGGCTTGTGCTGGAAATCGCAGGGGGCATCCCCTCCAAGTCGGAGCGGATGGAGGACTTCAGCTGGGTAACGCCGCCAAGCGGAAAGATTTAAGGAGGAACGGAATGCGTACAAACCAGGAAATGCTCCAGGCCCTGGAAGGGCTGCTGGCAATCTCCAGCGTGGCCGGGGAGGACGTGACGCCGGAGGCCCCTTATGGGACAGGCGTTGCAAAGGCTCTTGCGTACACCCTGCGCCTTTGCGGGGAGCTGGGCATGCGGACCGTGAACCGCGATGGGCAGACCGCATGGGCGGAGATTGGAGAGAGAGATGAGCTGGTTGCCGTCATTCCCCACGTAGACGTTGTACCCGCCGGGGACGGGTGGACCATGGAACCCTTTGCCTGTACGAAACGGGATGGCCGTCTCTATGGCCGGGGCTCCTCCGACAACAAGGGGCCCGCCATTGCCTGTGTCTTTGCCGCCGCCGATCTGCTGGCGGAGCAGCTTCCCCTGTCCCGCCGGATTCGCCTGATTTTCGGTCAATGCGAAGAAACCGGCCAGTGGAGTGACATGGCCTATTACCGCCGCCACGAGGAGCAGCCCTGTGCTGGCTTCACTCCTGACGCTGAGTTTCCGGCTCTTTGCGGTGAGAAGGGAATGCTTTGGCTGGAGCTGTCCATGCCCCTGGAGCACAGCGGGCTCTCTCTTTTAGAGGGCGGCAGTGCCTGTAACATGGTGGCCTCCTGGTGCCGCGCCCGGTTTCGGGACGGATCTGGCGGGGATCGCCTTGTGGAGACCCAAGGTCTCGCCGCCCACGCTACAGTGCCGGAACAAGGAGACAGTGCCATCCGCAAAATGGTGGAGGAGCTGTCCCGGGCAGGGCTTCAAAATCCCCTAATCTCCTTTTATAATAAGTACATCGGGGAGAGCTGCCACGGAGAAAAACTGGGCTGCTGCTTCCAGGACGATGCCAGTGGAACTACTACTCTTTGTTCCGGCATGGTACGGACAGACGGCGGCGCAATCCGCATGACACTGGATATCCGCTATCCTGTTACCGCCGACGGCGGCCTGATTCTGGAAACGGTAACGGCCGCAGCCCAGGCTGAGGGACTGACCCTTGACGTTTTAAAACACGATAAGCCCTTGTACCGGGCGCCGTCGGACCCAGTTCTCCAGCAGCTCCTGGCGGCCTATCGGGAGGAGACCGGTGATTTTTCCGATCCCCTGGTCATCGGCGGCGGGACCTATGCCCGCGCGCTGGACAACATCGTAGGCTTCGGCGCTGCCTTTCCCGGGCGGCGGCACACGGAGCATCAAAAGGACGAATATATCCTGGAAGAGGACTTTTACAAGCTGCGCAGCATCTACCGCACCGCCCTAAAAAAACTGCTTGTCATGGACCTTTCCATATAATAAAAGGAAGCGGCTTCTTTCATTTCAAGCCGTCTAAAATCCCCCGGCTGCGCATCACCCATGGGGCCATCGCCAACCACCTGGAAACCCATCGGGAGGTGGTCGTCCGGATGCTCCGCTACCTTCGGAATAAGGGCCTGGTAAGGCTCTCCCGGAGGTGCGGCGGAGCTTACCGATTTCAAAAAGCTGGCGTCTCTGGGAAACACATAATAAAAAGAACAGCGCGCCTCACTTTTCATGAGGCACGCTGTTTTTCACTCTTGATCCATGCCGCAGGCCATGG
>Ga0137309_100774_pt1 | contig 23287 bp, 25 predicted proteins | sample NAcewiD2O_June_FD_97179 | JGI IMG/M metagenome (GOLD analysis project Ga0137309, IMG submission 97179) | Mouse cecal microbial communities from Vienna, Austria - N-Acetylneuraminic amended D2O_June | ecosystem: Host-associated > Mammals > Digestive system > Large intestine > Cecum | place... | reverse complement strand
GGCGGATTCCACTGCACGACGGGCAGCACCTGGACCGTGGGAGCGCTGGTGTCCACGACGTGCGGCGTTCCCTTTCTTCAAACCTCGTTGTCCGAGGAGGAGATCATAGAGACGGAAGAATTTCTGCCGGGAGTAAAGAACCTGGGAGACATATTGGAGGACAACGGCTATACGCAGATGTTCTTATGCGGGTCAAACACCCGGTTCGGCAGGCGGGACACCTTTTTCCAAAAGCACGGAAATTACCGCATCTTCGGCGACGGCACAGCGAAAAAGCTGGGCTATGTCCCAAAGGATTACAGTGTCAACTGGGGAATCGAGGACAAGGTCCTGTTTGACATTGCCCGCGAGGAGCTCACCGGCCTGGCGGCGGAAGGGAAGCCTTTCAATTTCACGATGCTGACAACGGACCTTCACGCCCCTAAGGGCTTCGAGTGCAAATGGTGCGCGGATACTTACGATACGACGACGGCAAGAGCGGCGGACTGCAATGACCGCGTGGTGACGGAATTCGTAAAATGGTGCCAGCGGCAGGATTTCTATGAGAATACCACCATTGTCGTTACCGGAGATCATCCCAGAATGGATGGCTCTTTGGTGGATGGGGTGTCCTATTACGATAGGACGGTGTACGACTGCTTCATCAACCCGGCGAAAACTTGGGTGCGCGACGAAAAGTCCAGGAGCTTTACCGCCATGGATATGTTTCCCACCATTTTAAGCGCCCTGGGTTTCGACATTGAGGGAGACCGCCTGGGACTGGGGACGGACCTGTTTTCAAACACCGATACGCTGCTGGAGCGCAAAGGCTTTGACTGGCTGAACCGGGAGCTGGGGAAGCGCTCCGATTATTACACAGAACAGTTTGTAAACCCTCCGGCGGCTGGAACGGCCGCCTCCCGGAGCGGGGAATGAACCGCGCCCGGGCCCCGGAAAGGGAACGCGCGGAGGAATAAGGAGAGCACGGCATGGAAAAGCGGCGTGAAAAGAAGAAAAAGAGGCATCCCATCGTAGGCGTGACCCTTCTGTGCACGCTGCTGGCGTCCCTGTGCGCGGGAGCGCTGGCCTGGTTCCAGCTGAATCGGTATGAAGCGGGGCTGGTGGAGGTCTGCGCCGTGCAGCAGGACAGCTATGTTCAGCTGGTGCTGGACCAAATCCGCATGCGGAGGGACCAAAAGAGCAGGGGGGAGATCGAGGATATCCTCGGCTCCATGGACGCCTCTTCCAACAAATACTGGACGTTTTCCAGGGGACAGGACATGCTGTTTGTAAAGGATGTGCTGGAGACCAACAAGTACAAGGGATTTACGACGGCGACCTACTATGTCTCGGACAGCGCCAGGAGTTTCTTGGAGGATATCCGCGTAGACCGCGTCAGTCATGCGGGTATTTTCATCAAGGATAGGGAATATATAGCCTCCGGCAGGGCCTTTGAGTACCAGGGAGACGTGTACCGGCTGTGCCTCCTGACCAACCGGAGCGTGCTGCTGGACAACAACGTCTTCCTGGAGGCGAAGACGGAGCTTTGCGCCTTGGCGGCGGGCATGCTTTTGCTGTTCCTCCTTGTGCCGGTTCTGCTGGCGGGCAAGGTCCGGAAGCTTCAGCTGCGGGGAGACCGGCAGGATGAGGCCATCGAGATGCTGAACCAGAGCCTTGACAGGATGAATAAGTTTTTTTCCGAGCGGGATCTGCACGATACCCGGCGGAGCCTCTGGTCAAAGGAGGCGCTGCCTGCCTTCATTGCAAAGCTTCGCGCGCGGAAAGCGTATCCGCTGTCGCTGGCCCTGCTGCGCTGCTCCGGGGAGACTGCGGCCCGGGAGCTTTTGGCGCTGGCCAGCGTGGCATTGGACCGGACGGTGCTCCGCTTTACGCTGGACGGCAACGTGATCGGGCTGCTGTTTGTCCAGTGCGATTTGGAGCGCGCGCTTGAAAGCGCCATGTCGCTATTGAGCGACGACGTGAGCCTGGAGGAATTTTTGCTGCTGTCCAGCGCGGCGGAGAGGCGGAAAAGCTCCGCGTCTGCCGGCGCTGTGAAGGGAGGAGATAGCTCATGGCGGTGAGGCTGTACCGGGAATACCGGCTGAAATTTTATCTGAACGCCAAACATTACATCATTATCAACGGGCATAAGGGAGAGACCCACCCCCATACCTGGGAGTTCACCTTAAGCATCCGCTATGGGCGCAGTTCCTTCGTGGAATTCAGTACCTTTGAAAAGGGAATCTCCGATTATATGACCCGTTTCCAGAACCAGGTCATGAACGAGATACCGCCCTTTGACGCCATCCTGCCCACGCTGGAAAACCTGACGGAATACTTCGCCAATGAGTTCCACAGGATCATTTACGAGACCGGCGGCATCCTGACCCAGGTAGAGGCCAGCGAAACGCCCACCAGAAGCTACATTCTGCACATCCCGGAAGAGGAGAACGCCCCTTCCTCCGGCGGGACGGCGCCCCAAAAAGACGCCCTGGAGGACGCCATTGACGCGGTGCTGAATACCATTCTGGGAGAAGGGGGAGGCTCCTCCACTTGAAACAGATGAAACGGGGAAGCATTCTTCTTCTGCTGGCTCCGGTGTGCTATCTGGCGGTTTCCGTTTTCGTGGTGCTGTGGGTGTGCGGAAACGGCACATATCCCAGCGGGTCGGACACCATGTACCACGTCTACCGGGGAAGCTTTGTGTATCGGTCCGTTCTGGAAGGCTGCTGGTGGCCGTCTTACGACCCAATGTGGTATAACGGGGTGGAGCTGCTGCGCTACTGGGCGCCGCTGCCGGCCTATTTCATGGCCCTGTGCCAGGCGCTGGCCGGCGGCGAAGCGCTGAACGGCTACCTGATTTTTGTGGGCATGGTCTGCTTTTTGGGCGCACTGCCCTGGCTGTATATCGGGTTTCAAACCGGCCGGCCCTGGCTGGGGGCGGCCGTGGGAGTCCTGTGGTTTTTTATGCCCAACAACCTGTGCGCCTTGTTCTTGGAGGGCAACCTTGCCCGGTCTTTGAGCATGGTGTTCCTGCCCCTGTTCTTTTACTTCTGCGGCTCCTACCTGGAGCGTCCCCGCCGGACCCATCTGCTGGGGACGGCGCTCAGCTTTGCGCTGATTACGCTGTGCCATCTTGGATACGGCGGCATGGTGGCCCTGGGCGCGCTGCTCTATTTCCTGCTTCACCGGATCATTGTCAGGCGCAGGGGCGTTGTCCTGCCGCTGATTGGAGCCATGGGAGCGGGTTTTCTGCTTTTAGGCGTGTGGGTGTGCCCGTCCCTGGTGGGGGGCATGACCTCAATGGAAAACTCCGAGGTCATGGAGGGGTTCTTTCAGAGCCTCTGGATCTCCCTGAACCCCCTGGAACGGTATGCCAGCGACAATGGGAATTTCTATTTCGGATTGGCGGCGTTTCTGCTGGCGGCGCTGGGAGTCCTGCTGAGCCGCAGGGAGGACATGCCCGCCTTCTGGACGGCGCTGCTCATCTGCCTGGCCACGTCTTCTTCCATGTATCCGGTGCTGAAGATCCTTCCGGGCAGCCGGTATCTGTGGATGCTGCGCTTTATTTCCATCGCCCTTTGCCTGATTCTGTACGGCTTTTTGCGCTGGAACACCCTGCGCCGCCCGCTGGCCTTTCTGCTTTTGCTGCTCCTTTGCCTGGATGTGGTTCCCTCTCTGGGGCTGGTAAGGGGGGTTCAAAGCGGGGAACTGGTGGAAGAACGCCTGAACAAGGCCCAGGAGGAGACGCTGATTGCCGCCGCCCAGGAGATTACGGAACAGCGCATGGCGCTGATGGACCTGAGCAGGCTTTCGGCCACCGGCGCGTGGCTGGTTTCCGCCTGGAACAACCCCGTGCCGGCCACCTTTGGCGCGGGCTGGGAAGCCTCCGCCACCGCGTCCAACATTGTTCAGCTGAACCGCGCCCTGGAAAACGGGCAGTATTACTATCTGTTTGACCGCTGTAAGGAGCTTGGAAACGACACGGTGCTGGTCCGGCTTTCCTCCATGTGGCAGGAGGAGGACGGAGAGGCCTGGCTGGACAGGGCCGCCGCCGCGGTGGGATACCGGCTGGCAGACTTCAACGGCGGTTACCGGCTGTACCACCTGGATGTCTCGGGAAACTGGGGAACGGTGACGGATTACCGGTACTTGGGCATTGGAGCGGGGGCCGCCGCCACCGCACTGGGCTTTCCCGCTATGGAAGAGGCGGAGTCCGCCAATCTGAACGACTATACGTTTGAGGAGCTGTCCCGCTATTCCATGATCCTGCTTTCCAGCTTCACCTATGACGACCGGCAGACCGCCGAGGATCTGGTTCTGCGGCTGAGCAAATCCGGAGTGAGGGTGGTCATTGCCGCGGACGGCATTCCAGAGGACCGGAAGACCCACAACCAAAGCTTCCTGGGCGTGGTGTGCAACCCTATTTCGTTCTCCAACGGATACCCGGAGCTGGATACCGTGGACGGCCTTTTAAATACGGACCTCTTCCCGCCCGGGCACACCGACTGGGACTGCGTGTATCTGGAAGGGCTGGACCAGTGCTGGGGAACCGTTCTGGATGATGGACTGGAGCTTGATTTTTACGGCACCGTAAAAAACGACAATCTGATTGTGGTCGGCCTGAACCTCACCTATTTTTTCAGCCTGACGAAAGATCCCGTGGTAGAGCGGCTGCTGAGTTATGCCATGGAGCTGCCCCCCGACCTGCTGCCCCAGAGGGAGATCGTTCCTCTAAAGGTGGAGATCGCGGGGCGGCGGATTACCGTGGACTCTCCCCGGCCTGGGGTCAGCACGACCCTGGCCTATCACGAGAACTTTGAAAGCGGCCGGGCGGTTTCTTCCCGCAATCACCTGACGGTGGTGGGGGAGGGCGTGACGACGATTACGCTTCGCTACCCATATCTGAAGGAGGGCGCGGCGGTCAGCGCGGCGGGGGCGCTGCTGCTGGTGCTCCTGCTGTGGCGGAAAAGAGGAGATGACGCATGGAAAACAGAAGAGAAAACGGAGCCGGAACAGACGGACCGGCCCGGCTCGGCGTCCTGATTCCCGCCTATGAGCCGGGCCGGGGACTCAGCGGCCTGGTGCGGCGGCTGAGTGAAGCGGGCCTTCCTGTGGTGGTGGTGAACGATGGCAGCTCTGCCGCGGCGGAGCCGGTCTTTCAAGAGCTGGGGGGAGCGGTGGTGCTGCGCCATAAGAAAAACCGCGGCAAGGGGCGGGCCTTGAAGACCGGAATCGCCTATATGGCGGCGCAGGGTTTTGAGGGCGTCGTCACGGCGGACGCGGACGGACAGCACAGTCCGGAGGATATCCTCCGGGTGGCGGAGGCGTTATCCGCCTCCGCCACTCAATTGGTTCTGGGGACCAGGGACGTGTCCCGGATGCCGCCCCGATCCAAAACGGGCAACGGACTGACAAGAGTGCTGTTCCGTCTGCTGTATGGTGTCCGGCTGCGGGACACCCAGACCGGCCTGCGGGGCATTCCGCTGACAGAGCGGAGCCTGCCCGGCCTGCTGGAGCTGCCCGGCGAGGGCTATGAGTATGAGATGGAGATGCTGGCCCAGTCGGCGGCGCTGTTTCCGGCGGGCGTTGAGGAGGTGGAAATCCAGACCATCTATTCGGAGGATTCCGACGCCGTGTCTCACTTCCGCCCGCTTCGGGACGGTATGCGGATATACGCCGTCCTGTTCCGGCGGTTTCCCAGGTTTCTGCTCTCCTCGCTGCTGGCGTTCCTGGTGGACTACCTGGCGTTTAATCTGCTGTACTACCTGGTTTTGGGCCGGAGCGTTCCGGCGGCGGTGCTGGCCCGCGTCATTTCCGGGACGGTGAATTACAACGTCAACCGCCATATGGTGTTTGGCGGCGCTTATCACCTGGGCGGCTATTTGAAGATTCTGCTCCCGATTCTGCTGGCGGATTGCGGGCTGATATACCTTTTGGTGGACTGCCTGGGGCTTCCCGCCTTCTTGATAAAACCGCTGGTGGACGGGGGGCTGTATGCCGTCAGCTTCGTGTCCCAGAATCGGATGGCCCAAGGGGAAAGACCGCGGCCGGACGTGCTCAGCGGGCGTCCGCGGCAGTGTTAGCGTACCAGTAGGCGCTGTCCTTCAGGATGCGCCGCTGGCTGGGGTAGTCCACATACACCAGCCCGAACCGCTGGCCATAGCCGCTGTGCCACTCGAAATTGTCCGTCAAGGACCAGTGGAAGAAGCCCCGGATGTCGGCCCGCTCCGCGCCCCGCCGGAGGGCGTCCAGGTATCGGGACAGGAAATCGATCCGGTCCGGATCGTGGACTTTGCCGTCCAGGAAAATATGGTCGCTGCAGCTCAGGCCGCATTCCGTGACGTACAGGGGCAGGCCGTATCGCTGATAGAGATCCGCGTAGCCGTATTCCATAATCTCCGGCGTGATGGGCCAGTTCAGCGCCGTCCTGGGAAAGCCGGGACAGCGGGGGAGGTATATGGGCTCTCCGTCCGGCCCGGCGGCGATTTCATGCCCATTATAGGAGTTGACGCCGATCATGTCGGGCACGGCGTGCATGATTTCCCACTCCTCCGGCGTTATGGCTTCCATCAGCGCGGCGAGGCGGGGGCCCTTCGGCTCCACCTGGCCGAAATACGCCGCGTCCAGCCCGCAGGGATGGGTAAACATCCAGTCCCCGTCCGGCATGGCGAAAGCCGCCTTTGTGGACGCCGCCCGATCCTCCGGGGCGTGGGGCCAGCAGAGCCGCCCGGTAGAGGCCAGGCCCACCTGGGCGGCGGGATCGGCCCCGCGGACGGCCCTGGCCGCCAGGCCGTGGGCCATCATCAGGTGTTTCCAGCAGCAGGCCAGCCGGGGAAGATCGTACTGCTTTCCCGGTGCGTGCAGTCCCTGGGCATAGCCCAGGCTTAAGACAATCTGCGGCTCGTTAAGCGTGAAATAATGGCTGACGCGGCCGCGGAAGTGGGCCGCCATCATCCCGGCGAAGCGCCCAAAGGACGCGGCCGTCTCCGGAAGGAGCCAGCCGCCCCGGTCCTCCGCCGCCTGAGGCAGCTCCCAGTGGTAAAGCGTCACCCAGGGAGTGATTCCCCGGGCGAGGCAGGCGTCCACCACCCGGTCGTAGTACGCCAGGCCGCCGGCGTTCCAATTCCCGTCGCCCAAAGGGTCCACCCTGGCCCAGCTGGTGGAGAAGCGGTAGTGCCGGATGCCCAGCTGGACCAGGATGTCCAGGTCCTCTTTGAAGCGGTGGTAGGCGTCGCAGGCGATGGACCCGTCGCCCGCGTCCGCAATGGCTCCCGGACGGCGGCAGAAGGCGTCCCAAATACACTCCCCGCCGCCGTCCAGCCGGGAGTGTCCCTCCGTCTGATAGGCGCTGGAAGCGGCGCCCCAAACAAAATCCTTTCGAAATCCCATGGCGTTACCCCATAATGACTCGGACGGATACGGTTTTTCCCGCTTCGGCGGGAGGGATTACGGTTCCCTCCAGCCGTGCGCCGTCCGCATAGAGTTCTTTCACGCCGTGCTGCACGCCCTTCGGGTTTTCCACTTCGATCTGGTAGACCGCGCCCCGGAAGCGGCGGCTGACGGTGAATCCGGGCCAGCCGGAGGGAATGCACGGGTCGATCCGCAGACCCTCCAGTTCCGGATGGATACCCAGAATGGCCTGGGAGATTGCGGTAAAGCTCCAGGCGGACGCGCCTGTGAGCCAGCTGTTCTTGGCCTCGCCGAAGACGGCCGCGTCCTTTCCCGCCACCATTTGGCTGTAAACATAGGGCTCCGTACGGTGGATTTCACTGACATTTTCCAGATAGGCCGGACAGAGCTTTCGGTAGGTCTCAAAGGCCCGGTCCCCGTGGCCGAGCCGGGTTTCCGCCCAGGTAATCCAGGGATTGTTGTGGGAGAAAATGCCCGCGTTTTCCTTATAGCCCGGCGGATAGCTGCTGATTTCTCCCAGCTCCAGCCGGTAGCTGGTATAGGGAGGCTGGTGAAGCACGATTCCAAATTGGGTATCCAGCCGCTCTTCCACACTCTTCAAGGCCCTGGCCGCCTGCCCGGTTTCTATTCCGATGCCCGCCATGACGCACATGCCCTGCGGCTCAATGTAAATCTGGCCTTCCTCGCATTCCCGGCTGCCTACCGGAGCGCCGAAGGCGTTATAGGCCCGGAGAAACCAAGCGCCGTCCCAGCCGGAGGTGAGGACGGTTTTTTCCATGTCCTCCACCGCCTGCCGGCAGGCCTCCGCCTCCTCCGTCAGCCCCTGCCGGAGGCAGAGCTCCGCATAGCGCCGGCCGTACTGGACGAACATTCCGGCGATGAATACCGATTCCGCCGCCGGGCCTTCGCTGGGGCCGGTGGTTTGGAAGCTCTCCCCGGGAGAGCGGGAAAAGCAGTTGAGGTTCAGGCAGTCGTTCCAGTCCGCCCGCCCGATGAGGGGCAGGCCGTGGGGGCCCAAATGCTCCGCCGTATAACGGAAGCTGCGCCGCAGGTGCTCCATCAATGGGGCGGCGGCGCTTTCGTCGTTGTCGAAGGGAACCCGCTCGTCCAGAATACTCCAATCCCCTGTTTCCCGCAGATAGGCGTCTGTCCCGGCGATGAGCCAGAGGGGGTCGTCGTTAAAGCCGCTGCCTACGGCCAGATTGCCCTTTTTGGTCAGGGGCTGGTATTGGTGGTAGGCGCTGCCGTCGGGAAACTGCGTAGCCGCGATGTCCAAAATCCGCTCCCTGGCCCGCTCCGGGATCATGTGCACGAAGCCCAGCAGGTCCTGGCAGGAGTCCCGGAAGCCCATGCCCCGGCCTGTGCCGCTTTCAAAGTAGGAGGCGGAGCGGCTCATGTTGAAGGTGACCATGCACTGGTATTGGTTCCAGGTGTTGACCATGAGGTCCACGTTTTTATCCGGGGAGCGAACCTCAAAATTGGAGAGCAGGCCCGCCCAATACCGGCCCAGCTCCAGGAAGGCGGCCTCGCTCTGTTCCTGTGTCCGGTAGCGGTCCATCAGCGCATGGGCCCGCCGCTTGTCGATGACGCCGGGGGCGGAGAACTTCTCCGCCTCCGGATTTTCGATGTACCCCAGGCCCAGGAGCAGATGCTCCTCCTCTCCCGGTTCCAGGTCCATGTGGAACTGCATCGCGCCCACCGGGGCCCAGCCCTGGGCCACGGACCCGGCGCAGACGCCTTTTAATACCGCCTCCGGCGCGGAGGGGGAGCCGTAGGGTCCCATGAAGGCGTCCCGGGCGGTGTCGAAGCTTTGGAAGGGCCGGTCAGCCCAGAAAACAGCGTAATGGTTTCGGCGCTCCCGGTATTCCGTTTTGTGGTAAATGGCGTTGGGCTCCACCTCCACCTCGCCGGTGGACAGATTGCGCTGGAAGTTGGTGCTGTCGTCCACCGCGTCCCAGAGGCAGAACTCCACAAAGGGGAAGAGCTCCACGGATTTCCGGTTTTCCGAGCGGTTTTTTACCGACAGCTCTATCAGCAAACACCGCTCACCCCGGGGGACGAAGAGGCGCTGGGCCGCGAAGAGGCCGTTCTTTTCCCCCTCGATGCGGGTGTAGCCCAGGCCGTGGCGGCAGCAGTAGGCGTCCAGTTCGGCCTGCACCGGCTGCCAGCCGGGATTCCAGACCGTATCCCCGTCCTTTATGTAGATGTGGAAGCCCTCCTGATCCGGCGGGCAGTTGTTGTAGCGGTAACGGGTGATTCTGCGCAGGCGCGCGTCTTTATAAAAGCAATAGCCCCCCGCCGTGTTGGAGAGCAGGGTGAAAAAATCTTCGCTGCCCAAGTAGTTGATCCAGGGAAGGGGAGGCCGGGGCGTGGTGACGACGTACTCCCGCCGGAGGGCGTCAAAGTATCCGAATTGCATAGGCCAATACCTCCTTGTCGTTATAGGCGGCCGTTGAGCTGCCGTATCGAAAACGATTAAGGAACTTTTGGGACAAAGGAGGTGGTTGACTGGGATGGTCTCCATGAAGGATATTGCTCAGCGCTGCGGAGTCTCTGTTGCTTCCGTCAGCAAGGCTTTAAACGGGCAACAGGATATCGGCAGGGAGACCAGGGAGCGCATCCTTCGGGCTGCGGACGAAATGGGTTACCTGACCAACTCCGCTGCTCGGGCCTTGAAAACGAACCGTACCTATCACATCGGCGTGCTCTTTGTGGATGAGCGCCGCAGCGGCCTGGCGCACGAGTACTTCTCCGCCGTTTTGAACAGCCTGAAGGAGGAGGCCGAGGCCAGGGGATACGACATTACCTTCATTAACCGCCACGCTGGGAATAAGCCGACGACTTATCTCCAGCACTGCCGCTACCGCAGCCTGGACGGCGTCATCATCGCTTGTGTGGATTTCAGCGATCCGCAGGTCTTGGAGCTGGTGGATTCCTCTTTGCCGGTGGTGACCATCGACCATGTGTTTAATAACCGCATGGCGGTGGTTTCCGATAACGTCAGCGGAACGGAGGCCTTGGTCCGCCATGTTTACGAAATGGGCCACCGCCGGATTGCCTTTATCCACGGTGAGCGTACCGCCGTCACCGAGAACCGCTTGATCGGCTTCTACCGAGCCTGTGAGGCGTTGGAGGTGGAGACGCCGGAAGAGTATGTAATTGAGGGGGTCTATCACGATCCAGACCGCTGCGGAGAGCTGACCAGAGCGCTGCTGGAGCTGCCGGAACCGCCCACCTGCATTTTGCTGCCGGATGATTTTTCCGCGATCGGCGGGCTCAACGCCATCCAGAAGATGGGCCTGCGGGTGCCGGAGGACGTTTCCGTCACCGGGTACGACGGCATTCATCTGGCAAACGTCATCCATCCCCGGCTGACGACCTACTATCAGGATACGGACGTGCTGGGAAGGACCGCCGCCTCCAAGCTGATTGAGCTGATTGAGAAGCCCCGGACCGCCCTGCCGGATCGGTTTTTGATTCCCGGTGCGCTGCGGGAAGGGAGGTCCGTCCTGCGGCTTGTCTGAGAAACGTTCGCTGGAAGCCACGGCTTCCGTTCCCTGTGGATCTGGTGATTCCCGCGCTGGAAGCGCGGTTCACTCCGCACCGTTCCTATAACGCGTTTCATATTTTATAAAGGAGGATCTTTCAGATGAAAAAGTTGTTTGCCCTGCTTCTTGCCCTTGTCCTGACGCTGTCGCTTGCCGCTTGCGGCGGCGGTTCGGGTGAAAGCGCGCCCCCTGCCGGCGCTCCCGATTCCGATCCCGCTCCCGCCGGGGAGGGCAAGGTGTTCAACATCTACGCCTGGAACGAGGAATACAAGGGTTTCTTTAAAAAGTACTATCAGGTCCCCGAGGGGATTACCGTTAACTGGATCATCACCCCCAGCGCCGACGGCGCGTATCAGGATAAGCTGGACGCGGCTTTGATGGGCCAGGCCGGGGCCGCGGCCGACGACAAGGTGGATATGTTCCTGGCGGAGGCCGACTACATCCTCAAATACACCAACAGCGGCGCTACCCAGGATATCACCGCCCTGGGCGTCACCGACTTCTCCAACGCCTATCCCTATACGGTCCAGGCGGCTTCCGACTCCAGCGGCGTGGTGAAGGGCGTGTCCTTCCAGTGCTGCCCCGCCGCTATGATTTACCGCCGCTCCATTGCCAAGGACGTGCTGGGCACCGACGATCCCGCCCAGGTCCAGGCCGCCGTCTCCGATTGGGACAAGTTCAACGCCGTGGCCGAACAGGCCGCCGCCAAGGGTTACCTCATGACCGCCTCGGAGGCGGCCACCTACCGGGTGTTTTCCAACAATGTCTCCGCTCCCTGGGTAGACGGGAACAACAACCTCCAGATCGATGAGAATATCCAAACGTGGATGAAACAGGCCAAAGACTTCTCCGATAAGGGCTACACCCAGGACTGTGACATTTGGTCCGACGAGTGCACCGCCCAGATGTTCGCCTCCGGCAAGGCCATGTGCTACTTCGGCCCCGCGTGGTACTTCAACTTCTCCATGGGCAACGCGCAGGACGCGGAAAAGGGCTGTTCCGGCGACTGGGCCATCTGCCAGGGTCCTCAGGCCCACTTCTGGGGCGGCACCTGGCTGCTGGCCGCCGCCGGTTCCGACAACCCCACCATGCTGGCGGACGTCATGAACACCTTCATCAACGACGAGGAAGTCTGCTCCCTGCTGGTGGAAAAGGAAGCCCAGTTCTCCAACAACAAGGCTGTCAACGCCAAATTCGCCGAGGACCCCAACTTCGGAAACGATTTCCTGGGCGGGCAGAACGACACGGCCATGTTTGTCGAAATGGCCGGAAACATCAAATTTGAGAACCAGACCATCTATGATCAGCTCCTCAATGAAGGCCTTCAGTCCAACTGGCGGGAGTACTGCAAGGGCACCGTTTCCGAAGAAGAGGCCATGAGCAACTTCTACAAATATGTCAATGAGAAGTATCCCAGCATCGTTACCCCGTAAAATGGGATAAGAACCCCTTAACGGGACAAATCGCCGGCCGGGGCAGGGGAAAGCCCTGCCCCGGCCGGCCATATCCCCGCTGATTTTCAATAGAAGGAGGAATCCGCCATGGGAAAGCAGCCGTTGCGCCGGAAGGGCGTCAGCTATGCCAAGTGGGGTTATATCTTCATTGCGCCGTTCTTTATCGCTTACGCGGTTTTTCACCTGGCCCCCCAGGTGCTGACCGTCTACAACAGCTTTTTCGAAAACTACCGAGAGGGCCTGACCCAGGTGGGGCCGAACTTCGTGGGGCTGAAAAACTACGCCACCCTGTTTACGCCCGATTCCAGCGGCAGCGTGGATATTTTGAAGTACGCGGGCAACACCGTGGCCCTTTGGGTGGGGGGCGCGGTGCCTCAAATCCTCACCGCCCTGCTGCTGGCGATTTTCTTCACCAGCTGCCGGCTGCGGATCAAAGGACAGGCGTTTTTTAAGGCGGTCATCTATCTGCCCAATCTTATCATGGCCTCCGCCTTCTCCATGCTGTTTTACACTCTCTTTTCCAACGTGGGCCCGGTGAATCAGCTTTTGATGCAGCTGGGCTGGTCGGACCATGTGATTGACTTTTTCGCCGTCAAGTTTACCGTCCGGGGTTTGATCTGCCTGATGAATTTTCTGATGTGGTTCGGCAACACCACGATTCTGCTGATGGCGGGCATCATGGGCATTGACCAGAGCCTCTTCGAGGCGTCCACCATTGACGGGGCCAGCTCCCTCCAGACCTTCTTCCGGGTGACGCTGCCCCTGCTGACGCCCATTCTGGTTTACACCATTATCACGGCCCTGATCGGCGGCCTCCAGATGTTCGACGTTCCCCAGGTCCTCACTAACGGTTTGGGCACGCCTAACCGCACGTCCACGACGCTGATTATGTACCTGAACAACTACCTGGGCACCAGCAAAAACTACGGCATGGCCGGGGCCATTTCGGTGGTGGTTTTCATCCTCACCGCCCTGCTCAGCATCCTGGTGTTCAAGTCCCTGACCCGGCAGCGGGAGCAGTGAGGAGGCGGAAGAGATGAAACACGGGAATACCTCCGAGAGCCGCCGGGCTCGGGCCATGCTGACAGCCACCCGGGCCGTGGTTTACGCGATTTTGATTTTCCTAAGCGCGCTGTGCCTGTTTTCCTTCTATCTGCTGATTGTCAACGCCAGCCGGAGCAACGCGGACCTGCAGGGCGGCTTCCGCTTTCTGCCCCAGGGAAATTTCCTGACAAACCTGAGGAACTCCTGGAACGACGCCTCCATCAACATCCCCCGGGGAATGCTGAACAGCTTCGTCGTGGCCCTCTGCACCTCCGTGCTGACCACTTATTTCTCCGCCCTGACGGCGTACGGTCTCCACGCCTATGAATTCCGGCTGAAACGGGCGGCCTTTACCTTCATTATGGCGGTGATGGTCATTCCCAAACAAGTCTGCGCCGCGGGCTTTGTGCAGCTTTGCTACAAGTTCCATTTGACCAACAGTTATTTGCCCCTGATTCTCCCCGGCATCGCCGCCCCCATCGTGTTTTTCTATATGAAGCAGTACATGGAAAGCACTCTTCCGATGGAAATTATCGACGCCGCCCGGGTGGACGGCTCCGGGGAATTCTATACCTTCAACCGCATCATCCTGCCCATGCTGAAACCGGCTTTGGCGGTGCAGATGATTTTCTCCTTCGTGGAGTCCTGGAACAATTACTTCCTGCCCGCCCTGCTGCTGGACAGGGCGGAGCTGAAAACGGTGCCCATCATGATTGCCCAGCTCCGGGCGGCGGACTACTCCAAGTTTGACTTGGGCAAGGTGTACATGTTTATCCTCCTGGCAATTCTCCCGGTTTTGATGGTCTATATCTTCCTTTCAAAATCCATCATTAAGGGTGTCACCGCAGGGTCCGTCAAGGGCTGAGGGGTGAAAAAAAGAACACGCCGCGGGACATGTTCCGCGGCGTGCTTTTTGCGCGCAGTTTTCTCCGGTTCGCTTTTAGGACCGTTAAGGTGAATCCTGAGGCTTTTTATTTAGGGACTTCTTCTGGTTTTTCAGAAGCACGCATTCCCCGGTTCGGACGCATTCCCCGCAGCCGATGCAGTGCGTGGCTCCGCTCTTATCGGAGTAAAGAAATCCGCAGATGATCGCCGGAACTGCCAGAACCGCCAGCAACAACAGCCAACCATACCAAGCCATGACAGTACCTCCATTCTTTGCTGAAAATTTACCATAAGAAAGGCGGTTCTGTCAGTGGCATCTGCAACAGGCGAAGCCCCAGAAGAGGAAGTATTACTTCCGCCGGGCCGGGGAGAGACGAAAGCGGGAATTCCTGCGCGTCAATGATTCGCCCATCCGGCCGGGGAAGGGCCCGCTGGACGCAGAGCACCGGCGATCTCAAGCTGGAAAGGGTAAGGCTGTCCCGAGGGGAGAGGCCGTAGGAAATTACCGTCTCCGCCTGGAGGCGGGGAGGAAGGGCCTGGAGTTCTCCGGGAGCCAGCAGGAGACGGCAGGCGATTTTCCCGCTTGCGGCTTGGCTCTCCGCCAGCGCCTGGCAGCCTTCCGGCGTCAGAGCCAGCAGGGGCCAGATATGCTCTGTCAGCTCCCTGTCCCGCCGGATTGGGCACACTCCCGGCGGGAAAAAACGCACCCATTCCATGGGGCAGTCGAAAATCGCGGCGTCCATCCCATCCCCCCGTTTCTTTTGACGGAAATTAGTGTTTGCGCCGGCGGAGATTCCATTCAGAATTGTCAAGGGGAAATGAACTTTTTCCGTGAAAATTTATGGTGAATTTAGATTATCTCTTTAGAAGTTCTTATATGTCGGTATAGCCCATATTTTCGGGCTTTACCGGCATTTTAGATATGGGGAGAAGTTCTTATATACCCTCATAGCTTATCAGACCGCCAGAGGGAGAAATGTATCCGTCGAAAGCGGAGATGGGAATAATGGACAAGGTATTTCTGCGCATAACCAACAAGAGCCTGCCGATGGGCGGGAAGAGAAAGACCGAGCACAAGAAGGCGCAGGCGGCGAGGGTGCCGAAGGGGACGGACTTCACCGAGATAACCGAGAAAGATACTCTACAGGTCCAGCGGTGGGTAAACGAGTACCCGCGCGGCATCCTTGGGGGAAGGTGTGCCGGGCGGGTACTGCTGGAGCTTGCCCAGGGGGCAGGGATTGAAGGGGTGGAATTGCTTTTGTGAGTAATGCACAAAAAAGTATTCTAGATTTTTCTGCATTTAACCCTTGACATTTTCCATTTTCAATCAACCGTTTTTTCTGTTGCGCATTCCAGTCAAATTTGCTATACTAACTAGGAATGCAAGCCGAAAGGGGCGGAGTATGCGGATATTAGGCATCGATCCCGGCTTTGCCACCATTGGCTTTGGACTGGTGGAGGCGGAACGGGGACAGGCGCGGATGATAACCTATGGGGCCATTACCACCCCGGCGGGGCTGCCCCTGAGCCGGAGGCTTTACCAAATCGGCACCGACATGGAGGAGCTCATCCGCCGGTTAAAGCCGGAGGTTATCTCCATTGAAGAGCTGTTTTTCAATACCAACATTACCACTGGCATCGCCGTGGCCCACGGCAGGGGGGTGCTGCTCTATGCCGCCGAAAAGTGCGGCGTGCCCCTGTATGAATACACCCCCTCCCAGGTAAAGCTGGCGGTGACGGGTTACGGCAAGGCGGAGAAACGGCAGGTGATGGACATGACCCGGCGTCTCTTGAAGCTGGAAAAGGTCCCCCGGCCCGACGACGCCGCCGACGCACTGGCGCTGGCCTTATGCCACGCCCGGAGCTTTACCTCCCGGCTGCCTCGGAATGAGGGCGCGCCGGAGACGGTCTGACGAAGATAAAACGGAGGCGCTATGTTTTATTATCTGGACGGCACGGTAGCGGAGATTCTGCCCTATCTGGCGGTCATTGACTGCGGAGGCGTGGGCTATGCCTGCAAAACCACCAACAACACCCTGGCTGCGCTGAAAAAGGGCCAGCGGAAAAGGCTCTACACCTATCTGAACGTGGCGGAAAACATTTTCGAGCTGTACGGCTTTGCCACCCAAAGCGAATTGAAAAGCTTTCAACTGCTCATTGGCGTCTCCGGCGTAGGGCCTAAGGCGGCGCTGGCCGTCTTGTCCTCCGGCACGCCGGAGACATTGGCTATGGCCATCGTCACGGGAGATGAAAAGGCCCTGACCGCCGCGCCGGGGATAGGGAAGAAGATTGCCCAGCGCATTATTTTGGAATTAAAGGACAAGATGGCCAAGGAGTCCGCCGGGGGACTGGATTTTTCCGGCGGCAAGGGTGCGCCCGCTCCGGCGGTGTTTGGGAACAAGGCGGCGGAAGCCGCCCAGGCCCTGGCGGTGCTGGGCTACTCCAGCCAGGAGGTCTCCGTGGCCTTGAAGGGCCTGGATCTGGATTTGCCGCTGGAGGAGATTGTCCGGCAGGGGCTGAAGCGCATGGCTAAGCTCTAAACAGAAGAGATCACAGTAACTGTATAGCAAATATCCTTTACAATATATTTTGCGCTTTTTCGGCAAGGTTTCGCTTTTTAGCCCCCTAAATTTCCGGAAAGCTAAAACGCTTTACACGGCTTCTGCGGAACGATGCCGTAAGGAAGGTGCGTTTTTATGGCGAAATACGAGTACCGCTTCCATGGAAACTTTGACACGGCGCTGGACCGGCTCCACCAAGGCATCCTCAGCGGCAGCGTCACCGCCAGCTTTGAGGACGGCAGCGACTATTCTGCCGGAGGCGTCCGCTGCGCCGTGCGGGTCTATGAGCGCTACAGTCTTGCCGGGGGAAACCGGCTCAGCCTGACGCTGATGCTTCTGGGGCAGGGGGAGGAGTTGTTTCTCTCCGCCATTGCCGCCGGAGGCAGCCAGGGGATGTTTCTTAAGCTCAACACCTTTGGGGAGGAGTCCTTCCTGGAGAAGGTGCGGGAGCTGGCCGAGCGGCTGTGACCGTTTCAAGTGGAGGGAGGCGCCTGCGGTGATTTTATCCAGGCTGGTTGCTATTGGATTTTTGGGGAGCATTTTCGCGATGTTCCGTTTTGCCAAATACTGCCGTCTGCTGAACGGTCATGACCTGGAGCAGGAGGAGGCGGAGCGGTATCAGGCCAGGGCCCAGCGGTGGCTGGCGGCCGCGGGCACCCTGCTGGGTACGGCGGTGCTTTCCATCATCGCCGGCGGCATCTTTCAGTGAAATTTCCCGGGAAAAGGACGTGAGCGTTTGAGCATCGACTTTGGAAGCGATATTTACGAAGAGCCTATTGTGGCGAAAACCTTCCTCCAAGAGGACGCCCAGGAGAGCTCCCTGCGGCCCAAAAGCCTCCGGGATTACATCGGTCAGGAGAAGGCCAAGGAAAACCTGTCCATCTTCATCGAGGCCGCCCGGAAGCGGGAGGAGTCCCTGGACCACGTCCTGCTCCACGGCCCCCCGGGCCTGGGCAAGACCACCTTGGCGGGCATCATCGCCCAAGAGATGGGGGTCAACATCCGCATCACCTCCGGCCCCGCCATTGAGAAGCCGGGGGATTTGGCGGCGCTGCTGACCAACCTGAATGAGGGAGATCTCCTCTTTGTGGATGAAATTCACCGGCTGAACCGCTCTGTGGAGGAAATTTTGTATCCGGCCATGGAGGATTACGTGCTGGACATCATCGTGGGGAAAGGCCCGTCCGCCAACTCCATCCGGCTGGATCTGCCCAGGTTTACCCTTGTCGGAGCCACGACCCGGGCGGGCCAGCTTTCCGCGCCCCTGCGGGACCGCTTCGGCGTGACTCTGCGGCTGGAACTCTACACGCCGGAGGAGCTTGCGAAAATCGTTACCCGGTCCGCCGGAATTCTGAACGTGGACATTGTGCCGGAAGGAGCCTATGAAATTGCCCGGCGCTCCCGAGGCACGCCCCGAATCGCCAACCGGATGCTCCGCCGGGTGCGGGATTTCGCCCAGGTCCGGGCGGATGGCGTTATCACAAAAGACGTGGCGGACAAGGCCCTTTGTGCCCTGGAAATTGACTATCTGGGCTTGGACCCGGTGGACCGGAGGATGATGGAGGCCATCATCGACAACTACGGAGGCGGGCCTGTGGGCCTGGATACCCTGGCCGCCACCATTGGGGAGGAATCCGTCACGTTGGAGGATGTCTATGAGCCCTATCTGATGCAGCTGGGCTTTTTGACACGGACCCCCCGGGGGCGCTGCGTGACGCAGAAGGCCTATCAGCACCTGCATAAGCCCATTCCCGGCGGCGCGGCCCCGGAGGACGTGATGGAGCAGCTGCGGTTGTGAGCGGCGTGTATCTGGCCTCCGTCCGCCTCCGCCGGGAGCTGCCTGGGGAAAGCTGGCTCCGGCTTCTGGGGCCGGTAAATTACTTAATAGAGGGCGGCGTCCTGAACTTCGACCGGCCCGTCACCTTCCTGGTGGGGGAGAACGGGACGGGGAAATCCACCCTGCTGGAGGGAATCGCCGTGGCCTGCGGCTTCAACCCGGAGGGCGGCACCCGGAATTTCAATTTCTCCACCCGGGCCACCCACTCCGTGCTGGGAGAGTATCTGACTCCCGCCCGGAAACGGTATCCCAGGGATGGCTTCTTCCTCCGGGCGGAGAGCTTTTACAATGTGGCGACCAACATTGACGAAATGGATGAGGAGCCCTCCTTTTCCCCGAGGCTGATTGACAGCTACGGCGGCGTATCCCTCCACAGCCAGTCCCACGGGGAGAGCTTCCTGGCCCTGGTTCAGAACCGTTTCGGCGGGGAAGGGCTGTACCTGCTGGACGAGCCGGAGGCGGCCCTGTCGCCCTCGCGCCTCCTGACGCTGATGGGGGAGATGGACCAGCTGGTGAAGGCGGATTCCCAGTTCATCGTGGCGACCCATTCGCCGATTTTGATGGCGTTTCCCGGGGCCAGAATTTACGAGCTGAGCGAAGAGGGCATCCGTGCGGTGGAGTACCGGGAGACAGAGCACTACCAATTGACAAAGCGCTTCCTGGACGATCCGGAGCGGATGTTGCGGTATCTTCTGGAGGAGGAAATATGACGGAGTTTTTGTTCTGGCTGTTCATGCTGGCAACCGCCCTGCTGATTCCCGGGAGCATGCTTCTCCTGGGGCGGAGCTTTGCGAAAAAACCGCCGGGGGAGATCAACGGCGGCTATGGCTACCGCACGGCCCGCTCCATGCGGAACCGGCAGACCTGGGAGTTTGCCCATGCCTACAGCGGGCGCTTCTGGGTCCGGGCAGGGCGGCCCACACTGGCGGTTTCCCTGGTGTGGATGGCGCTGCTGTTTGGGCGGGACATTGGCACGGTGGGGAAGCTTGGCACAATTTTATCTGGAATACAACTGACCCCGTTCCTGGCGGTGATCCCCGCCACAGAGCGGGCGCTGAGGCGGGAATTTGACAATTTTGGAAGAAAGAGGTAACGAATCTATGGGCAAGCTATTTGGCACCGACGGCATCCGGGGCATCGTGGGGGAGAACCTGACGGCGGACCTGGCCTTCCGGGTGGGGCAGGCCGTGGGCACGGTTTTGATGGAGGAAAAGGGGGGGCAGCGCCCCACGGTGGTCCTGGGCAAGGACACCCGCATCTCCTCCGATTTGCTGGAGGCGGCGCTGATTGCGGGGCTGTGCTCCGTGGGCAGCGACGTAAAACCCGTGGGGGATATTCCTACGCCCGCCGTGGCCTACCTCACCCGGCAGGAAAAGGCGGACGCGGGCATCGTGGTTTCCGCCTCCCACAACCCCTATGAGCACAACGGCATCAAGGTTTTCAACAGCCAGGGCTACAAGCTCTCCGACGCGCTGGAGGAGCGGGTGGAGGAAAAAATCCTTTCTAAAGAACCCATGGCTCTCAAGACCAGGGGGGAATTGGGCCGCCGCCATCACGGCATGAAGCAGCTCAAGCGGGATTACATCGACTTCGTGGCCTCCACCATTGACTCGGATTTGGCGGGGCTGCGCATCCTGGTGGACTGCGCCAACGGCGCCGCCAGCGCCACGGCCCCGGAGCTGTTCGGACGGTTCAAGGCCCACACCGTCTTCCTCCACCGGACCCCCGACGGCGTGAACATCAACGACCGCTGCGGCTCTACCCACCTGGAGGACCTGGCGGCCCAGGTGGTAAAGGAGGGCTATGACATCGGCGTGGCCTTCGACGGCGACGCGGACCGCTGTCTGCTGGTGGATGAAACCGGCGGCGTGATAGACGGCGATAAGGTCATGGCCGTCTGCGCCCTGGACATGAAGCGCCGGGGCGTCCTCCGGGGAAACGCCATCGTGGCTACGGTGATGAGCAACCTGGGCCTCCACGAGTTCTGCCGCAATCATGGAATCGACCTGGCCTGCACCGCCGTGGGAGACCGGAATGTGCTGGAGGAAATGCTCCGCCGGGATTTCCGCATCGGCGGCGAGCAGTCCGGGCACACCATCTTTACCGCCTTGGAGACCACTGGAGACGGGCAGGTGACGGCCCTTCAGTTCCTCCAGGTCCTGGCCCGGGCGGGGAAGAAGGCGTCGGAGCTGGCCTCCGTCTGCGCCGCCTATCCCCAGGTGCTTATCAACGTGGAAGTGCCCCACAGCGGCGGAGTGAAGGAGAAGATCATGTCCTCCCAAGAATTGGCGGAGGCGGTCGAAAACCAAGAGGCCGCCCTGAACGGGGAGGGCCGGGTGCTGGTCCGCGCCTCGGGGACAGAGGCCCTGATTCGGGTAATGGTAGAGGCAAAGACGACCGAAATTGCGCATAATACGGCCGATTTTCTGGTTAGCCTTATAAAATCACTAAAATTTTAGGGAAATCTCGCGTTTATTTTGATAATTTGCTTGACATTTTCCTTGGCAGATGGGTATAATACAACATGCACAATACTTATGAGAACGACATGCCGGAGATGGGGATGCAGAGCGATGAGGAATTGTGCCTCCTAGCCGCGTCGGGAAACCGCCTGGCGGAGGAAGCCCTCGTTACCCGGTATAACCGCCTGGTCCGCACCTGCGCCCGCCCCTTCTTCCTGGCGGGCGGCGACAGCGAAGATCTTACGCAGGAAGGTATGGTGGGTCTCATCACGGCCGTCCGGGAATACGACGCCGGGAAAGAGGCGTCCTTTCGTACCTTCGCTGAAATCTGCATCCGCAGCCGACTCTACTCTGTGCTCCGCGCCTCGGCGCGGGATAAGCAGCAGCCGCTCAATCAATCGTTATCCCTAGACGACTCCCATTTTGACAGCAATCCCCTCACCTCTGGGACCAATAATTTGGCGCAGCGTAATCCCGAAGATTTCCTGATCGACAGGGAACACACGGCAGCCCTCTTATCCGGTGTCCGGAAACAGTTGTCCGAGTTTGAAGCAAAGATTTTGGGGTTCTATCTGGACGGTCTTTCTTGCAGGGAAATTGCAAAAGCGGTGAACAAGCCCCCGAAATCCGTGGACAACGCCGTGCAGCGCATTCGACGCAAGGTGGCGCGGCAATTACTTTCCGGCGATCTCAGCAAACGCTGAACGCAATATAATTTTCTTTTCAAAGAGAGGGTAAAATCATGTACGAAGACAAGACCTTAGTATGCAAAGAGTGTGGTCAGGAGTTCGTGTTCACCGCCGGTGAGCAGGAGTTCTATGCCGAGCGCGGCTTCCAGAACGAGCCCCAGCGCTGCAAGGCCTGCCGCGACGCCCGCAAGAACGCCGCCCGCGGTCCCCGGGAGTATTTCACCGCTGTCTGCGCCGCCTGCGGCGGCGAGGCCCGCGTGCCCTTCGAGCCCCGCTCTGACCGTCCGGTCTATTGCAGCGAGTGCTTCGCCAAGATGCGCGAGGAGCAGCGCTAATCGGTTTTTCCGGTTTTCGTCTCTTGTGCCAATTCGCTGAAAACGTCCCCACGCTTTCGCGTGGGGACGTTTTTTCGGGCCCGGAGGGTCAAAGGTCTGTCTCAAAGACCAAATCCATATCCTTTATCTTTCCGTAATCGCTGATATTCGTCGGAATATACCCAACATAGCGGCAGCCCTTGGCTGCGTATTCGTCAATGATATCCCGGTGCTCCTCTGATTTTGCTCCGCAAAACTTGCCAATATGAACGTTTACATATACATATTTTTTCACAGCTGCGCCTCCCATTTCATATAAGAGCAGCACCTAAAAATCATGAGAAACGTTCTGCGGTCCAGGAATCGCAGGGGCGCGTTGCCGTCCTTGACGGGCGTCAGCCCGCCTGTGTCCTCCGTCTTGCCCTCGATTCCTTTTTTCTCATTATTTCTGGAAACTGCCCTAGTTTTATTATACCACAAGCGGATATGAAAGGCAACTATAGGCAAAATCTGCCATTTGCAAATCACCTCTGGATTTATGCGGTGTTCCATGGTTTTCCTTGAAAGAGTCGGAGAGCTATCGGGAGGAAAGAAAAGCATAAGGGCCGCTTTCGGCTTTTGTCGGTAAATGTCAAGAAGAATTTAGACATACCCCCTAGGGGTATGCATGTGAACGTAACACAAGAATCGTCCTGGCGGAGCTGCCGCGGCCGGGGGGATGTGTTACAGACCGCACGGCGGGGACGAAAGGAATGCGGAGCCCCGGCCATGGGCCGGGGCGGTCGCACAATAACAATTGGCCGTCAAGGGCCGCAAAAATTTTTCCAGGTTCCGAAGAGCCTGGAAAATTTTTTGCTTTCCGCTCCGCTCCAACCCTTGACAGCCAACAGTGATTGTGCCCACGGTGGGCAACCGAAATCGCCGAGGCCGATTTCGGCAGGCCGACACGTTTTTATTTTGGAGCCGGGGTACGTCCCGGAGGAAGGAACAGGACATGACATAGGGAAGCACTGATTAAAGCAAGTAAAAGCCAGGCAAACAGACGAAGGTAATAAAAACGACCAATAAAGGGCCATATTGGGGGATGAATTCCTCGCTTTT
>Ga0137309_100763_pt1 | contig 23491 bp, 21 predicted proteins | sample NAcewiD2O_June_FD_97179 | JGI IMG/M metagenome (GOLD analysis project Ga0137309, IMG submission 97179) | Mouse cecal microbial communities from Vienna, Austria - N-Acetylneuraminic amended D2O_June | ecosystem: Host-associated > Mammals > Digestive system > Large intestine > Cecum | place... | reverse complement strand
GTCCTCAATCCTGTGCATCATCAGATGCCCGACTGTCACCGGCACCGCCGCCGTGTCCTCAATCCCGAAACAGGTGGAGAGGTTCGCCTGGCTGTCAAAATCAACAGCCAGAACCTTCTTCCCTTCCTTTGCCAGTGCATATGCGAGATTGAACGTTGATGTGGTCTTCGCCACGCCGCCCTTCTCCGAACCTAATATTATGATCTTTCCCATATTTTCTTCTCCTCTCTTATGCTCCATACTGTGCTCGCCGCTCTGCCACAAACCTTGCGCGGATATCCTCTTTCTCCGCCTCAAAACGCATTTTCAGCTTCCTTGTCTCCGCCTCCATGAAAGCCCTCTCCGCTTCCAGCTCTTCCTCCCTGGCCTTATCCAACAGGATGACCAGCTTCCCGTCCTCGCACTGCACCTTTATCAGCGACCCGATTTCAAACCCTATTTCTTTCAGCCACTGCCCGCTAAGCTTAATTTCCGGCGCCGGCTTACGATTATATCCCGGCTGCCTGCACACTTTGATGTTCCTTGTCTTTTTATCTGCCATATGGAAATTCCTCCTGATTTGATAGATACCAGGCTCTTCCCTTGGGCAAAGGAAGATACCCGGATGATGATGTGGGCGGAGAACCCGGCGCCGTTGTTTCCCCCGCCAGTTACTAAAAGGACTAAGCCTGTGCGGCTCCCTGATTTCTGTCAGCCGTTCAGCTTAGTCCTATAATAACGCTATCACCGATAATAAGCACATTGTTATTGAGTTTCGTATGCCTTGTGTCAAGGCTCATGCGGACATTCTGGCTAAGTATGCGGTTCCTGCCCTCATCCTTATCTGCCAAAAAGCGGTTGACCTGCTTTATATCCGCCAGTTTAGATGTACCATACTCTTTCCCCGGCATGAGATTCCTCTGGCTTGTATAGTACATCACGATTACCACCGCATACACCAGCAGGGCATAAACAATAATGCGAAAAGTAAATTCATTGTAATAATCATGCAGCGGGTAAGAGCATACAATGGAAAAACGGTCAAGAAATTCGTTAAACTCTATCCCCTCCCTCCATGCCCCCGCAATCAGATACCCAAGAAAGGCAGAGGCAAGGGCGCCCAGCACAATCAGTATAATGTTTGGTTTTTTCTTTGTCGTCTGCATGGCTATCTCCTCCTCATCCTTTCCACGGTTTTTGCCGGCTGCTGCCTTGACGCCTGATACCGCTGCCTTACTGCCGCCTCAACCTTATCATAATGTCCGCTGTAAAGTTCCTCCCCTTTGATAGTCCGAATTACCCGGTTGTCTGCGGAATAAATCTTGTATTCCTTGTTCCTGTCCAGATAAGTGAGCAGCGTCTTCCCATTATAGATTTCCATGATGTCCGCCTTATCTATCCAGACATACCCTTCATTCTGCCCATACATGCCCGGCACCCTTGTCTTTACGGCATGTTCATTTTCCTCTGCAATCAGATTTATTGAGATGGTAATGTCCAAAAGCGAAGTATTCTTTGCGGCTGCTATCTGCCTCATGCGGCTGCTTAATTCCTGATACCTACAGATACGCCTGTCAAACGCCTCCCTGTCCATGATGACACGGTAATTGCCCGCTTTATCCGACCGATCCAGCACCCCGATTTTTGTAAGCTGCCCGATTGCCTTTTCCGCCTCATCTGCCCCCATCTGCAGGTCTGCCTTTACGTCCTCCACGCTGACGGTCTTTTTCTCCACGGCATAGCGTCCGACTTTCTGTATCAGCCCGTCAATGGCGCCATCTGCACGGACCGTCTCATCCGCATGGAGTTTCCGTGGGGACTTCCCGTTTTTTTCATTCTCCAGATACCGTAATAACTGCTCCAGCTTTTCCTCATTGCCGTTCTTTAAGTATTCATCCATGCCCCATACCCTGCCGTCCTGCAGCTTCTGTGACATCATCCGTATCCTCGGCGCCGCCTCGCTGTGGAACATCACTTCCGTCAGGCCGTCATTCCTGTCGGCATCCGGCATTTCTGAATACAGAATCCCATATTTTTTTGCCAGTTTCCGGAACTTCCTCAAATCCTCATCCGCAAAGGAAAGCACCTGTATGTCGCCGCCCTTTGCCAGCAGCCCCTTCAGGTTTGTCTTTCCCATCTCCTTCTCATGGTCTAACATCCCCACAATCAAATCCAGCGCTTTCTGCATGGAATGGATGGAGGCGCTGCCCATCTTCATTGCTATCTCTATCCCTTCATAAGTGACACGGATAATCTGTACTGCGTCTGCTATCTCTGACATGGTTTACCTCCAATCGTATTAAAACATTTTTCATTACTGATATGCCTTTTCCGCAAGCACAATCTCTACCGCCTGTGCCATCTCCTCCGCGCTGAACCCACTGTCAATCAGGTCCTTCACTTCCTGTCCGGTAAGCCCTGCCTGTACCGCCATCCTAACCTGCTCCATCTGTGCAGGGTTTAAGCCCTTTCCGGTAAGCTGCTTTATCATTCCTGAGTCCTGCCCGCCCCTGCCGAAAATCTTTTCAGCAAACACCCTGATTCCCTCAGGTCTTCTGCGTGCATTTTTCTCCATTGAAACAAAGTCTTTTTGCCCATTTCTTCCTCTTACGGCAATCCGGAAATCACAGTTATTGGAATCCCCGCTGCCATTAAGCCCTGTTCCCTGTAATGCCTGTCCCATCTCATCTTCCCCTTTCCGGCCTGCCTCAAGTTCTGCAAGCAACTGGTTTTTTTCTTCCAACAGCATCTGGTTCTGCTGATAAAAACGGTCCCGTTCCTCTAAAATGGAACGCTTTTCACTGTTATATTCTTCTTTCTCCTGCTCCAGTTCTTTTACCTGCTGTTCCAGATTATCCACTTTTGCACGTAATTTCGCATTCTCTGACGCCTGTTTATTACTAATTTCCTGCTGCTCCTCCAGCTCTTTTTCCCTCTGCCTGAGCGCCTCCATTATGGCAGCAGCCTCCTCCTGTGAAATTTCTGTTTCCGGGTTTTCCTTTTCCCGTACTGCCTCTGCCTCCCGGTTTGCCTGATGCACCAGTTTTAATGCCTGCTCCATGTCATAAGCGGTTAAGTTTTTAGAACCTACCTCTGATAACTGTGCCACTGTTACGCCTTTGTCATAATAATTTGCCAATAACTGCATCTGGTAGGGATTGAATCCACCCCCAGCCAGCAGTTGCATTAAATCGCCGTCGCTGTTTGCCCGCATGATGGAAGAAAATTTTCTGCTGCGCTCCATCTGCCACCCCGCCTCTGCATACAGTGCAACCAGTTCCTTTGGGTAGCCAAGCTCCAAATCCTCTTTTGCAAGTTTCAGCACATCATCCCTGCATCCCCTGTCCTTAAATTCCACAATAACGGATGCAACCTGCGCATTCTCCGGTCTTCTTGTTTCCATATCCTGCCTCGCTTTCCTATTTTTCCGCATACATTGCCATTCTTTTGGAGATTTTTCTATGGAATTTTCCCTGCCAGATTTCTGGCGTTCCGGCAAAGTCCGTCATCTCCTCATTCCTCTGGACCGTTCCATTGCGCGTTCTTCCTTTTCTTCGCGCCCTAACTTTTTCAAATACGGTTTCATTGCCTCTGCCGCTTGTTTTACCAGAGGATGGTTCCTGTATGCCGGGATTAGCTCAATCATCTCCCATTCAATCCCCCTGCCCTGATATAACGGCCATTTGACGCCGGAATAATCCGGGATATTTTCATCCTGCAGCACAAAGCCGATTCCCGGTCCATATGACTGGTTTCTCCTACAAATCCTCATATAAACTTCCACTGCCTCCGGCAGCGTCAGGTTTTCCCGCAGTTCCCCCATCCGTTCAGGAAACTCCATACACTCTGCCGCAAAAAAAGTGATTTCTGCCATCTTTCACTACCTCCATTCATACATTTTCTGTTAAAAATAACAGCCCATTGAAAGTCATTCCTGACTCCGGCTGTTCCTGCTCACTTCCTGTTCTGTTTTTTCCGCCTGTCTGTCCTTTGCCCGTTCCATGCTTTCCGTAAATTCATCTATCATTTCTTCTGACATTTTCAGCCGTTTCCCGATTTCCCGCTGCCTCCCATAAATGCCGCTGCCCTTATCCTTATACATTTTACGGAGGTTTTCTGTTTCTTCCAGTGAATACCCCTCACTCTGTAACTGTCCCTCCAATGCCTGATACCGTAGATGCTCCTTTTCAAAAAAATCATCCCCTGCCTGCCAGCTCTTTTCTGCCGGGGCTAATCCCTTCATTTTATCTGCCACGGCAAACAGCGGCGCCATCTGCTTTTTTTCACGGTACAGCTCCCACCTCTCCTTTCCGCATTCCGCCGCTTTTTCCTTCAGGTTATCCCTTGCTGCAATAAGCTCCGTGAGAGAATGGATTCCGTTTTTAACAAGAAACAGATATTTCTCATGGACTTCCTGCATCTTACGGATTTCCTCCCGGTACTGCCATGCCTTGCTGTACGGCAGCCGTTCCAGATGGCGCAGGCGGCATATTTTCGCATAATAGGTTTTCTGTATGCCCACAAGCTTCGTCCTGCGTAAAAATTCGTCCTTTACCGGCTCTATGGTATGGGAATCCTGTCCACGGTCTCTTTTAGCGTAAGCCTCTATGCTCTCCCGCCGGATTCTCTCCCGTATCCTCTCCTCCGTATAATTTTCCCCCATAGATTTGCACCGGCAGAACCGCTGCATACCCTCCGGCTTTAACGCCAGGTATTTATTCTGCTTGACGCCATACCCTTTGTCTGCCATAAGGTCAATAAATTCTTCAAAGGATTCCGCCTGCATGATGCAGGCGTCCACATCCCGCTGTATCATCTCCCGCCAGATGAATTTCCCATCCCGGAACTCATTCCAGTCCTTATAACGCTCATTCCGTTTCCTGCCATGTTCCTCTATTTCAATAGTAGAAAGCCCGTATTCCTCACAGAGCCGGTTCGTGATGGGTTGTATCTTTTTTGCCCAGTCCCCTTTTTCATACCGGTACTTCCCACCGTTCCAGTAATTCACGCTGTTAAATATGATATGCCCGTGGACATGGGCGGTATTGTCATGGACGGCAAGGACAGCCTCATATCCCTGCCCCAGATATTCCTCCGTAAACTTCTGTATAATCTCAAAAGCAGTTTCCGGTGTAACCTCCCCCGCCTCAAAGGAAATGATGAGGTGGTATCCCTGCCTCTTATCCGTCTTTCCGTACTTCCGCTTTGTCGCCGCCATCTGTTCGTAGGCTCTCCCCGGCTGGCAGTTAATCCCCGTCACCAGTCTTCCGTCCTGCGTCTTTTCCCTGTCAAGGATATAGGAAACCGCCTGTTCCAGATGTTTCCCCGCAAATTTTACGCCGCTGTCGCTAATGGTTAAGATTTTAGTGATAGCCAAGAACCGCCACCACCCTCTCCATCTCCTCATTCAGTTTCCGCATATAGGCAACCAGACGGATTTTGTCCGACTCCCGGTACAGCCCCGAATTGTTATTATGGACAATCTCGTTGATGTTGACGCCAATCCGGTTCACTTCATTGATAAGGGTTTTCAATCCCTGCCTCACTTCCGGATAGTCGTTCGGCTCCTGCGTAATCAGCAGGCGGAAATAATCGGATTCTTTCATTCCCGCCTCTTTTGCCTTATCAGAAAAAATCCCTGCATCATGGGCAGTCAGGCGGAAATGCTTTACAACCTCCTTTGCCATCTACCTCAACCTTTCCTCCTGACCGGCTGACTGCCTGTTTTCTTCTCTCTCCGCCGCTCTTTCCGTTTGCCCGGTCCTGCCTTTCCCATATGCCTCCAATTTCTCCTGTATGCCCTCCGGCACACTTCCGAGTGTATCAATAATTGCCTGTAATGCACATTCCACTGCAATCTGCTCATACTTTGTCTGCATATACAGCCCATCAAGAATTTCTTCCTGCTTTTTCAGAATATCAAGTGCGTCGCCGAACCGGTCATAGTCCTCCTGATTGTCCGAATTTTTCATGCCTTCCTCCATCTCATCTATCAGCTCCAAATTCCACTCACAGACATCGTGGATTGCGTCATCTATGGAATACGGCTGATATTCCGGGGAATCCTCTCCCATGTCTTTTACCACCAGTTCCTGATTATGGACAGCCAGAGCCATGTTATGCCCTTTCAGATAGTCCAGAATGATTTCTGCCTCGCCCTGTTCCATGCTGACCTCCGATTCTGCCAGATAAAGCCACATAACAAGCTCACCGGGCGTATTTACTTCCAGCGCTCCCATTCCCATGCTCCTTTGCACCTCCTGTTTTTATTTTTTACCTGTCTGTTTTTATCTGCTGCAAATCCTCTCCTGCCCTGAAAACTTTGGCACGCTTACGCTCCCAAAGTTTTCGCCAGATACGCATTTTGTGTCACAAAATGCAAGCCTGCCGACGGCCCGGCTTTCTGGTTAGGGGCACACCCCCTAAAACCCTGATAATATACAGATAAACAGCATAAAACAATTAATCTACACCATTCCTACATCTTTTTTTCACTTTTCTACATCATTCCTACATCTTTTTTCCGCTTTCCTACACCATTCCTACACCATCAAAAAAAGCCTTTTCAAAAAGCCTACACCATTCCTACACCGTTTTTTCACTTTTCTACATCATTCCTACACCAAAAATCCCCAAACCTACACCGTTTCTACATCGCCCTGCCGGACTCCCGGTTTTTCTCCTGCTCCCGGGTTTTCTTCATTTCCACATTCCACTGGTTGAAGTCCTTATACGGTTCCGGGGGCAGGAAAACATTTGTCCGGTATCCATCTTCCATATACTTTTTCTGCAAAGCTGCCGCTGCTTTTCTGCCCGGCCCGTCATTATCCAGACAAAACCAGATTTCTTCTACCTCCGAGTGTTCCGCAAGGAATGTTTCCAGAGGGGCATCCGCCAGCATCCCAAGAGCCAGCATGCTTGCCTTGTCTGCCGGAAACATGGTGATATAGCTCATCAGGTCGATTGCCGCCTCAAACACGATTACCTTTCTGCTTTTCCCATAATACAGATGGAAACCGTACCGTTTGTCATTCCCTGCCACGTCACACTTAAAGCCCTTTCCATTCCTGTCAAAGACGCCCCGCATACTGGCAAACTTCGGCACGCCCTCCCTGTCAGTCCCGACAAAGACAATGTTGTGGTAATTCTTCGCCTCATATAAAATCCCTTTCCCCACAAAAAAGTCAATGACCGGGCGGGCAATCATGCGTTCATGTTCCAAATAGCGGTACAGGTAAGCATTACTCCCTGCAGGCTCCGGCAGCACAAACGGCTTTTTCTTTTCCTCTTTCTTTTGGTGTGGTATGGCATTCTGAATCCTGCCGATATTTTCATTTCTGTGATACCCTGCAAAATCCAGCAGCCAGAACACCGCCTCTTTCACATCCAGCCCCGCAAACACACGCAGGAAATCAATCTGGCTGCCGCCGTTCTCCCCCTTGTCTTGCCTCCTTGAAAACCTGCACCAATGGCTCCTGTCATAAATGCGGATGGAATCCATTTCTTTCAGCGTATGGTACTGCCCAACCCGTTTTACGGTATAGCCCAGATGCTCCGCCACCCTGCACAAATCAACCTGCTTGGCAAGCGCCAGTTCCTCCGCTGTAAACCTCATCTTCTTCCCCTTTCCCCGCCGGCCCTGCCTGTCCTTCTTCCATATCCGGCGCTATCTTTGTCTTTTATCTTCCTGAATCATCTGCTGTTCCGTCTGTTTCCCATCCAGCCTTTTTTCCGGTGATTCTGCTGCAAGGGTTACCTTCCTTGCATTCCTGTCATAGTGGTAGACGCTGTTTGATAAGCGTTCCTCCAGTTCCACTTCCCCCATGTTTACATCATGTACCATTTCTGCCAGATAAGCCGGATTTCCCTCCGCCATTCCTGCCGGAACTGCAATCACCTCATGGATGGATGATGGCAGGATAAAAAGGTCGTCCCCTAATTTTTCTGCCAGCTCATGGAGATTTTCCTCATACAGCATGGAAACCGCGCCATTGTATCTGTTTTCATTGGTGATAATCCACATATTCTCTCCGGGACTTTTTTTCTGCACAAACATGCTTTTCAACTCCGGCGGCAATGACATAGCCTCAAACAATAATTCCTGCATGGTTATGATGCTGACAGGATTGATTCGTCTGGTGTTTTCGGATGCACACCGGAACAATTCTTCTTCCGTCACGCCTGCCATTTTTGCCACGCTGTCCGTAACCATAACACTGCCTGCTGCATCCGGGATGCCTTCTATCACCCAACGGTAGATAACCGATAAGTCGTGGAACGCCCTGTTTGGCACATCCGCCAGCAGTTCCCGGTTCTGTTCCGTATTTACAAGGCACATCACTACGTTGTCCTTAAAATGTTCCATGCTAAAGTCCGTCTTAAATTCTTTCACTCTGTCCTGCATCTCTGCATACTTCCCTGCCGACTGCCGGAGCACGGCCTCCAAATTGTTGCAGGACTGGTAATGCCTGTACATGTCCTCCACATATATGGTCGGGATTATCTGGGTATCACCACTTTTATATATTGACAGGCCGTCCATCGTGCGGTTTACTTTCTGTGCCGGGGATATATTAATCTCTGCATCCCCGTATTCCAATGGCAGATAACTTAAAAACTTCTCTCTCACAACTGTTTTAAACATCTCATAATCCATCATTATAAAACCTCCTATTTAATCGAGTAGGGAAGATTTTTCTTCCCCTACTCGCCGCGCCGCCCGCATATCGCTAAAAGCGACTATATTCCATATGCGGGCGTGTGCATGAAACAGGAGAGAAACCAACACGGCCTCTCTCCATACTCTTACACTGTCATTATCCATCTGTTACGCTTTTTTCTTTCTGCGTTTCCCGCCATAAAATGCACCGCCGGCGATACACACTCCTCCTGCTGCGCAGAATATCCACGGACGGTAATTCCCGCCCGTCTGCGGCAGTCTTGGCTTGTTTGGTTTATTCTTTAATTTCAGCGTATAAACCACCGTTTCTGCCGCGCTGTCATCATACTGCAGCCGTACCTCATGCGGCGTGCCGTCAAGGATATAGCCGTCCATCGTCTTTGTTTCCACGATATAATATGGTATATCCGCCTGAAAGCTTCCGTCTTTATTGTAAGTGCAGATGTCCAACAGCCCTGTCTCTGCATAGCCGGCCTTGTCCGTCACCAGCGTTTCCATTTTTTTCCCTTTTTTGTCCCGGAGTTCAAACATGACGCCGTCCAGCGGCTGCTCTGACTCGCTGCAGGTCTTGTATATTACAATCTTTCCCTTTACCCTTTCATCACACATGGAGACTTTCTGTATTTTTCCCGTTTCTTTGACGGTAAAGGAAACTTCATTTGCAATCAGGTATCCGTATGGCGATGCCGTCTCCCGCAGGGTATACTTCCCTGACGGAATTGCCTCTAGCCGGTACGGTTTCCCATCCGTTATCCATGAGGCATATACTTCCCCATCGGAATCAATAATTTCCAGTGTCGCCCCCCGCAGCTCTTTCCCTGTCGTAATATCCGTTTTCGACACTTCCACGATAATTGGCGTGTCTTTCATCTCCAACTGCTTTTCCACGGCTGGCGTGGCAGCCATTTCCATAGTATAACAGAAATCCACATCATACACCGTTTCGTCTAACAGATACCCTGCCGGGGACTCCACCTCTTTTACATAGAACAGTCCAAGCGGCAAATCCGCCTCAAATTTCGCTTTCCCGCTTTCATCGGTCACGGCCGTGTCCACCAAATCATCCTTTTTTACAAGGACTTCGCCTTTCACACTCAAAATATCTTCTTTCGTATAGATACCATAAGTGGCGCCTGCCACCGGGTAAGCGCTTGCGCTGTCTGTCTTAATCAATGACAGTTCCGGTTTTACCCTTGCATTGACAAACTCTGCCTCCCCATAGATTATCTCCGTATGCCCATCCGCATAAGAGAGGGTAACCTCTTTCGGTTCCTCACAGACAGCAAACCCTGACGGCGGCTGTACTTCCACTACCTGATATTTTCCAAGCGGAAGGTTGTCAATGGCCGCCTCCCCCTTTTCATCCGTGGTGAGGACTGCGACAACCGCCCCTCTGCCCACAGGCACTCCGCCAATCACTTCCAGTATGCGGTTCCCATTTTCGTCCGTCTGGTGGTCCGGGGTATAAATATCCTCTGCCGCAATGACATGGAACACTGCCCCGGCAAGCGGCTGTTCCCCATAAATGAAGTCCACGCTCCTGTTTTCGCCTGTCACTGCGCTGAGTATGCGGTCAATTATGGTATCATATACAATGGAGGTCAATTTCTCCCCTGACTTTCCAATGGTAATGCTGCCCTTGACGGGCTTGTTTTCAATAACAATCTCAATAACCGGATCGCCGTCTATATCTTCCGAAACTTTTACAGCCCCGTCCGCAGTAACTTCCAAAGGGAAAACTTCCTCCGTAATGGCATATCCCTCCGGCGCTGTAATTTCCTCTACCACATAATTCCCATGTTCCAACTGCAGGGGCGTGGTTACGGTCCCCGTCTCATCCGTGGCAAACTCGCTGATTTTCTTATCCCCAACTTTCTGTTCCAGATACTCCCCCGTGTCTGCATTCTTAATCTTAAAGGCAGCGCCGGAAAGCAGCACGGTATTCCCATTTTCCGCATCTTTTTTCACTATGCGGATATAGGCTTTGAACGGCGCGTCATTGAATACCCGCCACTGCTGTGGCTCCCTGGAATCCTCCGAGACCGTCACGGTGAAATCTTTCGTTTTATATAAATCCTTTGGCACTTTTGTTTCCTTTACCAGATATTTCCCATAAGGCAGCTCTTTTGAGCGTGCATAGCCTTTTTCATCCGTCACAAGCACGTCATGGGTTTTTGCATTATCCCATCCGTTTTTGTCAATATCCGACTGTAATTTCACGGTAAATTCCGCGCCTTTCACATAATCTGTCTCTGTGCATGCGCCATCGGTGGACACTTTGATAATCTCAAATGCCTGTTTCTTTACTGTCTCAACCACGGTTGTATTGAGGGAAATATCCTGATGGACGTTTTGTGCCTCACGGAAATTTACGGGATAAATAGTGCCATCAAGCAGATAGCCCCCGCTTGGTTCAACCTCACGGATATAATAGTTGCCATAGTACAGGTTCCCGAAGTTAAAATCTGCCTGTTCCCCTGTCTTTACCGTGGCAAGCAGCGCCCCTTTCTCTGCCGGCACGCCTGTTGACACAAAATCTGTCCCCAGCGTGCTTGTGATGTTGTCATCTCCCGTATAGGTTACGGTTCCCCTCCCATCCGGGTAAACAATGGTTTCCGCCGCATACAGCCCATAGGTGGCCCCGGACAGTCCGGCATCCCCCTGCGGTTCTTCCCCGGTTTCCCTGTCTTCTTTTTTCGCTGCCACATCACATCGTATCGGCGTATTCTCCGCCTTGAAATCAGACATCGCGCCGTAATTTGGCGCAACTTCCCACACTTTTCCGTCATCGCGGTAGCCGTCGGGGACAACGACCTCTTTCACATAATATTTATCCTGCGTTTTCACAAACTTTTGAGACGCCGCCATGCCTAAATCTTCATCGTAATAGAACACCGGCACTTCCGTCCTGCCGTCCCCATTCATGGAAACACGTTTTTTGCATCCGGCATCGGCAAATACGGCAAACCCCGCCCCCTTTACGACATTCTTTGACTCTGAATCTGTCTTTGACACTATGACGCCCACCGTATCGGGATATTCCACAACCGGCATTGTCTTTCCTTTCTGCGTTATCTTCCCGTCACTGTCATAAAGGGTAAAATACTCAAGCCCCACCGGATAAACCGTTTTATCCTTCAGGTATCCCCGCGCAGCCCTGACTTCTTTCAGATAATAGGTACTCTGTGTCAGCGTCTCTTTTCCGGACAGCGCCTGCCCGTCCGCATTCGTCTTTCCAAGCTTGCACAGCAGGTCCGTACACTCTGCATCTTCATACAGGTAATAAGCAGCCCCCGGCACCGGCCTCCCATTGTATGCGTTTGTCTTATGGAGTTCAAACCGGCCCTCCTTAAATTTGGAAACGACTTTAACGCTGGCCGTCACGGTCCCCGGCTCAAATTCTTCCAGAAAAGTAATCTTCTGCTGCGACAAGGCCGTAGGCGTCCATTTCCGCCCGCCCATTTCCTTAGACTTTGCAGTTGCAGTCAGCTTGATAGTGCTGTCCGCCGCCACAATCTTGTCTATTGCCTCCTGATTGCAGTACAGGTAGAAATTGGAAGAAGGCTTGTCCGCATCCGTCTGTGCCACGCAGATGTCATACTTCTTCAAATCGGAATCATCCTCAATCTCACTGGCATCCGTTTTCAGCTCCCCTACGGTCAGGCCGTCCGGCTGCCCTGTGATTTTATAGGAAACATTGGTAATCGTTCCCGTTTTCGTGCGGACAAACTTCTCCTTGGAACGGTACAGCCCGTCCCCCATGTCCTGCCACTCCGTCTTTTTAGGGGAAATCGCATAAGTGATGGACTTCGTAATCCCGGTTGCCTCGTCATACTGGTTTGCGTCATAATTTTCTGCATCTGATACCAGCGCCGCTATTTTATAATAGACGCTGCTGCCGTTGTCGTAATAGCCCAACCCCACTTCCCCATTCAGCACATGGATTGCCGCACCGGTAATGAAGTAGTCGGCGGGGGCAGAGCCCTCGGAATACTTGCTGTTATAGCATGTCCCATTCAACATTCTCGCGCCGTTTACCAGGCAGTAAGTGATTTCCGGCTTGATGCTGCTACCCGGCCCGGACGCGCCCACCGCCCCGGCCGTAGTGTTCTTGCTCAATTCCAGACAGTAGACCAGATGGTTATTGTATGCCCCTGATTCAGAGACATATTTAATTCCCATGCTGTGGCCGCAGTATTTCGCGTAACCGCTGCATGATACATTCATGCTGTCCGCAGGGCCAGACGCCATTAACACCGGGGCAGACGCCATTTGGACCGTCATGGTGTCCCCGGCGCCAAAAGTCTCGATTTCCCCCTCTGATAAGGCAACATCCTCCACCTCACCTCCGGGTACAGGTTCATCTTCTCTGGGGACAGGTTTATCTTCTCCGCTGCTGTCCGCATCTTCCTCCGTTTCCGGCTGCCTTTTCTCCGCCTCCAAAACCTCTGCCGGTTCCAACCCCGGCCTGTCTGTCTCACGGTACAGTACTGGCTCCTGTTCTTCCCCCACGGAACCGTTTCCACTGCCATCCGCCGCCCCTGTCCGGCTGCCTGCCGCATCGTTTTCCAACGCATCCATGTCCATTCCGGCTGCATTGGCATAAGCGGCGGCAGGAATCACCGCCCCTGCCATCAGTACAAATACCAATGCCAATGCCGCCATGCGCTTTAACCTCTTTTTTCTCATATACATCCTCCATTCATGCCTGACATTCTTTTTTCCGCGGATATTCCCTACCGGCACAGATGCCGGGCATATCCCCGGCATTTGTGCAGAAAAAAAGCACGCCTTTTCCAGAGCGTGCCTTTTCAACCCATAAAGCCGGTCCGCATACCGTGCTTTCCCTTATTCCATTGCCATCCTGCCACAGATAAAGGCAGTATTTTTATCTTTTTTCATAATATCCCTGATTCCCTGCTTTGCCATAACCTCCTCCTAATCTTCACTCCAGCCCATTACCTTATCCATAATGTCCGGCATTCCGCCGATACCTGACATTCCGTCTTCTGCCATATCTTCTCCCCCCGGTTCCCCGCCGGGAAGTTGTTCCATAACCGGCTGCCCTGCCACGGCATTGCCAAGGACAATATGGAAAATCTCCTGCATCAGTTCCCTTTTTATCTGCGCTTTCATATCAGACAGACGCCTTTCCAGATAGTCCGGCGTTATTTCTTCCGGCGGTCCGTCCCCATTGCCCGCCTCTAACGCATCGTAGTACATTTCCAGCGCATCCATGACTACCTGATTCTTTGCCTTGCCGCCGTTGAGCTTATTATCCTCAAACTTTTCCAGCAGCCTGACATGATTTCTTTTTTTCATGGAAAAGCGTATGGTAAAATGACGGAACAGTTCCCCGTAAGCCATTACAATCCCCCCTATCCCATCCTGCGTCTCTGCATCTGCGCCAGATATGCGTTCCCAAGCATCTCAAACCCCTTTGCATTCGCTTTCACGTCCTCAATATACCGGATATTCTTCTGCTCCGGACCTCCAAAGCGTTTCATCACCCCGGCTCCGCCGCCCACGAAGATAATCTGCGTCAAGTCCATGTTATAGCCAATCTCCCTGAGGTTATGGTAAATCCTCTGGCAGTAACCGCGGATTTCCTTATTGATAATTTCCTGATACTTTTCCGGCAGGCCGCCCGCGCCGTCTGCCATGACTTTCTGTATATCATACTCGTCCACCTCTGCGTTTAACTGCCTCATGCATTCCTTGTTAATCTGCTGGATGCAGGTAATAATCCCATGCGGCTGTGTCAGGCACGCCGATTCATCCGGCAGTCGGTTGATAATCGGCATGATGTCCACTGTCCATGAACCAATATCCACCACAAGCTGTTTCTCCGGGAACCTGTCTATCCGGTCAATCACCGCCGCATAACACTGGGGATAGACGCACACATTTTCAATGGAAATATGGTATTCCTCTTTTTCAAAGGCAAATGAGACTTCCTTTGCCTTTGACAGATAGGCAATAAAATCTTTCTTCTCGTCCCCGAACCTCGTCAGCGGCAGCCCCACCGCCAGCAGCACGCGCGCTGTCTTCCTGCCCCTGATTTTCAGTTCCTTTGCCACCGCTGCCAGTGTCAGCATATAGTAATTTTCATCCGTTACCTTTGTGTCCTTTACTTCAAGACGCCTGCTGCCAATCTTGTAATACTTCCCTCCAAACTCCAATAAATTCCCTGTAAATGCCGGTTCTGTGCTAATCTCCTTACAGCCCGACGTAAATACCTCATGCACCGTCTTCATCCCAGACCAGCCGTGGTCAATCCCGATTACCTCAATTTTATTCTCCATTCTCTTTGTCCTCCTTTTCATGTTACCAGCTCCTTATCTTTTCTTCCTTTTCCATTTGTTTTTTTCACAGAATAACTTAGCAAACAATCCATAAATGAAACCAGCCCTTTCCTTGTAAAGCCCATCCGCAATTCCTCTTTCCAAAACAAAAAAGCAGAACCAAATCAGCTATACAAAAACGGATTATCCGTTCCAAGAGCCAATTTAGTCCTGCCTAAATCTTATAATATTTTTTAATTTATCACTCCTTACTGGTTGTCCCAAATTTACACAAAAATCAATACCGCATATCCACCGGACGGGAAAATATCAGATATTTTTCCATATAAAATCAGAACAGCCTTAGTTAATGCACAACGTGTTAAATAAATGCAACAAACAGTTTTCAATTTGTAAAACGGGCCCATCCTACGTCAAAATGACTATTTATTTTGCGTTTCCTGTAGGACTAAATCAGCCGGAACCCCTTATATTTACTGGGTTCTTTCTGACTTGACAATATAATAACACGTTCCCCGGAATCAAGAACCGCCACAATTACGCCCTGTCCCGTCAAGTTATACCTTGCACTCTGAAGCGGCGTGATACAGGACGCCTGTTTGCCCTCCCGCACTGCAAAATACAGACGTTTCGGCTTTTCCACATATTCCACCTCCACCGCATCTGCCACCTCGCCCATAGCAGATTCCGGCACGTTTAAGACGGCATACTCATTGCTCAGTTCATCCACACGGATTTGCGGATTCTCCCTCGCAAGCCGCATAATATCACCGGAATATTTGACGATCAGCTCCCAGCGTTTCTCTTCCGGTTCATAACCTACGCCAAGATTTAAGGATTTCTCCCTCTCACGCTCCGTGGCGTCCAAGGCAAGATTTAAAAGGTTCTCAAATTTTTCACTTTCCATACCGTTTTCCTTCCCCATGATATAAAATTAATAGCCGAATTCACAAAAATCTCCATTAATCCTCAAACAGTCCAGCCGATGCCTATTATGCATAATGAAAATTAAATAAGCAATCGCTGAACTGTTAAATTATATCATGCGCAAGACGGAAATATGCACGATAAACAACCCATTATTCTTTTACAAACTGTCCTCCCACTTCCGCAGCGTCTCCTCACACTGGTCAACGTCCACATCCTCTACCGCTTCTTTGAGCTGCTCAAAAAAATCACCCTGTCCAGCCCGATAACGGAAATGGTTCATCTCATGAATAACCTCCTCCATATGATCTATATCCAAATCCTCCACAGCGGCCGTCATCTTTACAAAATACTCTTTGAGCGTACTGTTAGAAATATCCTCCTTGCCGGCCTCATCTTCCTCTTCCTCTGCACAAAAAGGCTCCAACACCGGCAGATAACTCAGATACTGCTCTAACATTTCATCCGTATCCTTATGTATCGCCGCCGCATCCCTTGCATTTCCCGCCTTCTCCAAAGCTGCTGCTTTCTCGGATAAAGACACGGCTCCGATCTGTTTGGACGCGCTCTTGAGCGCATGGACTTCGATCGTGTAGCCCGTCCAATCCTCCTGTACTTCCATCGCTTTTATGGTCTCCGCCTTCTTTTGAATACTGCGGTAATATACTTTCAATGTTTTCCAGAATAACGCTTCATTGACTAACAAGCCCATCGCCAAATCAATATCCAAATCGCCCACCACAATCGGCTCTGAACTTTGCGGCTTCTTATCGCCGGCATCGCAAATCAGCGACACTTTCTTAATTTTCTCCACCGGAAGCCACTGCCTTACCTTGTCCACCATAATGCGGATTTCAATGGGTTTGGCAATGAAATCATTCATGCCCTCCCGGCAGAACATCTCCTTCGTCCCCTCCACGGCATTGGCTGTAAAGGCAATAATCGGCACGTCATTGTACTCCGAATGGAAACGCCGGATAATGTGCGTCGTCTCCACCCCGTCTATCTCCGGCATCATATGGTCCATAAATATCATATCATAGTGAAAACTGGCAATTTTATTGATGGCAGCCGGTCCGCTGGTAACGGTATCTATGTGCATCTTCAAAGGCTCCAACAATCCTTCCGCCACCGTCAGGTTGACGGGATTATCATCGACGATCAACACATGGGCATCCGGCGCAATAAAATCAAATTCCTTCTCCTCCTCATCATTCTCAAAATGCAGACGCTCTCCGTTGAGAATTAAGGCGATATTTAACGCGAACAGCGGTTTTTTCACCACCAGAAGATTGGGAATATTATATTCCACATGGTCGTAAAACCCGACCAGCAAAACAGCGGTAATCTGCGGGTGGCTCCTGACATACCCCTCCACCAATTCTGTAAACATCGGGTACTCTATAAACAGGAAATTCCTTTTATCTCCCGGCAAAAGATCAAACTCTTTCACCGAGAGAAGTCTGCTGCACTCCACGCCAAGACGCTCTGCATCGGCGCAGAACCGCTCCCAGACATATGGGTTAGAAATCAATCCCGCCAACAATGCCGTTTCCGGCTCCTTAATCACAATGCTCGGGGTTTCGTCGACAATCTGCTGCGGAAGTACAAAAGAAAATCTGCTTCCTTTCCCATATTCACTCTCCACCCAGATATTGCCGTTCATCAGCGTCAATAAACTTTTACAAATGGCAAGTCCCAGCCCTGTGCCTTCTATATTGCGATTCCTCTTACTGTCCACCTGCTGGAAGGACTGGAACAATTTGCCCAGATCTTCTTTTTTAACCCCGACCCCGGTATCTTCAACGGAAATATCCAACGCCACCTGATCGGAAGCCGTTTTAAAATAATCAATCTTTAAAATAATCCTTCCCTGTGAGGTAAACTTCACTGCGTTATTCGTGAGATTTAATAGAATCTGTTTTATCCTCAGATTATCTCCCCACAGCTTATTCGGCAGTTCCGGTACGATATCGACAATCAATTCCACATCTTTTTCTTTCAGTCTCGCCATCACAATATTGGCGACATCGTAGACCATGGACATCAATTCATATTCCACCTCATTGATATCCATTTTGCCGGACTCAATTTTAGAAAAATCTAATATATCGTTGATGATTGTGAGCAGAGATTTACCGGCGTCCTTAATCTGATTAATATAATTCTTTGCCGCCGGCGGCAGCTCCTCCCTTAGAGCCATTTCTGCCATACCGATAACCGCATTCATGGGTGTTCTGATCTCGTGGCTCATATTGGCAAGAAAATCCGACTTCATGTGCGACGACCGCTCAAGTTCCTGATTGGCGCGATAGACAAGGTATTTATTATAGGCCATCTCTGAGAGAACGTCGGCAATCATGTAGAGAAATTTTGCGGCGCTGTCAATCGTCTTCTGCTCTAAAATATTGACCTCTTTTGCCGCCCTTAGATACTCCTGACCGTCCACACCGATCTCTTTTGCAATCGTCAGCACCTGTTCCGGATCAGGAGATTCCGTAAGTACCTGGCCGCCAATAAAACAGCCCACCATCTTATCTTCAGCCATAATCGGCGCAGCAAAATCCATAAGGCCGGCATGACAGAAGTAGACTACGGATTCGCCTCGCTCCAATGCCAGGCCCGCTCCCTGGCTGTCGCACTGTTTGCAGCGCTCACAGCCGATTTTAGAACCTCTCGTGTAGCGCATACAAAAATCAGAAAAATTACTGCCCTCCGTCACCGCCGTACCGTCCGTTTCCGTCGTCAATGCCGCCATTCCAGTCATATTGGCAAAGCCGTCCTGCACTTTCTGCAAAATCTCCCTGTCTATGAGGTCCGTTAGTTTCAGTTCACCATAATCTATCTTCATAAGCCGCATCCCCCTTTGCTTTATCCGATAAACTTCGCAATCTCCTCCATCAGCTTGTCATGGTCGACCGGTTTGAGCAGATAGCCCTGCGGTTTTAAGCAGAGAGCCTCCTTGATCTTCTTGCGCTCTGTCACCCCGGTCAGGAAGATCACCGGTATGTCTTTCGTCTCCTCCTTTGCGCGCAGCTTTTCTAAGATCGCAATACCATTTTCCTGCGGCATAATATAATCGAGCAGAATTAAATCTGTTGTTCTTCTTTCTAAGAATTTCAAAGCGACCTTGCCGCTGACGGCAGTTGCCACATCATATTTCTTATGCAGGTGTTCCTTGATAAGTTTCAGCATCATCACATTGTCATCCACCACAAGAATATGCTTCTTGCGCGGCTCAATCTCCACTTCTTCCTCTGCCTTCCCGTCCGCGTCCGTTTCTTGTGCAAACGGCGGATCAAGTTCTCCCGGCGTCATATCATCTTCATTGACCTTGCCTTTGGCACGCCGCTCCTCCATAAATTTGAGAACTTTCTCCTGAATGGCGGTCGCAGAGAGCGGCCTATGTAAAACCAGGCTCGCAACGCCTACCGCAATCCGCTCAAACTCATCGCAATCATCCTTAGTGCCGAGGATCACACATGGTATGCCGGAACGCATCAGCCTGGAATTAACGCTCAACATCTGCACAATATTATCCCGCGTCTCATTGTAGAGGCAGTATACAAAAACGTGCGGCACAAAATAATCTATATGCCCCACAATATCTTCATAACGCGTCGAGGTACTAAGAACCACAAAATTATCGGAAGTATGCTCAAAAAAAGCCGTAATTGCAGATTCATTCTTCCCTGTCACCAGAACCTTGTATCTCATAAAAAACCTCCTTGCTGTCATTGATTTCAGCTAATTTTTATAACAATAATTATATCATTGATTTTTGCCGAAAGCAATGATATAATGCTGAGTGGATTATAATGACGCAGCCGTTCAGCCAGCCGGACTAAACTGAAGCGCAGAGCTTTGCAAATGACGTGAGCCGAACTGCTGCATAGTGAAATTTAGGAGGGTTCATTACATTGAAAACTTGGCATATCGTTTTAATTGTGATTCTGGTTATTCTTGTGGCAGCGATTGTTGCTCTTTACATACTCGGCAAGAAGGCACAGAAGAAGAGAGAAGAACAGGCAGCACAGATTGCCGCTGCCGCACAGACTATATCCATGCTTATTATTGACAAGAAGCACATGAAGCTAAAGGACTCCGGGCTGCCCGCCGCTGTCTTAGAGCAGACGCCCAAACTGATGCGCCGCTCTAAAATGCCCATCGTGAAGGCCAAGGTCGGTCCCAAAATTATGACCTTCATCTGTGAGGATTCCATATTTGATACCATCCCCACCAAGAAGGAAGTAAAAGCCGTTGTCAGCGGTCTCTATATCACCAAAGTAAAGGGACTTCGCGGCGCCGTAGAACAGGCTCCCAAGAAATCAAAATTCTGGCAGAAATTCGACCAGATCAAACAACAGAGAGGTATGAAATAATCAAGGCCACATCCGGCATATTTTCGCTGCGGATGTGGTTTTTTATACGCTTGCACAAGCAGAACATATCGTTGCGCGGCCGCACGCGGCGCGTCAAAGCTTCTGCGCCCGGTACTCTTTGGGCGTTACCCCCACCTGCCTTGTAAAGTCCCTGGAAAAATGCTGAGGATTTTCCCGGTAACCGACCTTGGACGCCACCTGTTTAATCTTCATAGTAGAGTTTTCCAGATATTCCTTGGCGCATTCCATACGATACCAGAGCAGATAAGAAGAAAACGACTTGCCAGTATGTTCCCGAAACAATTTCCCAAAGCTGCTGTAACTGACCGCCATTTTGCGCGCCATCTCCGAAGCGCTCAATTTTTCCCCTATATGCTGCCTGATATAATCCACCACGTCTTCCATCTCAAATACGCGCTTCTTTTCCGACAAATCTGCATTTCGTCCCTGTCCGCCGGCTGTCTTTTCCTCAGTTACTTTCTTTGCAAGTTTCCGCACGCAATTTTCCAATTCTGAAAACGCCAGCGGCTTTAAGATATAGTCCCAGGCTCCCATTGTCAAAGCATTCCTCACATACTCAAAATTGTCATAGGCGCTGAGGACTAAAATCGCGCAGCCCGGATTATGCTTATGGATTTCTGACACCAGAATCAAGCCGGAACCTCCCGGCATATTGATATCCGTAATCACAAAATCCGGCTCCTCGCGGTAATAAATTTCCTGTGCCGCCGTCACTGACTGCGCAGCAAACACTTCGTATTCCCAGGGATGCGCCATGCGCCCGAAATCCGCCTTTATGCTCTCACAGATTATCAGCTCGTCATCAACAATCAATACTTTCATCTTTTCTGTCCTTTTAAATTTTGATATACTTTACACAGGGATAATAAACAGCGCCAAAGCAGTCGTTCTGTGTGCGCGCTGCGTATTAATTATCCAAATAACCGGAGCAAAGGAGAAGCAGCTTATGAAAAATCATTCTTTCTGGGATTCCATCTATACAAAATTTTTACTGAAGCTCCTGTCCCTGGCTTTCATTCCCATTGTCCTGGTCATCAGTATCTTTTTCTATATGAACCAGCAGAATAATGCCAGCGCCAAATATGAACTCAACGACCGCGTGACAAATTCCATCATTACCAATATTAACAACAACCGGGAATTTACCACCAGAACCATCCAGTCACTGTGTCGAGCAGCGAATTGATCTCTTTTTTAAACAACAGCTATTCCATGGAACGGGATTATGACAATTACATCTCCTCCATTCAAAACTACCTCCAGGCAACCATCAACGCAGATCCCCGCTCCGATATCTATATCTATATGGACAACCCTACCATCCCCATGAGCATGGATGTATTTTACCACCTGTCCGATATCTCCGGGGAAACGCCTATCGCCGAATTTTTAGAGAGCGGCCGCATGGAACAATGGTTCTGCGAATCCAACTTTATCGGTATCTCTAACCCTTATTTGTTTTCTACGGAAAAATGCTTCGTCTATCTGCGCAAGGCTTACGATTTCCGCAAGAATTTTCTCGGACTGATTGTTTTTTCTATCCCCGAGAAATACTTTCTTTCCTTTGAAAATGAAAGCAGTGAAACTGTCATTTCTTCGGGAAATAACCGCATTGTCAATCTCAGCGGCGATACTCTTACAGCGGATACCCTGACCCAAATCGAGATTTCGGACAAACCGCAGTCACAGATAAACGGCTATCTCGTCACTTTAAACCGCCCAAAAGATTTTCCGGTATCCGTTATCACGGTGACAAAGAATTCTAACATCGGGCAGCTCGTCGGTATCTTCCTGCTGATTCTTGGCCTCTTCGCCATTCTCTCTATTTTCCTCTGCCTGCGCAGCTTACGGCAGCTGGATTTCCAGATGAACCAATGCCTCACCGCCATGGAAGTTTTCTCTTCCAAAATGAAATTATACGGCCACTACGAGGAATCCGACTGCCTGGTCGCCTTTGCCAATATTTTTCGCTACAATATTTCTACCAACGACGCCCTGGTAGAAGTCCGCGTGGAATTAGCACAGCTCCACAACTATCTGCGCATCCAACAACTGCGCTATCCGCAGCTTATCTTCCACAGCGATATCCCCGAAGAACTGATGACGGCGCAGGTATCCCTCCTGATAAATTATCAGAATTAAACTGTATGCTCAACCCCATGGGACGCTCGCCTGAAATCATTTCCGACGGACATTCCGTAGGGCTTAGAAATGTCAATGCACGATTGGCGTTATATTTTGGCAAAGGCAGCCGCCTGTCCCTGTCGGGCGCTCCCGGAATGGGCGCTTGCGTGCGCTTTGAAATTCCTTACCGGCAGCAAAATTAGTAAATGCTGTTTAGCCAAAAATCTACTGGCCAGCTTGCTGAAATTCTGCCGCAACGCACGACTGATTAGCCCATCTTCTGTTTTGCCGCCTGATACTGCCGGCTCTCATAAGCCTCAAGCTCCTTTAAGCCCATCTGTTCCATCTGCCGTATGGTCTCCTGATATTTCTGTATACAATGCTCCGCGGAGTCACTCGTAAGAATTTCAATCTCCGCGCCGCTGTAATAATTGTCTATCGTTTCTTTTATCAGCTGCATCTCATTATCGCTGGCTACAGAGGCGGCGTCTACCGCCTTGCTGTCATATATCTTGCAGCTTCTTTTCTGTCTTAGTTACCTGGCTGGCTTTGTACTCATCCACATATCTTCCCGTTATCGGGGCATTCTTCACTGCCTGGCTGGCCTCCAACGACACATTTTTGATACCATCCCATTCGCCCGCCGGCACTTCTCCGCTGATAGTAACGGTCACGCTATCTCCCTCTGCAACAGAGACCGTCTACGTGGAAATAACATTGTTCGTGCCCCAATTGTCGTCCCAGCCATTTTGAAGCAGGGGCGCTGTCTCTTCGTTTCCGCTGCCATTATTTTTAATAGTCAGTTTCAGGGGATTTGACGCGCCTTCATTTCCAACGATAGCGGCCTTCGCCACATAATCGCCTGCCGCCATGTTATCAACCGTCTGGCTGATGGAAAACAAACCGGCATTTTCTCCCCACAAGCTCAGGTTCCCATTCTCAAACTTATATCCATAAGTTCCGGCGCTGGTCCAGCCGTCTAAGTTTTCCGTCAAAGCTCCATTTTGCAGCGTACCGTTTGCCGCTGCCAGAACAGTATCCGGCAAATTGCCGTCAACGGGAAATGACAAAAG
>Ga0137309_100758_pt1 | contig 23552 bp, 18 predicted proteins | sample NAcewiD2O_June_FD_97179 | JGI IMG/M metagenome (GOLD analysis project Ga0137309, IMG submission 97179) | Mouse cecal microbial communities from Vienna, Austria - N-Acetylneuraminic amended D2O_June | ecosystem: Host-associated > Mammals > Digestive system > Large intestine > Cecum | place... | reverse complement strand
CTTCGTGCCCTGACGGACAGCAACCACGCGCTTATACGTCTGGCCACCGCCCCAAACCGGGGAGCCATCATCTACAGCCGCATATACAATGCGTTTTCCAGAAGATATCCGGATATCTCCCTTTCCCTCACCGAGCTGTACGCCAGCGAACAGCCGGGAGCTATCCAGCATGGGCAGATCGACATCGCCCTGGGAGCCGGGAAAACCTCTGACAAGGTGACGGATCTCCCGTTTGCCCAGGAAGAGCTTCTGGTATCTCTCCCAGTATCCCACCCTATGGCCTCCCAGGAACGGATACGGCTGGCAGACTTAAAGGATACACCCTTTGTTCTCCAGGGCCCCCGGCACAGCATCCGGATCCTTGCGGAGGAGCTGTTCCAGGAGGCAGGGTTCAACCCTGTGGTCACCTTTGAATCCAACGATGTGATTCTGGTGGATTCCATGATGCATCAGGCCGTGGGGGCCGGACTGGTATCCCAGGCCCATGTGTTTCCCTGCGAGGAGCTTGTGTACCGGCCCCTGGATCCACCGGTGCACCAGTCCCTGCATATCCGCTATCCCCTGGGCCATGCCCTGACGGAGCCGGAGCGCTATCTGGCAGGGCTTCTTATGCGGGAGCGTCTGTCCGATCCCCGCTACCGGGCCACTCCCCTCAAAGAGGCTGAGAATCTGGTCCGCTTTGCGGATGCAGATATTAATGTAAAGGAAGGAGAACCATCTTCGGTCCCCTGGAAGCACACGGATCTGGAGCTTCGCACCTTCCACCATGCCCCTCCCCAGATCAACTTAAGCACGCCTCTTTTGAAATACATCATTGCCATCGTGGATGAGAAGAGCCTGACAAAGGCGGCTGACAAATTCTATCTGTCACAGCCCGCGCTGTCCCGCTATCTCCACAATGTGGAAGACATGGTCTGCGCAAAGCTGTTTACCAGGGTTCATAACCGGCTCGTCCCCACCAACGCCGGGAAGGTCTTTGTCAACTTCGCCCGCAATATGCTCCAGATCGACGCTGACATGATGGCCCGTATCCAGTCCTACCGGAAGGGCCACGGCGGCAGCCTCTATCTGCAGTGCGACCCTGTTCTGGCCTCCACGGTTCGCAGTCAGGTGGTCGCAGCATTCCGCAGGAAACACCCGGACATGCAGATCCAGGTTGTGGAGAGCTGCCGGCAGGAGGCCCAGGAAGCCCTGTTAAATGCCTCCGCGGATTATGGACTCTATTTCTCCAGCGAGGACGAGCATCCCATTCTGGACAGCCGGATTGTGGCCGAAAGCGAGCTGGTGTACTGTTTTGGGGCGGACCGGCCCGTCTCCCCTATTGTCTCCGGGAAGCTTTCCGCCTGCTCTGTTATGCTGGCGCCTGCGGGGAGCACACTGCGCACGGAGCAGGAACAGGTTATGGAACCCCTTTTTGAGGCTCCTCCCACGGTGGTCTGCGAGGGCCAGCTTCCTGTCCTTCAGGCCCTGGCCGGACTTGGCATCGCGGACACGATTCTGCCGAGAGAACTTCTGCCCCCTGAAGCCGCCGCCAGATGCGCCTCCTTTGACCCGCCCCGGTACTTCTATCTTTTGCGGGTCTATCATCCCGGACGTACCCTTCCTGCCTCTGTGAAGGAGCTTCCCCAGCTTCTGGATCGTACCTTTGGCTCTTATTTTTCTGTATGAGTCTGCGGTCCTGCCGCAGGCAGCAGGGAAACAAAAGGCTGTGTTCTTCTGGAGAACCGGTTCCCCTGAAAAACCAGCCTTTTAAGTACTTGTATGACCCGCAGTGATCACCGCAGCTTCTCCTTATAATCCCGCTCCACTTCCCGCCGCTGATCCTTCCTGGCGATATCCTGCCGCTTGTCATAAAGCTTCTTGCCTCTGGCCAGTCCGATCTCCACCTTCACCAGGCTCCCCTTAAAGTACACCTGCAGAGGCACCAGGGTCAGCCCCTTCTCCCGGATCTTCCCCTCCAGCCTGCCAATCTCCGACCGGTGCATCAGCAGCTTCCGTGACCGCAGAGGATCCTTGTTAAAAATGTTTCCCTTCTCATAAGGGTTTATATGCATGCCATGGACATACACCTCCCCCTTCTCCACCCGGACAAATGCCTCCTTGATGCTGCACTTGCCCATACGGATGGACTTTACCTCTGTGCCGAACAGCTCGATCCCGCACTCGTATTTCTCATCAATGAAATAATCGTGGTACGCCTTCTTGTTGTTGGCTACCAGCTTTACTGACTCCTTCATCCGTTTTGTTCCTCCCAATCAACCTTTATATCTGTTCCCAAATCCTGATAACCGATCAGTCAATCTGAACGGTTACAGAGATTTTCTGAAATTTAACTTTTTCCTTTCTGTTACAAAATACTTCTGGAATTTTGTATTTTCTTTTCCGGCACGATGAATCCAGCCTGCCGCTCACATAAGTGTTCCGGCCGCTTTCGGCCGCTTCTCAGACTTCCTCTCCCCCATCTTCCTTGTCAAAAGAAACATCCGCCGGAACAAAATCAATGGTCCTGGTGAGCCGGTCCGTCCCGGCCACCTCCACAGCGATCTTCTGCCCCAGCTTGTAGATCCTGCCGCTATGCTCTCCACGCAGTTGCATCCTGTCTTCCTCGAACACGTAGAAATCCCCCCGGAGGTCATTGACATGGACCAGCCCCTCGATGGTACTTGGCAGCTCCACATAGAAGCCCCAGTTGGTCACCCCGGAAATGACTCCTTCAAAGATTTCCCCGATACGCTCCGCCATATACTCACATTTTTTCAGCTTCACGGTCTCCCGCTCCGCCTCCTCGGCCCTGCGTTCCGTCTGGGAGCACTGGATGGTCACCCCGGTCAGAATCCGCTCATAATGTCCTGTCCTCTGTTCTGTCAGGCCGCCCCGGAGGTTCTCCTTGATGATCCGGTGGATCTGGAGATCCGGATAACGCCGGATGGGCGAGGTAAAATGGGTATAGTACCGGGCCGCCAGACCGAAATGTCCGCTGCACACCGGCATATATCTGGCCTGCCGCATGGAACGCAGGGTCAGACGGCTGATGAGAGCCTCCTCCTGGGTACCCTCGATCTTTCCCAAAAGCTTTTGCAGCTCCTTGGGATGGACCTCCCCGTCATGGGTGCGGATGGTGTAACCGAAATTGTTGATAAATACTCCCAGCCGCTTCATTTTCTCCGGGTCAGGGTTGTCATGGGTCCGGTATACAAAGGGCACTCCCTGCCAGAAATAGTCCTCCGCCACAGTCTCATTGGCAATAAGCATAAAATCTTCAATGATCCTGGTGGCCACATTCCGGTCATAGGGCCGGATCTCCACCGGCTTTCCCTTCTCATCCAGCAGAATCTTCGTCTCCGGGAAATCGAAATCAATAGAGCCCCGGCTCTTCCTCTTTTCCCGGAGAATATCTGCCAGCTCCTTCATAAGATCAAACATCTCCACAAATTCCTGGTATTCTTCCATGACCTGGGGATCCCGGTCTGTAATGATGGCATTGACCGCTGTGTAGGTCATGCGGCGGTCCACACGGATCACGCTCTCCGTGATCTCATGTCCCATGACCCGCCCCTGGGCGTCGATCTCCATGATACAACTGAGAGCCAGCCGGTCCACCCCGGCATTCAGGGAACAGATCCCGTTGGAGAGCCGGTGGGGAAGCATGGGAATGACCCGGTCCACCAGATAGACACTGGTGCCCCGCTTTAAGGCCTCCTGATCCAGGGGGCTTCCCTCCCTGACATAGTGGGTCACGTCCGCAATGTGGACTCCCAGCCGGTACCCGTCTTTCTCACGGGTAATGGTCACCGCGTCATCCAGATCCTTGGCATCCTCCCCGTCGATGGTCACGGTCTGCCATTCCCGCAGGTCCCGCCGTCCTGCCAGATCCTTTTCCAGGACCTGGTCCGGCATATGTCCTGCCTGCTCCATGACCTCTGGCGGATACTCCTCCGGCAGGCCATAGGCGCGGACGATGGAAAGGATGTCCACGCCGGGATCATTGGCATGTCCCAGGATCTCCGTGACTACACCCTCCGGATTCCTGCGCCCGCTTCCGTAATCTGTGATCCGCACCACCACCTTGTGTCCATTAACCGCCCCCATGTCCTTTCCCTGGGGGATGAAGATATCCCGTCCGATCTTCTGGTTGTCCGGAACCAGGAAGCCGAAACTTTTGTTCTTCTGGAAATACCCCACCAGGGTCTCATTGGCATGCTCCAGAACACGCACTACCTGGGCCTCGGCCCGTTTGCCCTGCTGGACAGCCCCTGCCACGATCTGCACCCGGTCTCCATGCATGGCCTCCCCTGTCTTGTCGGCAGGGATATAGTAATCCCCTTCCTGGCCCTCCACGGTCACGAAGCCGAAGCCCTTGGCATTGCCCGTGAAGATGCCCACCAGGGCAAAGCGCTCTGGCTTCCCATACTTGCCCCGTTTGGAAAGACCGATCTTACCTTCCGCTACCAGCACATCCAGAACCTCTTTCAGCTCCTCCCGCTGCTCCCGCGGTATATCAAGAAACACAGCCAGTTCTTTAAGCTTCATGGGCACAAACGCCGGCTCCTGGACCAGCGCCGCCAGCATCTCCTTTCGCTGCTTCATCAGTTCTTCTGTCATTCTCGTCCCGTCCTTTCTGTAAACCTGCAAAATTCAGCCATTCTTTATTATAGACAGAAAAAGCACTCTTGTTACCAAGAGTGCCTCATCCTACAGTACGTTCAGTATAATCGCAAGTACCATAAATGCAATCGCTGCAAAGGTTGTGAATTTCTCCAGATTGCCTTCCATGGAACGTCCCTTGTTCTTGCCCCAGTAGGTATCAGCCATACCACCGACAGAACCAAGTCCCGCAGACTTACCCTCCTGAAGTAATACGATCACGGTCAGGGCCACGCATATCAGAATAAAGATCACGGATATAATCACTTTCAGCATGTAACTGCACCTCCTAATAGTCAAACACCAATATTCTAGCACAATCTGACAGAAAAGACAAGGTGTTTTTTCTTTCTGTTCGGCCTTTTGTAACAGTTCAGATACCCCTTGGACTGTTACCTGGATGTTACCGTTCATAGGATACCAGTAAACGATAACTACTGGATTTAAATACACCTGACCATTGACCAGACTAGAGTGTGTCTGAAAATTCATTCCCGCCATCTGTACGCCCCACTTTGCGGTATATTTGGGCCAAATTCAGGTTACATAGCCCACTATGCGCCCTTCATTTGGCCCAAATCTCCCACAAACTGTGACGCACATCTGCCAGAAAGCAATTTTCAGACACACTCTAACCCATTATAACAGTTTTTCCTTCCGCCCGATCATCTCATCGATGCGCTCAATATACTGGGCGACCTCCTTCACATTTTCACACCGCTCGATCCGGTTCTCTCCCGGGATCACCCGTTTGGTGCTGGTTCCCGCGCCGCAGCCGATGATGGTCTGTTTCTCCTCCATGATCAGTACATTGTAGATGCAGGCCTTACCCGGCGCCGCGTAGCCTACATTTTCAAAATTCCCAGCCATATTCTTCTGACGGTACAGATAGTATGGCTCCAGCCCCATCTGACGGGCATAGTCTGAGGTTAAGTCGATCATCTCCTGGGTGCCGGTGATCTTTAAGTCCTTGTAGACCTCCTTCATGGTATTGAGTCTGGCCGCCCGCTTGATCGCCAGGGAATGGACGGTCACACTATCCGGCCCCAGTCCGGCGATCTCCTCCATGGTGGCCCGCACATCCTCCAGCCCTTCCTCCGGAAGCCCGATGATCAGATCCATATTGATGTTGTCAAACCCCAGCTCCCTGGCCAGATGAAACTGCTGCCGCACATCCTCCACTGTATGGCGGCGCCCGATTAAGTCCAGGGTCTCCTGCTTCATGGTCTGGGGGTTGATGGAGATCCGGGAAACCCCGTATTCCTTTAAAACCGCCAGCTTCTCCGGGGTGATGCTGTCAGGACGTCCTGCCTCCACTGTGAACTCCCGTACTCCGGAAAAATCAAAAGTGGATTTCAGCTTTCCCAGAAGCCGCTTTAGGTCCTCCGGCGAAAGGGATGTAGGAGTCCCGCCTCCGATGTAGACCGTATCCAGGGTACTGCCCTGCTTCCTGGCCGCCACGTAATTCAGCTCCTTCTCCAGGGCATCCAGGTAAAGCCCTGTCCTGCCTGCCCATTTCCCTATGGGAAAAGAGGTGAAGGAACAATACAGGCAGGTGGTGGGACAGAAAGGAATACCTACATACAGACTGTACCCCTTCTCATAGTCCAGACCGGACAGCAACTCCCGCTCCCGTCTGGCCGTCTGGATACACAGACGGATCTTGTCATCACTGGCAAAATACGTCTCCTTCATATAATGGTAGATTTCCTCCTCTGAAAGGCCCTCCTCCAGCTTCGTCATGGCGATCTTGGCCGGACGGATCCCGGTCAGGCTTCCCCAGGGAAGCTGCCTGCCGGTCATCTCCGCCAGAATCCTGTAAAGCTCCTGCTTGATCCGGTTTTTGGCCACGGAGCGGTCGTCATAGGCCACCTGCACCAGGCGGCTGATGCGGCTTTCCGGCTCTCTGCGGGATACCACCATGGAAAAACCCTGCCGTTCCTCACAGACCGCCCCTTCCATACACACATCCAGCCCCTCCTGCCACTGGTGCACGAAGGTCTCCCCTGGGAAGAATGCCATCAAAAGCTCCCGGATATCCTGCTCATATCCGTTGTCATTTAATATGATCCCGATCATTGTCCTATCCTCTATCCTTCACACAAACCGTGTCACCCTCTTCTTTTCCGGTACACTGCTGCCGGATTATACAGTCTCTCATGCCCTATGGTGGTGGGGTCCCCATGGCCCGGATAGACCATGGTATCCTCCGGCAGTACCAGAAGCTTCTCTGTGATGGAGGCGACGATCTCCTGCATACTGCCGGTAGGAAGATCCGTCCTGCCCAGGGATTCTGCAAACAAGGTATCCCCGCTGATCAGCACGTCCTCCGAGGGGATATAGTAGCACACGGATCCTCTGGTATGGCCCGGCGTCTCAAGAACCTTCCAGGTAAAGCCCGCCAGCTCCAGAGTCTGTCCATCCTGCACCAGATAGTCCGCGCTGATGCTGCTCTCATCTCCGCCCATGGTCCCTGTCAGATTCATGGACGGATCCTGAAGCATCCGGTCCTCCTCCTTTCCCGCATAGATCCCGCAGGAATACTCTTCCTGTATATCCTTCACTGCCAGGATATGGTCAAAATGCCCATGGGTCAGAAGCACCGCCTCCGGGGTTACCCCCAGCTCCTTCAGCTTGCGGACCAGGTACTCCCCATTGTCCGCCGGATCGATGATTACTCCCTTTTTCGTCGTCTCATGATATACCAGATAACAGTTGGTGCTGACCATCCCCAGCACGCAGGTCTTTATCCTGAATCCGCTCTCAGCCATGTCTGTCTCCTCTCTGACAATTCACAACCGCCCAGATATCCCTGAACGGTTACGGCAATTCTGCACAAAAGAAAAATATTACTGCCCGGACATGCACCAGTTTGCGCTTATGGCGCGCTTCCCCTATCGCTGCATGTCCGAACAGTAATTCCGTAATGGGTCTTACCCCGCAGTTCTCTCAATATCCAGCACCCCTTCAATCTGCCTCAGTTTGTCCGTCAGCCGGTTCAGCTCCTCCTTGCCGTGGATATCAAAGGTCATGACGATAGTGGCCTTTCCCTGCTTGCTGGTGCGGACATTCAGGGAAGTGATGTCGATCTGGCGCTCTGTAAATACCTTGGAGATATCCACGAACATACCGATCCGGTTGTTGGCAAAGATCTGGATCTCCGTGGAATAACGTTCCCGGCTGCCATCGATTTCCTGTGCCTGCCATTCTGCGTCAATCAACCGGACCCTCTCTTCCATGGGAAGGTTGATAATATTGATACAGTCGGTTCTGTGGATGGATACGCCCCTTCCGCGGGTGACAAATCCCACAATCTCATCCCCGGGAACCGGGCTGCAGCAGCGGGAAAAACGCACAGCCACATCGTGGATTCCCTTGACCACGATCCCGCTCTTTGACTTCTGGGATACGGGAACCTTGTTGGTCATCTCTTCGATGCCGTCCAGGATATTCTTGTCGGTCACTTCCTTTTTCAGCTTCTTGTCCCGCTCGTCTAACATCTTGTTGATGACCTGGCCTTCCTTCAGACCGCCATGGCCGATGCTGGCCAGCACTGAATCCCAGTCACGGAACGCGTACCGGGACATGACCTTCTCCTGGAATTCTGTCTTGTTGATGTCCGGGAAATTGATCCCTTTGGCCTTGCAGTACCGCTCGATCATCTCCTTGCCCTTTAGGATATTATCTTCCTTCAGTTCGGTCTTGAACCACTGGTTGATCTTGTTGCGGGCCTGGGTACTCTTCACCAGGGTCAGCCAGTCCCGGCTGGGGCCCTTGGAATTCTGGGAGGTGATGACCTCGATCCGGTCTCCATTCTGGATCTTATAATCGATATTCACCAGCTTGCCGTTGACTCTGGCTCCCACCATCTTATTGCCCACGGCACTGTGAACCGCATAAGCGAAATCAATGGTAGTAGAACCGCTGGGAAGGGTCTTCACATCTCCTGTAGGAGTAAAGCAGTACACACTGTCTGAGAACAGATCCAGGTCATTCTTGATCAGACTTAAGAACTCCCTGCCGTCAGAAGCGTCCTTCTGCCACTCCAGGATCTGGCGGAGCCAGGAAAGCTTCGCCTCCTCGTCTCCCGCCGCCACGGTGCCGCTGCCGCTCTCCTTGTATTTCCAGTGGGCGGCAATGCCGTATTCGGCAGTACGGTGCATCTCGTAGGTCCGGATCTGGATCTCAAAGGGCTGTCCGGTGCTGCCGATCAGCGTGGTGTGAAGGGACTGGTACATATTGGGCTTGGGCATGGCAATGTAATCCTTAAAGCGTCCCGGAATCGGCTTATACAGCTCGTGAATCACCCCCAGGGCCGCGTAGCAGTCCTTCACCGTGTCCACGATAATCCGGACCGCAAACAGGTCATAGATCTGATCCAGGGTTTTGTCCTGGTTCACCATCTTCTTATAGATACTGAAGAAATGCTTGACCCGTCCGTCTACCCTGGCATCAAGTCCGGCATCCTTTAGCTGGCCGGATACCTCGTCTACAATTGTCTTGACAAATGCCTCCCTGACTTCCTTGCGCAGGGATATCTTCTCCGCCAGATCACGGTACACATCCGGCTGGAGGTATTTTAAAGAAAGGTCATCAAGCTCTACCTTGATCCTGGAGATACCAAGACGGTGGGCAATGGGCGCATAGATATCCATGGTCTCCCTTGCCTTCTCCCGCTGCTTCTCCGGCTTCATATACTGGAGAGTCCGCATGTTGTGGAGGCGGTCCGCAAGCTTGATTAAAATCACCCGGATGTCCTTTGCCATGGCAAGGAACATCTTGCGCAGGTTCTCTGCCTGGATCTCCACCTTGTCCATGGACCAGGACAGCTGTGTCAGTTTGGTAACTCCGTCCACCAGAAGGGCCACCTCCGCCCCGAACTCCCGCGATACCTCATCCAGGGTCATAACCGTATCCTCCACTACATCATGGAGGATACCGGATACGATGGTCTCCTTATCCAGCTCCAGCTCCGCCAGAATGATCGCAACACAAATAGGGTGGATGATATAGGGCTCACCGGATTTGCGCTTCTGGTCCTGGTGGGCTTCAAAAGCAATCTTATAAGCTTTTTCAATCATGGAAATATCATCAGACGGATGGTACTTCCGGATACTTTTAATCAGGTTCTGATATAATTCCTCCGGGCTGGTAAAATCCGCAGGGGTTTCCAGCTCAATATCCACTTTTTTATCTGTTGGTTTGTTTGCCATAGAAAAAGCCACCTTTTCTGAGCATAGTTATTTCTACATTATAATTATATTTGTCAGAAAATGCAAGAGCAAGTTCATATTGGCAATATCCCGGTAACAGTTCAGGTGTAACAGTTCAGTCACTGTTCACACTTACCCTGATTTTTTTTGAAGTCCTCCTTCACCTGGGCGAGTACTCCAGGCTGTTCGATCAGATCCAGTGCCGCTGCTGCCAGAATCTTCGCTCCATAGAGAACCGCTTCATGGGCTCTGGCACTTTTCCCTGCGTCTATATAATCCTGGGAATGGGATGAAGTCCCCTCAGGTACAAAAGCCACACGGATACAAGCACCCGGAATCTGGTGCATCACGTTGGCAAAATCAGTGGAGCCGGTCTTCCTCCGTGGGGCCTTCCGGTTTGGCACGCCTATAAGCTCTGCCTTCTCCATCAGAAGATCATTGAGACGGATAGCCGGAATCTTCCCTTCAATCCGTTGTCCATAACGGATCCTGGCCTGGGTGCCAGTCATCATGGCCGCGCCTTTTATGATCTGTTCAAACCTGCCCACCAGCTCATCCAGATAGTCGGAATCATAGGACCGGATCCCGAATTCTCCCACTGCCTTGTCTGGCACCACATTGCAGGGGCCTCCGGCATTGACCACTGTATAGTGCATCCGGGTGTCCTCCCGCACATGTTCCCGCATAAACTCGATCCCCTGGAAAGCCAGAAGCAGGGCATCCAGAGCACTTCTGCCGGATTCTGGTTTCAGTGCTGCATGGGCGCTGCGGCCATCATAAGTAACCGTGGCAGATATTTTTGCCATAGACCGGATATCCGTCTGGGTAGCCGGTCCCCCATGCATCATCAGGGCGGTCTCCATGTCCTTTAAGAATCCCTCTTCCATCATGAGAACCTTTCCCCCTTTTCCTTCCTCAGCCGGAGTTCCATAGACTACCAGGGTATAATTCTCTGCCTTGCACAATTCCTTTACGGCTACTGCTGCTCCGGCCACAGACGGCCCCTGAAGCTGGTGACCGCAGGCGTGGCCATCGGGCAGTGCGTCGTACTCGCAGAGAAGCCCGATTCCTGGTTTACCGGTCCCCCGGCTGTATGTGGCCCGGAAAGCGGTAGGCAGGCTTCCCAGCCCCCGCTCCACCGTAAAACCGCACCCCTCCAGGTAATCCTCCAGAAGTGCTGACGCGAACTGTTCTTCAAATGCCAGCTCCGGCCGGTCAAAAATCTGGTCCGACATCCACACCAGCCTTTTTTCCTGCCGCTCTACTGCGGCAGACACTGCTTCCATTCTATTTCTGCCTGTTTCTGTCTGCCCCTGACTCTGTATCCTGCTTTCCTGCCTTTCCATCATACCCTCCATCCTTTCGAATCCATTACCAGTCTGTTTTTTAATTCTTTTACATTCCTGGCTGCTATATGGGACCATAGTGCATCAATTGGGCACCTGCCAGCAAAACACAACCAGTGATTATCCAGATCAGGAACAATTTCCACATAAACTGCATCCACCGGTCATAGGGCACATTGGCCGCTCCGATGATTCCCATCAGGGCTGACGAATGAGGCAGGATATAATTACAGAACCCGTCCCCAAAGGTAAATGCCAGCACTGCCGTCTGGCGGGTAAGTCCAAGCAGGTCTGCCAAAGGTGCCATGATGGGCATAACCGCTGTTGCCTGACCGCTGCCAGATGTAATCACCAGATTCACCAGAATATTAGCGACGAACATGGCCGGTCCAAGAAAAATCCTGGGCACATGAGACAATGTCTGACCTGCGCCATATACAATGGTATCGGTAATATTTCCCGCAGACATGACTCCGGCAATGGCTCCCGCGAGACCAATGAGCAGGGCTGCCCCCAGCATGGATTTGCAGCCATTTACTATCTCAGTGGCAATCTTTGACGGATTCATTGACAGCACAAATCCAATAACTACTGCCAGTACTAGGAACAACGCTGCGTCTTCCTCCAGATCCCAGCCCAACCGGATGTTGCCAAACATGAGAAGCACCAGAGATCCGGCCAGGGCCACCAGCACACCTGCCTTTCTCCAGTCCATGCTGCCAAAGACAGACAGATCCACATCTTTCTCCTCCCGCAAAAGATCCAGGTCGTACACCGGAGAAGCTGCCGGATCCTTTGTGATCCGCTTTACATAATGCACCAGGTACAGATTGGTCACCACCAGAAATACTACAAAACATACGGCCCGGTAACCCAGACCTGAATACAACGGCACTTCACAGACCTTCTGAGCAAGAACCGCCGTATTGATGTTAAGGCCAGCCGTAGAAAAGCCAATAGCGCCTCCCAGCAGGATGATCGCCACACCTGTGATGGAATCCAGCCCAAAGGCCATGGCAATCACCACCATAATAGGGGCAAAAGCAATAAAATGATTCACCGCCTGGGTGCTGCAAATGACGGCAAACAGCGTGGTCATCACCGGAATAAACAGCCATGCCCTATTCCGAAACCGCTTGGAAACAGCCCCCACAGCTACCTGGAGCGCTCCCGACAAGGCAATCATATGAAATGCCGCCCCGGCGAATATGGTCACATACATCAGATTGGCCTTGCTTTTTAATGACTGGATAATATAGTAGGGAATCATGTGAATTCCCACTGGGGACCGTTCCAGCCACTGAAACTGGCCTGGATCCACCACCTTAACCCCCTGGGCATTTTCTACCCGCACATATTTTCCCGCCGGTATGATCCAGGTCATAACCGTGGCAATGAATATAATCCCCACCATAATTACCAGCGCGTGGGGCATTTTAAATTTTTTTCTGTTTTTTCCCATACCTTCCATACCTTATCCCTCCATTATTTATGTTCCAGCCGAACCCGGATTATTCCGTCCTCCCACTCCAGCCAGGTCCCGAATTCCCCGCTGAGCCGGACCAGAGTGTCAAAGATCTGCTGCGCTTCCTTCCCCTGGGCTGGACGGGGAATGGCCTTAAATGCTTTCTCCTCCCTTACTCCCAGAGAAACCGGCAGCAGCTCCAGCTTTACGCAGGACTCCCCCTCCATCTCCACGTAGGGAATCACAGACAGATAATTCTCCCCTGACTGCATTCCCCCATTCCTGGCATGGGAACGCCTCACTGCCAGGGCCCTGGCCGGAGCCGTATCCCAGGGCAGGTGATATTTTTCCATGAAATCCGGGGGCAGCAGCCTTACGGATTCATTCTGGTAAATAAAATTCCCCAGGGAATAGAATACCGGTTTTCCCTTATACATTTCGATTCCCTTCAGCTGATGGGTTCCTCCCCCCAGAATCATACTGGCGCCTGCATCCAGGAATGCATGGGCACTTTCGACGATAAAATCGTCTATAGTTTCCATATTCTCATCCTTCATCTCATGGGAATGTATCATGACCACCACATGCTCCGCCTCCAGCTTCGCGTTGCGGATGACCTCCCTGATCCGCTCCAGGTCTTCCTCCAAAGCAAAGGTGCGTTTTCCCTCAGGCTCTGCCACCATAAACTGCATATCGCGAAACTCAAAAATCCCGTCCTCCGCCTGCAATTTATATCCGGTCTTTAATCGCCGTTTATTCTTTACATTCACCCCAGATACCTCTGCAATCTCCTTAAGCTGTTCCATCCGTTCCCTGGATAATCCGTAGATTTCTTTTCTCCGCAGTGGGTTGATTCCCGGACGCGCAGGCAGGTATGGCCCCTGAACGCCTGCTCTGGCCGTGTCATCGAAGGTGGAAGTTATGGCCACCAGCGCAGCTCTGCCTGCGCCCGTTTCCACCATAGCCGGTGCCGATGCCTTTGCCAGATTTTCCCCCATGCCCGCAAAGCAGATCCCATGGCGTTTCAGCGCCTCCATAGTCTGGAGCATTCCCCCAAAAGAATAATCCAGCATGTGATTATTGGCTGTTCCCAGAAGATTGAACCCCAGCTCTTTTAGATCCTCCAGCACTTCTTCTCCGGCTGTGAGCCATGTCCCCCCTGAAAAAGTAGACGGAAAACAGCTCCCGTCAGTGATCGTGGTCTCCAGGTTTGTGATTTTCACATCCCCCCGGCCCAGAAATTCCCGGATCTGCCTCCTGCCCGGATACTCTCCCGGCAGTCGGTGCATAATCAACGCATCTCCGGCCGCAGTAAAGCTCATACGTGTGCTCACGGTATATTCCTCCTTCATTCCCAGCATTTGATTCCTGATGCTTTTATTGTAACGGAACAAGAAGGGAAAGCACAGTATATTAAAATGAACTGCCGTTCAGAAAAACTGAACAATTATGGATGTTGTATTTCCGGCTGATTTGAATTATAATTCAGAAAAAGAAAACGCTGATTGACAGGCAAAAAAGAAAGGTCCAGGTAGAACAGAATGCCCGATTTAAAAGCTGCCCGCTATATCACAGCCCTTACCCAGTACAAAACCATAAGAAAAACTGCGGAAAGCCTCTATATCTCCCCCTCTGCCCTAAGTATGTACATCCGGCATATTGAAGAAGAGCTTGGCACTCCTCTTTTTCTGAGAGATAAAAAAAACTTCACACCTACAGTTATTGGTGAGAAATATATCCGTCGCTGTTACGAGATTTTAAAAATCGACCAGGAATTTCAAGATGATCTGGAACAGTGGAAGCGACGGGAGCACCACCGCATCTCCATAGGGATCTACCGGAGACGGGGAATCGGCTTTCAGGTTCCCCTCATGAAATCCCTTGAAGAAATGCTGCCAGACATCCAGTTTACCTTTCGGCTGGGTTCCGTCCGGGAGCTGGAGCTGCTGCTGGAGAGCCGCCAAATCGACTATATTCTCATCACCCACCGGCTCCAGAAGCCCGGTTTCAATTACCAGTATATCTGTAGTGACCGACTGCTTCTGGCCTGCCCGCTCTCCTGGGAGCACCGGATGGAGATCGCACCTGACGGTCTCCGGCTTCTGCTTCCCATCGAAAATATCCCGGCAGACCAGATTCTCATGCCCAGCACCTCCCAGAGCATCTACCCCTTTGTGTCCCATTTTCTGGAAACCCACGGCATTCAGGGCCCCCGGCCCGCTCCGGCTTCCAATATGGAAATCCACATGCAGAGCGTATCTGCGGAACTGGGCTGCTGCTTTACCCTGGCCAGCTATATCCCCACCTTCTCCCACATTTCCGGGGTGCTGTTTGCCATCCCAGCCAGTTGTGATGAACCGGTCAGCTGGTCTCTAGCTTCTCTGGATTCCCATCTGGAACCACGACAGCTGTCTATCCTCAAAGCTGCCATCCACAACCAGATTGCGCAGATGATGTAGCGGGTGGGACTAGTACTGCATCCGGCCAGCGTGTCTGAACTGTTACTTCACTTCTGCTATCTGAAGCTTTACGATGGCATTACAGATAGCTGCGGCAATATTGCTGCCGCCCTTTCTCCCTCTGGCAATAATGCAGGGAATTCCGGCTGTCTGGATCAGTTCCTTGGCCTCAATCACATTGACAAAGCCTACCGGGGCGCCGATGATAAAGGCTGGCTCTGCCTTCCCCTCCCGGATCAGCTCATAAAGACGGATCAGGGCAGTAGGGGCATTGCCGATGGCAAAAATGAGGGGGCCTTTAAGAGCGGCCGCATGTTCCATGCTGACGGCTGCCCGGGTAATCCCTCTTGCCTTTGCCTCCCGGGCGGTCTCCTCCTCAGCCATAAAGCAGCGGACGGAGCCTCCCAGCCTTTCCAGGGCCTTCTTGTTGATACCTGCTGCCGCCATATTCGTATCCGTAACAATGGTTGCTCCCTGGGCCAGGGCCTTCCTGGCATGACAGACCGCCTGGTCTGAGAAATACAGATTTTCTGCATAATCAAAATCCGCGGAGGTATGGATACAGCGCTTTACTACTGCCAGCTCCTCCGGTGTCCAGTTCCCATCCGGCATCTCCTGGCCGATTATCTCCATGCTGCGCTTTTCTATATCCTCCGGGCGGATCCATTCAGTGTGTGTAGTCATAAGTTCCCTCCATATCCATACAGATGTACTCCCGGAGCCGTATCAGGTAATTCCAAACTCTTTTGCATATTTGACGGTCCCATGAATATCAGGTGCATCTTCTTTTAGTTTGTAAACCATAAAGTTTTCTCCTGGCACATCAAAAGGCGGTTTTATGCCAAACTGATCTGCCGGCAAGTACCCTGTTCTCGGATAATATTTTTCACTTCCTAATACAATTGAATATTCATAACCTGACTCCCTGGCGATTCTGTGGCCCTCGTTTATTAAAGCAGTTCCTATTCCCTTTCTTTGATATCCGGGCAGAACAGACAAAGGCGCCAATGCCAGAACCACATTGTTCCCAATCTCTGCTTTTGTGAACATGATATGTCCCGCAATCTTTCCGTCTATTTCAGCAACCAGGGATAATTCAGGAATAAATGCATCGCCTTTTCTTAACGCATTTACCAGATCCTGTTCATTGCCATCTGCATGTTCAGCACTGTCAAATGCACTCTTTACTACAGAATATACAATTTCATAATCCTTTTTTTCTTCTTTTCTTATGCGCATATAAGCACCTCATTGAAATTTATTTGGATGAAACAAGGGTTCTGGAAATCATTTTCCCAGCCCCTGCTCCAGGATCCGGTATACCTGCTCCATGTCCAGGGAGCTGCGCACCAGGGCTGCCAGCTTGTCATACTGGCGCTCCTTGTATTCCTTCACGCTCTCCAGATGTTTCCCTGGCCGGATGCCTTTCTTTCTGGCAAGCCGCTCCAGAAGCCGGTCTGTCAGCCACTCATTGTCAAACAGACCATGGAGATAACTTCCAAAGACCAGACCATCCGCAGATTCGAATCCGTCTTCCCTGCCGTCTGCCAGACGGATCGGCGGAAATGCCCCGCAGGAATCCTCACAATCTGCAGACTGCTCTTCCCCGCAGATACCCGGAAAATCCGCAGCAGCCAGGGCTTCCCGGCCGGAACCATCCCCAACAGAAGCCTGCGATGTCCGGCCGGTTCCAATCCTGGTCTTTGCCGGCTCCGTAATCCCCATATGAATCTCGTATCCCTCCAGCTGCCTTCCCCCGCAGCCCGCAAACATCCTGCTGCCCGGCTCCAGGACGCCCATCGCCCGGGTCCGGGTCTTCCGGCCGGTAAATACAGTGCGCACCGGAAGCAGTCCCATGCCGCTTATCCGGCTCCCGGCTGGTCCTTCCACCCCCTCCGGATCCACAAGCTCCTGCCCCAGCATCTGGTAGCCGCCGCAGATTCCGACCAGGGGTACCTGCCCCTCCCGGACCAGACGCAGGATCCGCGGCTCCAGCCCGGATTCCCTGAGCCACCGCAGATCCTCCATAGTATTCTTGGTACCTGGAAGGATCAGAAGATCCGGTCTGCCCAGCTCACCGGCACTTTTCACGTAGTGGAGAAAGACCCCTTCCTTCCGCTCCAGCACATTGAAATCCGTAAAATTGGAGATATGGGGAAGGCGGATCACCGCTACATCCAGCATACTCTCATGTTCCGCGGCGCCCATGACGCCATGCCCCGGCTCCAGCCGCTGCGACAGACTGTCCTCGTCATCCAGATCCACCTGCTCCATGGGGATCACACCGGTAACCGGGATTCCCAGACGTTCCTCGATCATCCTAAGTCCTGGTCTTAAGATCTCCGGATCCCCCCGGAACTTGTTGATCACAAGGCCGCGGATCATGGCCCGCTCCTCCGGCTCCAGCAAAGCCACCGTACCGTACAGAGAAGCGAACACTCCGCCGCGGTCGATATCCCCCACCAGAAGCACCGGCGCCCCCGCAAGCCTTGCCATGCCCATATTGACAATATCATGGTCCCGCAGATTGATCTCCGCAGGACTCCCGGCTCCCTCCAGGACGATGATATCATACTGGTCTGCCAGCCGCGCAAAGGATTCCCGGATCAGGGGAATAAACTGCTGCTTTCTCCGGTAATAGTCCATGGCCTTCCAGCTGCCTGCCACCTCTCCCCGGACAATCACCTGGCTGCCCATCTGACTGGTGGGCTTTAGAAGGATCGGGTTCATGTCTGCCGTTGGTTCCGTCCCGGCGGCCTCCGCCTGCATGGCCTGGGCCCGCCCGATCTCCAGACCGTCCCGGGTGATGTAGGAATTCAGAGCCATATTCTGGGACTTAAAAGGCGCCACCCTGTACCCGTCCTGGCGGAAGATCCGGCACAATGCCGCCGTCAGGAAGCTCTTTCCGGAATTAGACATGGTACCTTGTATCATGATTGTCTTCGCCATCATGCGCCACCTGTTTTTCCCGGTACTGTATCCGGCACCTTCCCCTCCCTGTATCCATGGGTAAAGGCCGCGTCATAAAGCTTTGACCGTTCAAATCTGTCTCCAAGAAACCGCCCTACGGTCACCAGGGCAGTCCGGCGGATCCCGGCTTTCTCTACCTTTTCCGCCAGATCCTCCAATGTCCCGGCAACGATCTGTTCATCTTCCCAGGATGCCTTGTACACCACTGCTGCCGGAGTATCCGCCGGATACCCGCCCTGCCTCAGCCGTTGGCACAGAATGCCGATCTGGCTGACACTTAAGAAAAGGATCATGGTAGCCTGGTGGGCAGCCAGACTTCCAATCTCTTCCAGCTCCGGCACCGGGGTACGCCCCTCCATCCGGGTAAGGATCACCGTCTGGCTGACTCCCGGCAGGGTATATTCCCGTTTCAGGGAAGCGGCGGCCGCCAGAAAGGAGCTGACTCCGGGCACCACATCATATGGGATTCCCAGCTTGTCCAGCTCCGCCATCTGCTCCCGGTGGGCGCCGAAGACAGACGGGTCTCCGGTGTGCACCCGCACCACCTGCTTCCCTGCCTGCACCCCGGCCCGCATTACTTCCACCACCTCCTGCAGCGTCATTTTGGCGCTGTCATAGATCTGTGCCTCCTGTCTGGCACCGGAAAGCACCTGGGGATTCACCAGGGAGCCTGCATAGATGATGATGTCCGCCTCATCGATCAGGCGCCTGCCCTTCACAGTAAGCAGCTCCGGATCACCCGGACCGGCCCCGATAAAATGTATTGTCTTCATATGCGTCTGCTCCTTATCCGATTTTTTGGACATGTATCACTTCTAATCTTCAAACTTCTCATACGCCTCTATATGAATGTCCGAAAATGTCTTATTTTCCTTGTATACCTCATAAGCCATATCCAGCAGCGGGAACAGCATCACTGCACCGGTTCCCTCCCCCAGGGCCAGGTCCCCATAGATCACCGGCTTAAGCCCCAGGCGCCCCAGAGCCTTTTCGCAGGCCGGTTCTTTCCCCATGTGGGATGCCAGGAGATATCCTGTCACCGGAGGACAGAGCTTCTGCGCCAGAAGCGCTGCCGCCAGACAGATCAGCCCGTCCAGCACCACCGGAATCTGGTAAATGGCTCCGCCCAGGAGAAATCCCGTAATTCCCGCAATATCAAATCCGCCCAGGCAGGCCAGCACCTGGAGGGGATCCTCCGGGTCAGGATGGTGGAGGGCAATGGCATCGCGTATAACCGTAATCTTCCGCTCAAGACCTTCCCTTGGAAGTCCGGCCCCCCGCCCAGTCACAGCCTCCACTGACTCTTCCAGCATGACACTGGCAATGGCGCTGGCTGTGGTAGTATTGCCAATCCCCATCTCCCCGGCAGCCAGCAGGTCATATCCCATATCCTGCAGCTCCCCGGCCAGACGGATTCCCTCATGGATGGCAGCCAGAGCCTGCTCCTGGGTCATGGCAGGCTCCCGCCGGATGTTTCCGGTTCCTGGTGCGATCTTACAGTTCCTGACCCCCGGCACCCGGATCTCTCCGGCTACTCCCATATCCACCGGCACCACATCTGCACCAGCCACAGATGCCATACGGTTCACGCTTGCAATCCCCCTGGCGAAATTCTCCGTAACCACAGCCGTGACACTGCTGTCCGTCTGGGTCACCCCTTCGGCAGTGACTCCATTATCCCCGCAGAAAACAGCCACTGCCTTTCTCCCGATTTGCACCTTTGCCGTCCTCTGGACTGCGGCGATCCGGCAGATCATGGTCTCCAACTGCCCCAGGCCCTTAAGGGGCTTTGCAATGTTATCCCACTGTCTGCTGCATTCCAGGGCCGCCTCCCGGCTGGCCGGACGCACCTTTCCGGTCAGACAGGATAGCTGCTGACGATAATATTCTTCCATACTGCTCTTCCTCCCGGCTCTGCAAAATTAAAGCTTATAGCCCCGCGGGGTCACCATTCTGCCGCCAATCACCCTGGTCTGGGAATTCCCGATGAATACGGTGGTAAACATATCCACCTGCATCCTGCCAAGCTCCCCCAGGGTCACCACCTGGACGGACTCACCTTCCCGCCCGATCCGGCCTGCCAGACCGCATATCCGGCTCTCCTCCAGCTCCTCTCCCAGAATCGTACAGGCTCTGGCCAGATAGTCCGCCCGCTTCCTGCTGGAGGGATTGTAGATACAAATGGCAAAATCCGCCATGGCCGCAAGGCGCAGCCGCTTCTCGATCTTCTCCCAGGGCGTCAGAAGGTCACTGAGACTGATCACCGCAAAGTCATGCATCAAAGGCGCTCCCAGAAGCGCGCCGCCGGAAAGGGCCGCCGTCACCCCTGGTACGATCTCCACCTGGCAGTCCGGATACTCCCCGGCCAGCTCCAGGATGAGGCCGGACATGCCATAGACCCCCGCGTCCCCGCTGCACACTACCGCCACCCGCCGTCCCCCGGACGCCTCCGCCAGAGCCATGCGGCAGCGCTCTGCCTCCTGGCGCATAGGGGTGACCAGATATTCTTTATCTGGAAATGTTTCCCTGAGAAGCTCTGCATACACCGTATAACCTGCGATCACATCGCAGGATTCCAGAATCCTTCTGGCCTGCAGGGTCATCTGGTCCGGATCACCTGGTCCGATTCCCACTACATAGAGATCGTTCATATCTGCTCTGTTCCTTTCCTGTTATGCAGTACTGATACTATGCTCCGGCTGCCAGGACCGGATGGCAACCACTGACTGACCCATCCTTTCATGGCCCCATGGCACATTTTAACTGGTCCGGCCTCCCATGGCCGCATGGCACCTACTGGTCGTCTTGTCCCTGCTCCCCCACGATCAGCAGGGAATAATAGCTTGCATCCTCCGGGATCTCATCTGCCGAATGATACACCTTCTCTCCCTGCATCCCGCACCGCTCCACCATCCGGATCTTCTGGCCGGACTCCTTCAGCCAAAGCTTCACCTGGCCGGTATTCTTCCCCATCTTCATGATGACCCTGGTCCCTGGCAGGGAAAGTCCCTCCCTGATCTGCTGGGGCTGGGGCAGGATGTGGAGCTGCTGCGCATCCTCCACCAGACCGGTTCCCAGTCTGGCCGCCGCTGCACAAAAGGAGGGAACCCCATTTACCAGCTCTGCCTCGTAGCCCTGGGCCACCGCCAGCCGGTGAATGTACAGATATGAGGCATAGATCGTCACATCTCCCAGATTCAGAAAGCCTGCCTCATACCCCTTGTCCAGCCAGGGGAAGATCTGTCCGGCCGCCTGCCGGTGGGCCGCGGCACGCTCCGCCTTATTTCTGGTCATGGGAACCGGCACACCGATTACCGTCTTTCTCTCCATCTCCGGAACAGCCTGCCTTGCGATCTGATATGCCACACTGTCCTGGTAGTCCTCCCCCGGCACAAAGATCACCCCGCACTCCCGGATAATCCGGACTGCTTTCAGGGTCAGAAGCTCCGGGTCTCCCGGACCGACCCCGATTCCATATAATTTTCCTGGCATAGGCTCCTCCTTATCAAACATAGTCCGGACATTCCCGGATCATAAAGTTCAGACACTCCTGAACCATTACCCCAGGGTCTTGCGTAAAGCAATATACTCCCAGAATCTCCACGGCAGGCTGCGGCGCCTGATTCTATGAGATTCTGGGAGTACATGACCTCTTTACATACCCTTTTGCCTACTTTCCTTCATAGATAATGGCAGAATCCACCTGGTATCCGGCCAGCTTATCCCGGCCCTTCAGTCCGGCCAGCTCCATGACAAAGCAGATCTTCACCACCTGGCCGCCCAGCTCCTCGATCAGCCGGACGATGGCCTCGGTGGTGCCTCCTGTAGCAATCAGATCATCCACGATCACCACCCGCTGTCCCGGACGGATAGCATCCTTGTGGATCTCGATCTCCGCTGTCCCGTATTCCAGATCATACTTTGCGGAAATGGTCTCCCGGGGAAGTTTCCCTTTCTTGCGGACCGGCACAAAACTCTTGTGCTCCGTATAAGCTACCGGCACGCCGAAGATAAAGCCCCTGGACTCCGGACCTACCACCACATCATAGTCCAGCTCCTTCACCATGTCCCGCAGCTGGTCAATAGCCAGCGCCAGTCCGTCCGCATCCTGCAGGATAGACGTCACATCCCGGAAAATGATCCCCGGCTCCGGGAAATCCGGAATACTCTTTACATAATCTTCCAGCTTTTTCATTCTGCTTACATTCCTTTCATCCTGACACAGACAAACGCCGGCACGACTCCCTGTTCCCGGCCTGTCCATATCCCTTTGTGTTATTTTACAATATCTGCCGTCCAGATGTCAAACAGCCGCAAACCGCTGTGACCGTTCTTTCACAAGCCAGACATTCCTCCTCTACTGACAGATCTTCATCAGGTTGGCCACCTCCGCCTGACATGCCTTCTCCTGGAAAGAGCTGTAGGCATAGAAGCAGTAGCCGGAGACCTCCCCGCATTTCCGTCCGGCCTCCACCTGACGCCGGATAATGTCATTGCGCCGCAGCCATTCCGGTACCGGGTTGTTGTCCTTTGTGCCGGAACCGGTCTTGTACATAGCCAGTCCCAGATACAGCCGCACATTCCCCTGGCTTTTGAGTCTGAGCCAGGTTCTGAGATTGTTATCAAAGGCAAAAGGCGCCTTGCTCCCGTCTGCAAGCTTGTGTTCGAATCCCCAGTAAATCTGGGGCATAATGTAATCCACATACCCCGCATCTGACATCCAGGTATCAATATCCACAAACAGCCGGTTGTCGCTGCGCAGATGATCCACATAGCCTTCCGGGCTGATGCCGAACTGGATCCGGTCATCCACGCTCTTGATGGTGCGGTATACCTCCCTGACCAGGGTGTTCACATTCTCCCTGCGCCAGTCACTGATGGATCCCCTGACCCCGGCTTCCACATATTCCGGCTTATCAAACCACCGGTCCGGATCGTCATTGTCCACTTCCGGGTAAAAGTAATCGTCAAAATGGATCCCGTCCACATCGTAGTGTTCTACGATCTCCCGGACTCCCTTTACAATCAGCTCCCGCACCTGGGGAACAGCCGGATTCAGATAATATTCCCCACCCTGCTTTAAAACCCACCGGTCATTGGCAGTATCTTTGTCTTCCTTCCAGATCCTGGCAGGACTCTGGTCACAGAGCTGCTCCCAGCGGTTCAGATATCCGGTGACACGGAACGGGTTGACCCAGGCATGGAATTCCAGCCCCCGCTCGTGTGCCTTGCTCACAAAATAATCCAGCGGATCATATCCGGGATCCTTCCCCTGGGTTCCGGTGACAAAACGTGACCATGGAAAATATTCCGAAGGATACATAGCATCCGCATCCGGCCGCACATGGACGAACACCGCTGTCATCTTAAGCTCCACACACCGGTCCAGGATCGCATCCACACCGGCCTTAAAGCCCTGCTCCTCTGCAGGCAGCTTCTCCCAGTCCAGATAAGA
>Ga0137309_100755_pt1 | contig 23572 bp, 12 predicted proteins | sample NAcewiD2O_June_FD_97179 | JGI IMG/M metagenome (GOLD analysis project Ga0137309, IMG submission 97179) | Mouse cecal microbial communities from Vienna, Austria - N-Acetylneuraminic amended D2O_June | ecosystem: Host-associated > Mammals > Digestive system > Large intestine > Cecum | place... | reverse complement strand
CATGAAGCGGTGGTCTATGGCGCAAAGATTCTGGCAGGGACTTGTATGGAGCTGCTTGAGAAGCCGGAGCTTCTGGAAGAGATTCGGGAGGAATTCCGGATGGCAAAGAAGCATTCCGGAGCCGTGTAGGGATTGTGCGCCTGACTTTGGCGACGCCCAGGCGGGGAAAATATGGCAAATACCCCGTGGCTTGTTACGTTGCAAATTTGATGTTCCGCCGTAACAGTTCAGGGAGTCTCTGAACTGTTACGCTCCGTCAGCCCGCTGCGGGGTATTTGACTGAACTGTTACGGATAAAATAGAGAAGGGCTGGCCCTCCGGCAGATAAAAACATTACCCCATCCGGACCATACACCCTTTCTTCCAGCAGGCAATGCCGTATTTGAGGATTGTGGTCATCCCGTCCTGGCGCAGCCGCGATTCGTAGCCCAGGTCTTCGATCTGCCGGAGTGCTTTTTCGCATCCGGTCTCCAGATTCTGACTGTCCGGATATTTGACTTCAATGACGATGCCGGTCTGTCCGTCTTCAGTTTCCACCAGAATATCACTGAAACCATCTCCGGATTCCGCATTGGAATCAATATCCCAGTCCTCCCGGTGGCTTAAAAGGCCTAATAGGATACCATGATAAAAGTTTTCTTTTTTCTCTTTCCGTACACTGGTATCCCGGATGCTGATGGTTTTTTGAAGATAATCCCCCAGATACTGTTCAATCATGGCGGCATCGCCTCTGGTGAATGCCTCACAAAATGCATCCAGCTTTGGTGTATCCTTCCGGGCCTCCGTCTGGAACCACTCCAGAATCTGGCTGATGAAGATCTGCCGGATCTCCTGGTTGGGGATCGCCAGAGTATAGACATCCCCATCGGATTCGCCCCGCTGGGTAAGGTATCCTGTGGTGAAAAGCACGCTCCAGAGATTGTCAATATTTTTGTACAGATCCTTATAGGTCAGCTCCTGACAGATTTTTTTGGAAATGCATTCGCCCTCAACCAGCCGTTCAAGCTCCCGTCTGGTTCTGGGGCCTGCCATCCGGAGAAACCTCCGGATGATATCATTTCCGCTGGTGTTAATCCAGAACGCCCTGGGAAGCGCCTCGGGTTCAAAGCGCAGCAGATTCACATAGTTGATCACATCCCAGGGACAGTATACATCGGCATTTCCGAAACGGTAGCCGTCATACCATTCCTTCATCAGGTCATATTTGTCTGTGAGTCCATAGTAATCCAGCATGGACCGGACATCCTGGTCCAGAAAGCCAAAATGTTCATCATAACGGACATCTGTAATGGAAAAAACACTAAAATTGTTCAGGCCGGTGAAAATACTCTCCTTGGCGATCCGCAGACAGCCGGTCAGTACCGCGAAATACACATTGTCATTGGTTTTCAGCACCTGACTCAGGAGACCACGGATCAGGTCGGTCATTTCATCGTAGTAGCCTGACTGCTGGGCCTTGCTTAAGGGTACGTCGTACTCGTCAATCAGGATAATGACCTGCTGTCCAAAGTGCTTTTTAAGAAGCCGCGACAAGGTAAGAAGGCTGCTTTTGATTGCGGCATCGGATATGATTTCTCCCATAAATGCCTGACTGCTGATCCGGGCCAGGTTCTGGTATTGTCTCTTTTCGTCGTCGGAAAGCTGGCTGCTGTCAGAAAGAAAGGGAAAACGCATGGCCTCATTTCCGATGGTGGAACAGAGCATTGTGCGTGCCTCCTGAAACTCCCGGGCTTCGATATCTTTCAGGGTGATGGAGATCACCGGGAAGCGCCCCATATATTTTTCGCAAAGGGCTGCCTCCCGGGATATGTTCAATCCATCAAAAATACCGCTGTCACATCCATATTCGAAAAAAGTTTTCAGCATGTTCATGTTCAGGGATTTCCCGAACCTTCTGGGGCGGGTAAAAAGATTTACCTTGCTCCAGTTATTCAGCAGATCGGTGATCAGACCGGTTTTATCTACATAATAAAATCCTTCCTTGCGGATTGTTTCGAAATGCTCAATACCAATGGGCATTTTTTTGATTTTTTCCATAACTGCACACTCCTTTCACTAAATCAGCTGCGCTGAACCGGATTATATCGGGGGTATCTCCATTGTCAAAATGATTGGCAGCTTCTCAAATCCGGTCTGGCATCTTCCCATAACAGATCGGAGGTATCTGAACTGTTGCATCTTCCCCTCTGTCATGTTCCGGTCTGCAAAAAAGGTGAAATTGTGTCTGCTGTTAATGTTACAGATGCCCACGGAACAAGTTACTTATTAATATCATATCCATAATTCTGAAAAAAGTAAAGAAAAAGCTGTTGGCCGGGGGATGCGCTGAACCAGTAGCCTGAAACTATAAGCCAGCCTTCGTTTCACTGGCCGGAGATTCTGCGTGCCTGCGGTAATTGCCTGGTGACTGTCCGAATTCCTGCTTAAAGAGCCGGGAAAATGCAAGGGCATCCTCAAATCCAAGGGATTCCGCAACAACACCTACAGGCAGCCGTGTGGAACGAAGCAGCACAGATGCTTTTTTCATTTTAAGATCCGTCAGATATTGCTTGGGTGCGACGCCAAAGCGTTCCCGGAAAATACGGGTCATATAGTGGGGATGATATCCCAGATGGGCAGCTACGTCCTTCAGCTTTAGCTTTTTAGGGTAATTCATGTCAAGATAGAACCGGATCTCATCGGCGGCATACCTCTGCCCCCAGTCCTGCTCACGAAAATCAATATCCCCGAACAAAAATGACAGGATCTGCAGCAGGATACTATTGGCTGCAAGAAAGCTGCTGGTGTTATCTCCCTGAAGGTTAAGAATCTTAAAAATCGCAACCTGGTATTTTTCCACTGGCAGGCTGTGGATCACATAGCCTTCTGCAGCCGTCATAATACGAAGCATATATGTCTGGGACTGGATCCCGAGGAAATTGATCCATGCATAAACCCAGGGGTCATCCTGGGAAGCCTCATAGTAGGAAACAGACCCGGCAGGGATTAAAAAAGCGTCTCCGGCGGAAATATCAAAAATATGTTCATTCATATGGAGCCTTCCGCTTCCGGAAAGTACAAAATGGATCAGCTGATAGGGACGCACACGGGGCCCATAGTTTTGTCCGGGGCGGCATTCCTCATAGCCTGCACTGTAAAGGGCAAGATCAGAATTGGATTTATAGAGCAGAGAATGATGATTTTCCTTGTATTCCTTCATAATAGAACACACCTCCTGTGTAAGTATAGCACATAAGGTGTGTTTTTTCCATATTTAGTTTTGAAAATGACATGGAAAAAAGGAGCGGATTATAGTTTAATTATAAGCAGAGGAAGACAACAGACAGATAGCGGGAGGAGGAAGCATGTGTGAAGATTGATAAGAAACAAAGCTATCATCTTGAGCCGCCCCAGGGCCTCATGAACGATCCCAATGGCCTGGTCTGGTTCCGCGGCAGATATTATGTATTTTTCCAGTGGAACCGTTTCAAAAAGGATCATTCCCACAAGGAATGGGGATTCTTCACATCAAAGGATCTGGTAAACTGGGAATTTCACGGCGGCGCGCTGCAGCCCGGGGAACCCTTTGACCAGTCCGGTGTGCATTCCGGCAGCGCACTGGTTATCGACGGGCAATTATGTGTGTTTTATACCGGAAGTGACAAGAGCAGCGGTCACCGCAGGAGCAGCCAGTGTCTGGCAGTCAGTTCAGACGGGCAGCATTTCAGGAAGAAAGGGATCATCATGGAAACTCCGCCTGGTTTCACGGAGCACTTCCGTGATCCGAAAGTTTTCCAGGCTTCGGAAAACCGTTATTTCATGGTAGTCGGCGCGCAGAGGAAGAATGGGAAGGGCGCAGTCGCCCTGTGCCGCTCGGAAGATGGCATACACTGGCGTTACTCCCACATGCTGGCGGCGGCAGAGGACTATGAAATGGTGGAATGTCCGGATCTGTTTTGTCTGGACGGTCAGGATATCCTGCTCTACTGTCTCCAGAAGCGGGACAATGCCCATGACCAGGTGATTTCCGCCCATTCATTCTACCGGATGACCTCCTTTGATCCGGAGACAGGGACAATCCCGGACAAGGATCTGGGGCAGGGCTGTCAGATGTTTGACAGCGGGTTTGACTTTTTTGCGCCCCAGACCTTTGAAGCGCCTGACGGACGCCGCATTCTGTTTGCCTGGATGTCACGGATGGATGACGACCAGGAGCGGGTCTTTGCCGAGGAAGAACCGGGTATCCATTGTCTGACCCTTCCGCGGGAGCTGGCGGTGAGAAACGGAAGGCTCTGCCAGCAGCCGGTCCGGGAGCTGAGCCGGATGCTGGGGGAGGAGATCCGGATTATCTGCGACGGACAGGGACAGTATACTGCGGAGGCAGACACACGGACCTGCCGCCTGTTATTCCGGGCCGCGGATTGTCCCCCAGGGCTGCATTTTGAACTGGGGGAGGCTTCATTACACTGGGACGGAGAGCAGTTTGTCTTTGTCCGGCAGAACTGGGCAGGCAGTGAGGAAATCCGCACATGCTCCCCTGGACGGCTGGACAGCATCGAAATCTGGTCAGATGTATCCAGTCTTGAGATTTTCATAAATGGTGGGGAAGAAACAATGTCCGCCCGTGTCTTTCCCCAGACAAAAGGGCTGCGTATCATCGTGACCGACAAGGAGAAGATCGACTCAAAGGCCATAGAGGATCTGGATAAGGTCAAGGGCTCCTTCTTTAACTCGGGCCAGTACCAGATTATTCTGGGGACCGGACTGGTCAACCGTGTTTATGATGAGGTGGTCAAAATCACCGGAGACCCGGATTCCGGCGCCAAAGGGGAAAAGGAAGCCGCTCCTGTTTACGGCAACAGGCTTCAGCGGGCGATCCGCATGTTTTCAGACGTATTTGTTCCGGTCATCCCGGTGCTGGTGGCCACCGGTCTCTTCATGGGCCTGCGGGGGCTGCTGACCCAGGAAGTGGTACTGAATCTGCTGGGCATGACCCCTGCCGACATACCCCGGGGGCTGCTCATATTTACCCAGGTTCTGACTGACACGGCCTTTGCTTTCCTGCCTGCCCTGGTCTGCTGGTCCACGTTCCGCAACTTTGGGGGAAGCCCGGTTATCGGCATTGTCCTTGGTCTGATGCTGGTCAGTCCCAGCCTGCCAAGCGCCTATGATGTGGGCTCCGGCGCGGCAGAGCCCCTGGTATTCTTTGGATTTCTCAGTGTGTCAGGCTACCAGGGTTCGGTTCTTCCTGCATTTGTGACAAGTATTCTCACCTCGAAATTTGAGAAGTGGCTCCGCCGCCATGTGCCGGATGCCGTGGATCTGATCGTTACCCCCTTTGTCACTCTGCTGGTAGGTTCCGTGCTGGCAATGTTTGTCATAGGGCCGGTGCTTCATATGGTGGAAAGCGGCGTGCTGGTGCTGGTCGAAAATCTGCTGTTCCTTCCCCTTGGAATCGGCGGCCTGCTTTACGGCTGTTTCGGACAGCTGCTGGGAATTTTCGGTATCCACCATATTCTGAATTTCCTTGAGATCAGCATGCTGGCCCAGGATGGCTGGAATTACCTGAATCCCATCGGTACCTGTGGCAATGTGGCCCAGGCCGGCGCGGTTCTGGCAGTTGCCCTGAAGGCTCATTCCCAGAAGACAAAGCAGATCGCCTACCCGTCAGTCTTGTCTGCGCTGCTGGGAATCACAGAACCTGCTGTGTTCGGTGTAAATCTCCGTTTTGTCAGGCCGTTTATCATGGCAATGATCGGCGGCGGTGTGGGCGGCTTCCTGGCTTCGCTGCTGAACCTGCGGGCTACGGGAATGGCAATTACCGGGATACCGGGAACGCTCCTGTATCTTAACGAACAGCTTCCGCTGTATATCCTTGTCAATATTATTGCCTTTATCGTTGCATTTGTCCTGACCTGGTTTGTGGGCTTTAACAAGAATGTGGAGGAACGTGCGTGAATATCTACATAGATGAAGCGGGGCAGAGCGCCAGACTGGACAGCGGTACGGTCAGCTATGTGCTGGAGGTGGTGGACGGGAAATATCTCGTCCACCGGTATTTTGGCCCAAGTCTCCGGCGCTGGCACGGCTGCGGGACGCCAGTTTATTATAAGCGGGCATACAGTACTGCCCATGACTGTTCTGTCCCAAATGTCTCCTTTGACGATTTTCCCTTTGAGTATCCTGCCCGGGGGCGGGGGGATTTCCGTATTCCGTCCCTTCAGGTGCAGAGGCAGGACGGCATAAGCGTTGTGGAGCCATTATTTAAGAGCTGGCGGGTACTGGAGGGCAAGCCGGGGATCCCCGGTCTGCCCTCTGTCTTTCAGGGAGATACAGATGCCGCTACCCTGGAGCTTCCTGCACGTTCTTATGAATTCCTGTCACTGTATGGGACGCATGCAAAGGAAGCGAACCGCAGCCGTTTTGCCCTCCATTCCGGTATCCAGAAGATCGAGAGTGTACGCGGCAGCAGCAGTCCCCAGCACCAGCCGTTTTTTGCGCTGCTTTCACCTGGCACGACCGAGACATCCGGCGAAGTGTACGCCATGCATCTGGTCTACAGCGGCAATTTTCTGGCCCAGGCGGAAGTCGATTCCTTCGGAAATGTGCGGGCCCAGATCGGTATTCATCCGGAGGGATTTGCCTGGAGGCTGGAGCCCGGCGGGCATTTTGCAACTCCGGAGGCCATATTGAATTACGGGGGCAGCGGGCTGAACAGTATGAGCCACGGCTTTCACCGTTTGTACCGGGAGCATCTGATGCCGCGGCATTTTGCAGAGACAATGCGTCCTGTTCTGCTTAATTCGTGGGAGTCCATGTACTATGACGTCAGTATGGATAAGATTGAGACCCAGGCAGCGCTGGCAGCCCGGGCGGGGATGGAATTGTTCGTGCTGGATGACGGCTGGTTCCGCGCGGATAACAGCAGCAGTTCTTCTATGGGAGACTGGCAGTGCAACCTGGAAAAGCTTCCTGGCGGGATCCGGCGGGCAGCCGGTATTGTCCACGGAAAGGGACTGAAATTTGGCTTGTGGTTTGAGCCGGAGGCGGTCTGTAAGAACAGTCTTCTGTACCGGAAGCACCCGGAATGGGTGCTGCATATTCCGGGGTATGAGCCGGTGGAAGGGCGTCATGAGTACCTGCTTGACCTGGGGCGCCAGGAGGTGCAGGACTACCTTGTGGGTGTGCTGGATTCTTACCTGGGCAGCGGTGATGTGGACTACATCAAATGGGACATGAACCGCCCCCTGACCGACGTCTGCTCCCTGGCTCTGGGGCCGGAACAAAAAGGGGAGACTGCCTACCGGTATATCCTTGGGCTTTATGAAGTGCTTCACCGTGTGACCTCTGCATATCCGGGGGTGCTGATTGAAGGCTGTTCCAGCGGCGGGGCGCGTTTTGATCCGGGGATGCTTTATTATGTGGCACAGAACTGGGCCAGTGACAATACGGATGCATTTGACCGGACGGTAATTCAGGATGGATTCAGTCTTTTGTATCCCCCTGTGGCCACAGGCGCCCATGTCAGTATCACGCCAAATCATCAGACCGGAAGATATACACCCCTTGATACCAGGTACCAGATTGCGCGTCTGTTCAATCTGGGGTATGAACTGGATCTGACAAAATGCAGTGAAGAGGAGCTGGAAATGATCGCAGGCCAGATTGCGGAGCATAAGGGGGAAAGAGCATGGATGCAGGGGGGAATCTTCTCCCGGCAGGAGGCCCCGAACCGGAATTATATGGTATGGTCCGTCATGGGGCCTGACCGCAGCCAATGCCAGGTTATGGTCTTCCAGAAATTCTATGACCCTTTATGCTGCCACGGCCGCTTCAGGATACAGTACCTGGATCCTGATACCAGTTATCTGGAAACGGGAAGCGGACAAATATATGGCGGTGAAGAATTGATGCAGATTGGTTTTACGGTGCCGCTGGTGAAGGAGGATTTCCATGCGTTTACATTCCATTTCCGGCGGCTGGACACAGAGAAGATGCCCCCCGTGAATAGTAACCAGTTTAGATCTGGTATATTAAAAAGAGGGTTGAATCCCCCTCCCGATTGTGTTATATTTTAGGCATAAGGAAAATAACCGCCCACAAAGTGGTTAGCCTCCCGGATAAGCGATAAACCTACCTCGACCGGCCAGGTACAAGGTAGGTTTATTTATTTTGGCTTGTTGTTCCTGTCTATGTGGGGCTGTTCCAGAGCTGGTATCTGCCGGCCGGAGAGAAACATGGTTTGGGGAGAGAATACAGCCGGGACTGAGAGGATATGGGGACGATTTCGTGTGCTGTTTCGAGAATAAAGATGAGGCAGAACAGTTCTATGAGAGACTGAAACACAGAATGAAATACTTTGGACTGGAGCTGGAGGAAAGTAAGAGCAGGCTGGCCGAATTCGGCGGGCATGCAGAAGAGAAATGCAGAGCCAGGGGGAGAAAAGCCGGGAGGGAATAGGCATAATAGGGTATGTGCTGCGAAACATGCACAGAATGGAGGCGATGATGGCGAGAACCGTAGGGATTGGGATTCAGAGCTTTGAGAGAGTGGTAACCAATCATTATTTTTATGTGGACAAAACTAATTTTATAAAAGAATGGTGGGAGAGCGGAGATGATGTAACCTTGATCACCCGTCCCAGAAGATTTGGTAAAACCTTGAATATGAATATGGTGGAACGTTTTTTCTCCGTTAAATATAAAGAGCAGGGACAGATATTCGAGAACCTGTCAATATGGAAGGAAGACAGATACCGCAAACTTCAGGGAACCTATCCGGTGATAGCGCTCAGCTTTGCAGATATAAAAGAAACCACCGCTTTCGGAACAAAAAAAAGAATCTGTCAGATTATAGAAGAATTATACAATCAATATGATTTTCTGCCAGACAGCGGCTGCATGAATGAAAAGGAGAAGGAAAGCTTTGGACGGATAACCGTTGACATGAATGACTATGAGGCGGCAGGGGCCTTGAAAATGCTGTCCCTTTATCTTTCGCGTTATTACAAAAAACATGTAATCCTTTTGCTGGATGAATATGATACACCATTTCAGGAGGCTTACCTGTATGGTTACTGGGATGAGCTGGTGGAGTTTGTACGCAGTTTATTTAATTCCACCTTTAAAACCAATCCTTATCTGGAACGGGCTCTCATGACAGGCATTACTAGAATCAGTAAGGAGTCCCTTTTTTCCGATTTAAATAACCCGAGAATCGTCTCTGCCACAACAAACAGCTATGCAGACTCCTTTGGATTCACCTGGGAGGAAGTGGAAGAGGCCCTGAAAGAATATGGATTGGAACATTATAGGCAGGAAGTGAAGGACTGGTATGATGGCTTTCGTTTCGGAGAGAAAAAAGAAATCTATAATCCCTGGTCTTTGTTAAACTATATCAAGGAAAAGCGATTTGCCGCATACTGGGCCAATACCAGCAGTAACAGGCTGGTAAACCGGCTGATACAAAAGGGCAATAAAAATATTAAGATGGTCATGGAAGATCTTTTGAATGGAAAGTCCCTGAAGATCCGGCTGGATGAGCAGGTGGTCTTTGAACAGTTAGAGCATAGGGAAAGTGCGATCTGGAGCTTGTTGCTGGCCAGCGGATATCTGAAGGTAAAGGATCTTCATATAAATACAAAAACTGGGAAAACCACCTATGAGTTGATGCTGACAAACCGTGAGGTCCGCCTGATGTTTGAGGGAATGATAGAAGAATGGTTTTCTGAGTCTGTCCCGGCCTACAATGACTTCATCCGTGCCATGTTCTGTGATGATGTAAAACAAATGAATCTTTATATGAATGAGGTGGCATTGCAGACTTTCAGCTTTTTCGATTCGGGAAATACTCCGTCAAAAACAGAACCGGAACGCTTCTACCATGGTTTTGTACTTGGCCTTATGGTAGACTTGTCAGAACAGTATCTGATCACCTCTAACCGGGAAAGCGGATTTGGAAGATACGATGTGATGCTGGAACCGAAGAGCAGGACAGATAAGGCATTTATTCTGGAATTTAAGGTTTTTGATCCGGATCTTGATGAAAAGACATTGGAAGATACAGCACAGGCTGCATTAAGACAGATTGAAGATAAGGGATATGCGGCATCTTTGACTGGAAAAGGATTTGACTTAAAACAAATCCGGAAATATGGATTTGCTTTCCAGGGCAAGCAGGTTTTGATTCAATCGGAATATAAAAAATGTCTGGGATGAATTCCTGCGGGCTAGAGCGTGTCTGAAAATTCATTCCCGGCATCTGTGCGCCCCACTTCGCGGTACACCGTAGGCGTCCCTTGGGATATTTGGGCCAAATTCAGGTTACATAGCCCACTATGCGCCCTTCATTTGGCCCAAATCTCCCACAAACTGTGACGCACATCTGCCAGAAAGCAATTTTCAGACACGCTCTAGACAGGAAACGTGTCACTGGCACGTTTCCTATATAGTGGGGTATGCAATCCACCAATACTGCCATGCGAATCGTGAAACAAGAGAATGATGATTATACTATAGAACGACAGTATGGGAGAAGGAAAAAAAATGGACAGAACAGCAAAGCAGAAAATCCCTAAAACAAGAGCTTTTATGGCAGCAGTCCTGTCAATCTTTTTGCTTTCAGGCGGTTGTAACTACGGCCCGGATGGAGTGATGAGTCTCCGGCCGGGAGCTTCTGGGGAGGTACTCACAAGCGACAGGATAGAAGATGCTGTGGAAGGCTTTTGGGAAGAGGCTCTGGAAAGTGCAGGCATACAGGTGGCTGATCTGGATCTTACCATTCGGGAGTCTCCTGTGGACACGGACCGTTATGATGTCCGGACAGACCGGATTTATAAGGATGCATTCTTAAAGGCCATCATAGGTCAGACCTCCATCCGGCACCGGGATAAGGAAGGCGCGGTTTCCTATAGAGAACTGCTTCCGGATGGGGAGGGGATGGGAGATGAAGAGTTCCTGCGGGCAGTCCGGAAGTCGGACTATTTCTACCAGGATTTTGACGGCGACGGTCTGCCGGAGCTGATTGTCGACACGGAAGGTCCATGTGTGTTGAAGTATTACCCGGAAGAAGACCAGGTGGAGCTGTATCATCAGAAAGGACCAGGGTGGAGACTGCTGGGGGCAGGACAAATGTATGCCGATCTTTCTGGACCGGTGGATGGGTCTTATATGTATCTTTATCATTATGAGTCTGTGGGCGGAGGGGCAGGCTGTCAGGCGTTTTATTATGGGAGCAGGGCGAGGATTTGCCGGGTAACGATTGATGGGCAGGAGTATGAGTATCCTGTGACAGACGAGGAGACGGCGTCCCAATTGAAGCAGGCCTATATCAGGATGATCAAGGACGCACCCCACCCTGTGTCCTTCGCCGCACTGTTTGGGAACGGAGAAGAGCAGGGAGCTCTCTCTGATAAAACACAACCGCCCCGTTATCTGCTGGAGGAAACTGCCGCACTCCCGGTCAATGAGGAGACCGGGGAAGAATGGGAGATGTACAAATCCATGATGGAAGGCGACTTTTCCCTTGTGGAGGATGAGCGCTGGAGTATCCTCCAGAGCAATTATGAGGATGACCTGGAAAGAGCGGGCGGGAGATGTAACTGGAGTTATCTCCTTATGGACTTTGATCAGGATGGGACAAAAGAGCTGGTGATACGGTGTGACCCAGACAGGGTCAACACGACGGCTTACTTCCACTATAAGGATGGTCACATCACGATGTGGGAGGGAGGTTATATGTCGGCGGATCCGCATTATTATACAGTTCCCCTGAGCAATGGAAGGATTCTGGGCGTAGAATGGTACCAGGACAACAAAACATGGTGGATCAAGAGGCCGGATCAACAACCCTGGGGATTCGGGACGACAAAAGAAAGGCTTTATAGCAAGGGAAGTCTGGAACTTGAGGAAGGGGAGAAGGAATATTGTAAATTTCAGGACTACTATCACGACGGGGAACTTTGCGGTTCTCTTGTGGACCTGCTGCCAGAGGAGTGGGAACAAGTCGAGGATATGGTAGAAGGGCTGCTGGTCCCGGAAAAAGCATGGAAGCCCTGCTCGGTATTCACACCCAAAAAGGAGCGGCCGGAGATACCGGGGATCTAGTACTACAGCGAACTTGACGTCTGCTTTTGTCCAGTTTTCCCCACCCCGCGATCGGTTACCTGCTTTCACCACCCAATAATCAGACAAAATCCCCGTCCTTGCAACAACGGGAGATTGATGGTATAATGTCCACGAAAGCCAAAAGCAGTGCGGAAAAGGACAAACGGAAAGCTGCGTTGTGCTGGCACATAAGCAGCTTTCCGTTTGTCCTTTTCCATAGGGCCGCAAGGCCCGTGAGCGAGCCGGAGGCGAGCGGCACTGCGGCTCATGGAAGCATTGGGAAAGCAAGCGTGGACAAGGCCGCAAGGCCCGTGAGCGAGCCGGAGGCGAGCGGCACTGCGGCCCATGGAAGTATCGGAAAAGTAGCGTAGAGCGAGCTGCAAGGCGAGCGGCACTGCGCCCCGAGAAAGAATGAGGTAACAGATCAGACGGGCGGCAAGAAGATGGCCCGTCTGATCTGTTACAGAATAAGAGGAAGATCATGCCATCAAACAGCGAGTATGCCATTGACGTCCAGAACGTCAGCAAAATATACAGACTATATGACAAACCCATTGACCGTTTAAAGGAGTCCTTAAGCCCGACCCATAAGAATTACCACAAGGATTTCTTCGCCCTGAATGATATCTCCTTCCAGGTAAAGAAGGGAGAGACCGTGGGGATCATCGGGACCAATGGTTCCGGCAAGTCCACGATCTTAAAGATCATCACCGGAGTGCTGACCCCCACTTCTGGTCAGGTCCAGGTGGAGGGGGTGATTTCCGCCCTTCTGGAGCTGGGAGCCGGTTTTAATATGGACTATACCGGGATTGAGAATATCTATATGAACGGAACCATGATGGGATTTTCACGGAAGGAGATGGAGGCAAAGCTGGAGGATATTCTGGAATTTGCAGATATCGGGGATTTCGTGTACCAGCCGGTGAAAACCTACTCCAGCGGTATGTTCGTGCGGCTGGCCTTTGCCCTGGCGATCAATGTGGAGCCGGAGATCCTGATCGTGGATGAGGCATTGTCTGTAGGCGACGTCTTTTTCCAGTCCAAATGCTACCGCCGGATGGAGGAGATCCGCAGGAACGGAACAACCATCCTTATGGTCACCCATGATATGGGCAGTGTGATCAAATACTGCGACCGGGTGGTTCTTCTCAACAAGGGACATTTCGTTGCAGAGGGCGCGCCCGGAAAGATGGTGGATTTATATAAGAAGATTCTGGCTAACCAGATGGATTCTCTTCAGGAAGCGCTGGATGAGATGAATGATTTTTCCGGCGGAATGCTGGAGGCTGGTGAGAACGGTGGGAATGGGACCGGCAGCAGGTCCGGATCCGGGAGAAAAAAGACTGCTGGTGCTGAAAAAGGTAGCGGCGACAATACCAGGGCAGATCGGGAAAGGAATACAAAGACAGATGGTATATCTTCCGGAACCGGCGAAGAGTCCCGGGATGGATCAGGCAGCGTATCCCGGAACCCGGCAGCCTTACAGAAGCGTCCACATCTGATGAAAGACAAGCTGACCATCAACCCCAGCCGCACAGAATACGGAGACGGCCGCGCGGAGATCTATGATCTGGGCCTGTTTGACGAGCATGGGAATCTGACCAACCTTCTGCTGAAGGGGGAATATTTTACCATTAAAGAAAAGATCCGTTTCCATGCCCCTGTCCAGGCGCCGATTTTCACTTATACCATCAAGGACCGGAAGGGCACGGACCTGACAGGAACCAACACCATGTTTGAGGGGGCGGACATCCGTCCCGTGAAGGCGGGAGATGAATACGAGGTTTCTTTCCGGCAGAAGATGACTCTGCAGGGAGGAGAATATCTGCTGTCCATGAGCTGTACCGGTTTCGAGCTTGGGGAGCATACAGTATACCACCGTTTGTATGATATCGCCAGTATCACGGTCATTTCCAATAAGAATACGGTGGGCGTGTATGATATGGAATCAGAGGTTGAAGCCCAAAGACTTGAGAAATGTGAGTGAACATTATTGTAAGGGATAAACTGGAGTACCAGTGGACAGAAACAGGAAATCAACTGAATGCAACCGTTCAGATCGTATCGGAATGGAGGAAACTATGAACGAAGAGATACAAGTTCTGCTGCAGTCCTATGACCGGGACATCCGGCGGATCCTGGAGGGAAATACGCGGCTGGACTATCTGTATGCCCTCTCGGACCAGCGGGAGCTTCTGCTGGAATGGTATGACTTTGACCCGAAGGCAGCGCTTCTCCAGGTGGGGGCTGACTATGGTGCCATGACCGGGCTGTTCAGCTCCAGTGTGGCAAAGGTGACAGTGCTGGATCCGGACGCTCAGGCGCTGGAAACGGTGCGGGTACGGTTCCCGGAGGCGGCTAATGTCGAGTATGTCCGGAGCGGTTTGACGGAATATGCCAGAATATCTGCCCGCAGATATGATTATGTGACTCTGGTGAGTCAGGACGCGGACCTGAATCCGGAGACAGTCCGGGGGGCGAAGAAGCTTCTGAAGCCAGGAGGCGTGCTGATTGCGGCAGTTCCCAATGCCCTGGGTATGAAGTATTTTGCCGGGACACCAGTGGAAGAACACAGTCTGACAAAGGGGCAGATGGAGGAATTATTTGCCGGAAATCTCCGCTTTTTCTATCCCATGCCGGATTACCGGACACCCATCACCATCTACTCGGATGCATATCTCCCCAAAAAGGGGGATCTGACAAGAACCATGTACGCCTACGATTATCCGCGCTACCATGCCATGGATATGGGCGAGCGGTTTGACCTGGTATGCGGGGAGGGGATGTTTGACCAGTATGCCAACTCCTATCTGGTGTTCTGGAGTGAAGACAGGACGAAGCTGTATCCGGCAGAGAACCGGATCTATATTAAGTACAATAAGACCAGGCGGGAGGCGTTCCAGATCCGTACCTGCATTTGCCAGCGGACAGAGATGCCGTCAGAAAAGGGCGTGGAGCCCTGGCCGCAGCACCAGTCCTATTACGTGGAGAAGGCTGCCTTTCACCTGGAAGGAATGGCCCATATCTGGTCCTTTGCGGAAAAGTGCAAGGCCCTGGCAAGCCAGCATAAGCGGCTTAAGCTGGCGGAGCCGTCCTACCGGGAAGACCGGAATGCGGCCTACTTCCCTTATCTGGAGGGAAGAACCTGGGCGGAGAAGCTGGGGGAGGAGATCTCCGGGGGCCAGGCGCCCCTTGCCGCCCTGAAGCGGTCTGTGGATCAGATCTTTGACCTGGCGCCCGGTTCACGGGGGTGGTTCAAGGTGTCGGAGGAATTCACTGAGGTGTTCGGCCGGGGGCTGGAGACGGAGGAGACCGCGGTTCTGACCCAGGATACGGCCTGCCGGGTCACCAATATTGATCTGCTGTTTGAGAATATCCTGGAGACAGAGGAGGGCGCCTTCTGTCTGGATTACGAGTGGGTATATGAGTTTCCGGTTCCGGAGCATTTTGTGGTGTACCGTATCGTGAAATATTTCCATGAGCAGTACAGCAGCCTGATGAAGGGGCTGGATCTGGCGGCGCTTTTGGATGAGTTCGGGATCACCGGGGAGATGGCGGCTGTCTATGGGAAGATGGAGACCAGCTTCCAGGAATATGTCCATGGGGAGAACCAGCAGCTTTATCTTGGCAATTACCTTTTTGCCTCCAGAAGCCAGGGGGAAATGCGCCAGATGGAGAAGGAGCTGGAGCGGGCCAGGGAGCGGATCGAACAGATGAAGATCCACACCCGGGAGAAGGATGCGGCTATCCGGAAGATGACCGAGGTCCAGCGTCTTACCAACAACCATGTGACCAATCTGGAGACCATGATCCGGGATCTGCGACATGAGATCGACGAGATGGGAAAGACCCTGACCTATCTCAACAGCCATGAGGCTCTGCTTTCCAAGGTGCGGCGGCGCCTGGGAGATAAGTTCAACCAGAAGTATCCCCGTGGTTCAGCCCAGCGGAAGCGGCTGGCTTATCAAAAAGAAGCCATCCTTCATCCGGTCCGCAGCCACAGGCTGTACGCCACGGAGGAGGGCCGGAACTTAAAGAAAGGCGACTTCGAGATCGGAGACATTTACCGGCAGCATGGGAAGCTGCATTTTGAGAAGCAGGAAGAGCCTCTGGTGTCGGTGGTGATCCCGGTCTACAACCAGATCGCCTATACCTATGCCTGTCTGGTGTCCATCCTGGAGCATACGAAGGATGTCAGCTATGAGGTTATCATCGCGGATGATGTGTCCACGGATGCCACGGAGCATCTGGCGGAGTTTGCGGAGGGACTTGTCATATGCAGAAATACCACCAACCAGGGTTTCCTGCGCAACTGCAACCAGGCGGCGGGCCATGCCAGGGGCCGGTATGTGATGTTCCTTAACAATGATACCCAGGTAACAGAAGGATGGCTAAGCTCTTTGGTGAACCTGATTGAGTCGGACCCGTCCATCGGTATGGTGGGATCCAAGCTGGTGTATCCTGACGGGCGGCTCCAGGAGGCCGGGGGCATCATCTGGAGCGACGGCTCCGGCTGGAACTATGGGCGGCTGGATGACCCGGACAAGCCGGAGTATAATTATGTGAAGGATGTGGACTATATCTCCGGCGCGGCGATCCTTTTGTCCCGGCAGCTGTGGGAGCAGATCGGCGGCTTTGACGACCGGTATGCGCCGGCCTACTGCGAGGATTCGGATCTGGCCTTTGAGGTGAGAAAGGCCGGATACCGGGTGGTGTACCAGCCCCTTTCCAGGGTGATTCATTTCGAAGGCATTTCCAATGGGACAGATGTCCAGGGGACGGGTCTGAAACGCTACCAGGTGGAGAACGGGGAGAAGCTCAGGAAGAAGTGGAAGGACGAGCTGGCAAAGCAGTGTGAGAATACCGGCAACCCGGATCCGTTCCGGGCCAGGGAGCGGAGTATGGGGAAACGGATCATTCTGGTGGTGGACCATTATGTGCCTACCTATGACCGGGACGCAGGCTCCAAGACCACCTTCCAGTACCTGAAAATGTTCCTGAAAAAGGGATTCGTGGTGAAGTTTCTGGGGGATAATTTCCTCCATGAGGAGCCGTATTCCACCACGCTGCAGCAGATGGGGATCGAGATTCTCTATGGGCCGGAGTACCAGGCGGGGATCTGGGACTGGCTGCGTGACCATGGGGATGATATCGCGGTGGCGTATTTGAACCGGCCCCATATTGCGTCCAAATATGTGGATTATATTCTGGATAATACGGATATCAAGGTCATTTATTACGGGCATGACCTGCATTTCCTCCGGGAAGGCCGGGAGTACCAGCTGACCGGGGACCCGAAGAAGCGGGAGGATTCCGAGTACTGGAAGTCCGTGGAGCTGTCCCTTATGGGCAAGGCGGCGGTGTCCTATTATCCGTCCTATATTGAGCGGGATGCCATCCATGCCATAGACCCGGATATTCCGGTGAAGGATATTACAGCGTATGTGTTTGATACGTTCAAGGATGATATTCCCCAGGATTTTGCCATGCGGGAGGGGATCATGTTCGTGGGCGGCTTCGCCCATCCGCCCAACGCAGACGCAGTGCTGTGGTTTGCAAGGGATATTTATCCCATGATCCGTCAGGGCATGGAGGCTGACGGTCAGGCGCCGCCGGAGTTCTGGGTGGTAGGCTCACGGGTCACGGAGGAGATCCGGGCTCTGGAGCAGCCGGACAATGGCATCCTTGTCAAGGGATTTGTGTCGGATGAGGAGCTGGAGCGGTTGTACGGCGCCTGCCGGCTGGTGGTGGTGCCTTTGCGGTACGGGGCCGGTGTCAAGGGCAAGGTGGTGGAGGCCATCTACAACGGCGCGCCGGTGGTCACCACGTCCATCGGGGCGGAAGGGATTCCCCAGGTGGAGGATGTGCTGGTGATTGAGGATGAGCCGGGGGCCTTTGCGGAGATGGTGGTGAAGCTGTACCAGTCGGAGGATGCCTGCCAGGAACTGAGCAGAAGAACCCAGGAGTATATACGGGAGCATTTTAGTGTGGATGCGGCGTGGAAGGTGATTGAGGGGGATTTCTGTGGGGAGTGAGATTTCCGGATTTGTTTCGGAAGGCAGCGCCTTAGAGCGTGTTTGAAAATTCATTCCCGCCATCTCCACAAGGGACGCCTTCGGTGTGCACGCCCCACTTTGCGGTACACCGTAGGTGTCCCTTGGGATAATTGGCCCAAATTCACTTAATGTAGCCCATTACGCCGCGTTCATTTGGGTCAAATTCAGGCAACATGGCCCGCTCTGCGGACTGTAACCAAATTCCTGGAGATATGTTCTAAAAACTTCACATTGCATTGACAATGTTCGCACAAAAGATTATGCTATAGGTAAATCTATAGGAGGTAAATGATATGGCAAAAACAGCCAATATTAATATCAGGATCGATCCTGAGATAAAATCAAGTGCGGAAAAACTATTTTCCAGTTTTGGGATAACCATTTCGGATGCAATCAATATATTTCTGCGTAAATCCATTATGGATGGCGGGTTGCCTTTTGAAATGAAGCAGCCGCGTTATAATGCTGAAACAGAGGCAGCGATGGATGAGGCAAGGGCCATAATGGATGGCCGGATACAGGCAAAGCGCTATTCTTCCGCACACGCCCTATTTGAGGAATTGGATGCAGGAACGGATGGTGAATCATGTTAGAGTTGGTAACAACCGGGCAGTTTCATAAGGATTATAGACGGGTAAAAAAACGGGGCTATGACATGAAATTGCTGGAAGATGTGATTCATATTCTTCAGGCTGAGCAGCCACTGGCTGCCCAGTACCGGGATCATGGACGGGGACACATTCGGATTTATTCTCGTGATGGAAACGAGCCAGGGTCAGGCTCGCTTGACTTTGGTGGTGTTGTGTGCCGGTTACACATGTCTGGCACTGGCTGAAGCCCAGCTATAGGTATTTGACTTCCCAGACAACAGAGACGGTCCTGACAATGGGGCCGTCTTTTTCTGTCTGGTTAAAAAAATTTGAACCGAATGGCTCCTTTGGGACTCTTATATATAGGTGCACCGATAAAGTATTAAAAGTAGTTGAAACGGAGGTTTTGGCATGGAGGATGTGGAGGTTCTGGTCCGCCGGATGCAGGCGGGGGATATGGATGCATTTGACCAGATCTTTGCCATGTATCAGAGCAGGCTGCTGCGCACGGCCTGGCTGATTTCCGGGAATTATGCGGACAGTGAGGATATTGTCCAGGAAACGTTTGTAAAGTGTTACTGTAACTGTGGAAAGCTGAAAAATCCTGCTGTATTTTCTGCCTGGCTGTACCAGATTCTTACCAGGACTGCGTGGCGTTATGGCAGAAAGCAGAACAGAGAGACCCCGGTGGAACAGTTTTATGATGAGGATATACAGCAGGATCCGGACAGCTCGCCCCTGGAGCAGGTGCTGAAAAAGGAGGTTCAGCAGGATCTCTACAGAAGTATCCTTGCACTGGACCAGAAGCAGCGGACAGTGGTGATTCTGTATTATTTTAATGAATTGTCCACAAAGGAGATTGGCAGGATCACAGGATGCCTGGAGGGCACGGTGAAATCACGGCTTTACACAGCAAGGAAATCGTTGGAGCAGCGTTTGAGAAAGGAGCAGGTCGCATGGATCGAGGAACGTTTGATGCCCTGATGAGACAAACATTAAAAGACCAGGCGGAGAAAGTCTCCATGCCGGAAGCAAGAAAACAGCAGATCTATGAGGCAGTGGCAGAGTGCAGAAAGGTGCCGGCCTGCCAGACACAACCGGACGGTCAGGCAGGCGCATGCTGCCGGAAGGAGGAGCATTCTATGAAAAAATCAGGAAAATGGAAAGTATTGCCGGTGGCGGCAGCATTGTGTATCCTGGGAACCATGGCGGTCATGGCAGCAGGAAAGATCGTGGGCTACAGCAGCTCCCATGACGTGAACCAGCCGGATTTCGCAACTTATGCCGACATGGCCCGGGCAGATGAGGCGGCGGGATTTGCGGTGAAAGTCCCGGAGAAATTCGACAATGGGTTTAGTTTTGACAGAGGCTTCCTGATTGAGGAAAAGGCCCATGACGAAAATGGGGAAATCGTAGATACGTTTCCGGTGGTTTCCGTTTTCTATAAGAAGGGCGGGGAGAGTCTGACCCTGGATATCAAGCAGGTCCGTCCAGAGTGGTCGGAAACCACCACGGGAAATCCCCGCAGTATCCAGTATGGGGATAAGACCCTGGTCTATAGTGAGGATCACTACCGGTTCGTGCCGCCGGATTACCAGATCACAGAGGAAGAGCAGAAGGCAGTGGAAGCAGGGGAACTCTATGTCTCCTATGGTTCCAGCCAGGTGGAGGACAGCATCGTGTGTTTCCTGCAATGGACAGAAGGGGATGTCCAATACATTCTCCTGGGGGATGGCAGTACAGGCCTGGGCATGGATGGAATGGTAGAAGCCGGGAAGCAGATTATTGACAGCCCGGAGCTGTAAACGATATCTTTTCTGGGGCACCTTTTAAGGTGCCCCAGAGCGTGTCTGAAAATTCATTCCCGGCATCTGCACGCCCCACTTTGCGGTATATTTGGGCCAAATTCACTTAACGTAGCCCACTACGCCGCGTTCATTTGGCCCAAATCTCCCACAAACTGTGACGCACATCTGCCAGAAAGCAATTTTCAGACACACTCTAGTACAGCGTTGCACTAATCCCGAAGTAAATAGTGCTTGATATTCGTGTCAGCTGTGCGTCTGCGAAGCGACGGCGTAGTGGGGCCTACGGCTAGCTTCGCAGGCGTGCAGATGGCACGGATAGCGAGTGCTATTTACTCGGGAATTAGTGCAACGATGTACTAGAACTGTATACCAGATCAGATACCCCTTGAACTGTTATTCTGAACCGTTACAATCCCTCCATTATCCTTTAGAAAGCCCTCGACTTTGTGACTCAAATATGATATACTTAAAACGTTATCATGTTGTGCCCCATAGACCGCCATGCCATTGAACAGGGAAAGGATGCCGCAGGCATTTGGAGCGCCGGGCATACCTGTACAGCAATTGTTTCATATTTTCTTTGGGGAGATGCGGGCTATGGAAAAGAGGACAACACATTTTCTGAATATAAGCCTTATTTTGGGGACTCTGTTCTGTATCGTGATATTCGTCAGTCAGACTATCAGCATCAATATTCTGGGGGAAAATACCATCCGGCAGCTGGGTGTCTTTTATATGTCAGGGATCAGTGAGCAGGTATCATCGCATTTTGGAACCACCATTGAACTGCGCTTGTCCCAGGTGGAATCCCTGGTCAATTCGGTTCCGCCGGGGCGCATCACCAATGCGGCTTCCATGCAGGTGGCGCTGGCTTACAATGCCCGTTCCGCCGGGTTCGAATATCTGGCCCTTTATACGGATGACGGGAACTTCCACATGATCTGCGGCTCCCAGGTGACGGCAGATTTCCCGGAGGCCTTACAGCGTTCCATCCAGGGAGGCAGATACAACGTCTCTGCGGGGAAGGATGCGGCTGGGAATCCGGTTGTGCTGATCGGAGTCCCAGCCATTTATCCCATGGGCGACGGCAGCACAAGTGTTGCCCTGGTGGCCGGACTGCCTACCAGCTATCTTCGCGATACGCTGGAGAGCAATATCCAGAGCAGTATCATAAGGTACTGTATCATCCGCACCGACGGCAGCTATGTTCTCCAGAATGACGCCATGGGAGAAGAGAATTATTTTGTCCGGGTGGCCCACCTTTATGAGACATGTAATGGAAAAGAACCTGCCCAGTATGCCCAGGAGCTGCAGGAGGCGCTGGCGGCCGGAAAGGATTACACCAGTGAGGTCCTGCTCTCAGGGGAGCGCTGGAATGTCTATTGTACCAGTCTCCCGAATTCAGAGTGGTATCTGCTTTTAAAGATCTCCTACAATACGCTGGATGAGACCATCAATCTTCTTCAGAAAAAATGGATCTGCATTTCCATGGTGGGCTGCTGCCTGATTATCTGTGCATTGCTTTTGGTTTTTATGGGCTACTTACGCCTGACCAGGCAGCAGATGCAAGCCCTGGACGATGCAAGGAAAACCGCCGAACAGGCACAGCTGTCGGCGGAGCGTTCCAATCGGGCGAAGAATGAGTTTCTCTCCAATATGAGCCATGACATCCGTACGCCCATGAACGGCATTATGGGTATGACTTCTATCGCCATTAGCAGTCTGGACAATCCGCCCCGGGTACATTCCTGTCTGAAACGGATTCATGTATCCAGCCGGCATCTGCTGGGGCTGATTAACGATATGCTGGATATGTCCAAGATCGAGACCGGGAGCCTGACGCTGAATATGGAACCCTTGTCCCTGTGTGAGATCATGCAGAATATTACCACCGTGATCCAGCCGCAGATTCAGGAAAAAAAGCAGAGCTTCAATATCTATCTCCATGATATCTATCATGAAAACGTATGCTCGGACAGGATCCGCTTAAGCCAGATCCTTCTGAATATCCTTGGAAATGCGGTCAAGTTCACCCAGGAAGGCGGCACCATTGAGGCTGACCTGTATGAGGAACCCTCCCCCAGGGGAGAGAAGTATATCCGCTCCCATTTACATATTATTGATAATGGCATCGGCATATCCAAAGAGTTCCAGGGCAAAATATTTGATGCGTTTGCGCGGGAAGACAATACACGGGTGGCCAAAGTGGCTGGGGCCGGGATGGGTATGACTATCACCAAGTATATTGTAGACGCGATGGGCGGCACAATTACCGTGGAAAGTGAGCAGGGGAAAGGCTGCCATTTCCATGTTGTCCTGGATATGGAAATAACAACATCTGGGGAAGAAGAGCTGCGCCTGCCGGCCCGGAATATCCTGGTCATAGATGATGATGAAACCATGGCTGATCTGGCCGTCTCCGTGCTGGAGTCCATCGGGCTGGAGGCCGGCTTTGCAACAGGCCTCAGGCAGGCGTACCGGATGATTGAGGAGCGCCGCGGCAAAAACGAACCATATCACATAATCCTCCTGGACTGGGATATCCGGGGCCAGGATGGGCTTCAGGCTGCAAAAGAACTGTCCGGCCGCTTTGGCCAGGAGCTGCCTGTCATCCTGCTTACTGACGGCGAATGGGTGGAACTGGAGGCTGCAGCCGAAGAAGGCAGCGTCAGCGGCTTCATTTCCAAGCCGCTGTTCCGTTCCGGGCTTTATTACCTTCTGCGCCCGTTCATAGAGACACAGATGCCGCTTCAGGTGCAGGAGGAAGAATCCGGCCCCAGCCTGGAAGGCAGGCGTATCCTGATTGCGGAGGACAACGAACTGAACTGGGAGATCGCCAGTGAACTCCTTGGCGAATCCGGACTGGAAGCTGAGTGGGCGGAGAATGGGCAGATCTGTGTGGAAAAGTTTGACGGCTCCGCACCCGGATGGTATGACGCGATCCTGATGGATCTGCGGATGCCGGTTATGACCGGACTTGAGGCAGCCAGGGCTATCCGGAAGCTGCCGCGGGCAGAAGCGGGGACGATTCCGAT
>Ga0137309_100753_pt1 | contig 23618 bp, 20 predicted proteins | sample NAcewiD2O_June_FD_97179 | JGI IMG/M metagenome (GOLD analysis project Ga0137309, IMG submission 97179) | Mouse cecal microbial communities from Vienna, Austria - N-Acetylneuraminic amended D2O_June | ecosystem: Host-associated > Mammals > Digestive system > Large intestine > Cecum | place... | reverse complement strand
TGTGGTAGAACCGGATAAGGGCGTCCTTCTCCCGGGTGAGGGTGTCGATGCCGCAGGTGTCGTCCGGGGCGACGATGAGGGCCCGGCCCCGGGCGGCGTACTCCCTGGCCAGGGCCACGCCCTCGTTGTACCGCTGGGCCCGGGTGCGGAGCTTGTTTGCGGCGAAGGGATAGCGGTGCTGGATGCGGTCGGCGAAGAAGAGGTCCTTCCCCGGCTCCCGGAGGACGTCCGCCGGGCGGGTGAGGACCACCACCACCTTGTCACAGCCCGCGTCAAAGGCCTTTTGGACGGGCACGGGATCGCTGAGCGCGCCGTCGTAGTAGGGCATCCAGTTCACCTCGTAGGGGTTGCAGACGAAGGGGATGGCGGAGGACGCCTTGCAGATGTCATAGCAGTCCTGCCGGATGTCGGACTTGTCAAAATATTTGGGGCTGCCCGTCAGAGCGTTGGTGGCCACCACCAGGAGCTCCCCCGGATTCTCCTCCAGGGCCGGATAGTCCAGGGGGTTCTCCCCGGTGGAGTTGCTGAGGGTGCTGTACACGTAGTCCAGGTTCACGTAGGAGCGGTTGGTCAGGAGGTTCCGGGCCCCCATATACTCCTTCCGGAAGGCGTACTCGGTATAGAACGTGTAGTTGCGGCCCCGCTGTCCGGCGAGGTAGCTCAGGGCGTTGGCGCTCCCGGCGGAGACGCCCGCCACCAGGTCGAAGTGGATGTCCCGGTCCAGGCAGAAGTCGAACACCCCCGCCGCGTAGACGCCCCGGAAGCCGCCCCCTACGTCGATGATCCCAAGTTTCATTTTTTGATTCCTCCAATGCTGTGCGCGGCGCGTCCGCGCATTTGTTTGGACCATTATAGCAGACTTCCGTGGGGAAAACAAGAAAATTTCAACCCTTCACACCGGGGGCAGAACATTTGACAAGTTCTCCCTCCTTGCGTATAATATGGGTCAGAAAACGCGGTTTTGAAGGAGGAACGCACTGCATGTTCAAGGAATTGGCGAAACGGCTGGGCTTTCTGCCGCCCCAGGACGCCCGCGGCAAGCAGGACCCGGCTGTGGAGTCCCCCGAAGCCCCCGCCCCCCAGGACGCCGGGGAGCCGGAGACGTCCCTGGAGCTGGAGCCCCTGGCCGGGATCGAGGAGCTGGACCCTGCCGCCCTCTTCGCGGAGGAGGGCCCCCGGCCGGAGGAGGACGCTTCGGCCTCGCCCCGGAACGCCCAGGCGGAGTTCGAGGTGGGGGTCCAGCTCTGCCAGATGAAGGAGTACCTCATGGGCCTGGAGGCCCTCACACGGGCCGCAGAGCAGGGCCACGCCCAGGCCCAGTTCCTCTGCGGGTGCATGTACCGGCAGGGCGTGGGCGTGGAGGTGGACGAGCGGCAGGCCCTCACATGGCTGCGCCGCTCCGGCAAGCAGGGGGTTTTGGAGGCCCAGCTGGCCTGCGCGGAGATCTACGAGACCGGGAACGGGGCCAAGCTGAACCTCAAGCAGGCCCTCTACTGGTACGAGCAGGCCGCCAAACAGGGGTCCCTGGCCGCCCAGCTCAAGTGCGGGAACATGTACTACCGGGGCCGCGCCGAGAACCGCAACCCCAAAAAGGCCCGCCGCTGGCTGGAGGCCGCCGCCCAGCAGGGCAGCGAGGAAGCCCGGGACCTGCTGGAGCGGTATTTTTAGGGTCTCCGTCTCTTCCTATAGCAAACCTCAAAAATCACGCCGTCTTATAGGGGCGGATATTATCCGCCCCTACACAGCGCGGACGCACCTCCGGCGGCGCGGACGCAAAATTGATTTCCCCTGTTATGCTGAATTTTACTTGACAACCGGCGGTGAAAGCGAGTATTATAAGAAAAGGATTTTTGTCGGTGGGTACGCAGGGATATCCACCGATTATTTCCGCATCCGGCGTTGCGTCACCGCCGGGTCCGCACACCCCGCCCCAGTCTATTTTTGAGAAGAACGCACATGTAAGGAGGAAAACTATGCCATTGCCGCTGATCGTCGCCATTGCGATCATTTTTGCGGCGGTCGTTTCCTTCCTTCTCGGGTACTTCTACCGGAAAAAGGTTTCGGAAAAAGAGATCTCCAGTGCGGAGGACGAGGCCCGCAGGATCATCAACGAGGCCATCAAGAACTCCGAGAGCAAAAAGCGCGAGGCCCTGCTGGAGGCAAAGGAAGAAATCCTGCAAAGCCGCGCCGAATACGAGAAGGAAGAGAAGAGCCGCCGGGCCGACCTGCAAAAGCAGGAGCGGCGCCTGCAGCAGAAGGAAGAGAACTTAGACCGGAAAACAGAGAACATTGAGCGTAAAGAGGAGGCCCTGGCCCAGAAGCATGCCGACGCCGACCGGGCCCAGGAGGATATCGAGCGCATCAAGCAGAGCCAGACCGAGGAGCTTGAGCGCATCTCCGGCTTCACCGCCGAGGAGGCAAAAAACTACCTCATCTCCCAGGTGGAGAGCCAGGTGACCCACGAGGCCGCCCTCAAGATCAAGGAGATCGAAGCCCGCGCCAGGGAGGAGGCCGACGCCCGCGCCAAGGAGATCGTGGCCACCGCCATCCAGCGCTGTGCCGCCGACCACGCCTCCGAGATCACCGTCAGCGTCGTCCCCCTGCCCAACGACGAGATGAAAGGACGCATCATCGGCCGGGAGGGCCGCAACATCCGCACCATCGAGACCCTCACCGGCGTGGACCTCATCATCGACGACACCCCGGAGGCCATCACCGTCTCCTGCTTCGAGCCCGTGCGCCGGGAGGTGGCCCGGGTGGCCCTGGAGAAGCTCATCGCCGACGGCCGCATCCACCCCACCCACATCGAGGAGATGGTGGAGAAGGCCCGCCGGGAAGTGGACGCCGTCATCAAGAGCGAGGGCGAGCGCGCCGCCCTGGAGACCGGCGTGCGGGGCCTGCACCCGGAGGTCCAGAAGATGCTGGGCCGCCTCCACTACCGCACCAGCTACGGACAGAACGTCCTCCAGCACTCCATCGAGGTCAGCCACATCGCGGGGCTCATGGCCTCGGAGCTGGGATTGGACGTCTACGCCGCCAAGCGGGCCGGTCTGCTCCACGACATCGGCAAGGCCCTGGACCACGAGTACGAGGGCACCCATGTGAATCTGGGCGTGGAGTTCTGCCGGAAGTACAAGGAGAAAGAGGACATCCTCAACGCCATCCAGGCCCACCACGGAGACGTGGAGTGCAAGACCCTGGTGGCCTGCCTGGTCCAGGCGGCGGACGCCGTCTCCGCCGCCCGCCCCGGCGCACGGCGGGAGAATCTGGAGAACTATATCAAGCGCCTGGAGAAGCTGGAGGAGATCACCGGCACCTATCCCGGCGTGGAGAAGAGCTTCGCCATCCAGGCGGGCCGGGAGGTCCGGGTCATGGTCCGGCCCGAGCAGGTCAGCGAGGACCAGATGGTCATCTTGGCCCGGGAACTTGCCAAGCGCATCGAAAGCGAGCTGGAATACCCCGGACAGATCAAGGTCCACGTCATCCGCGAGACCAAGGTGGTCGAGTACGCCAAATAAGACCGGAATGTGACGCCGTTTCGGTCCATACGATAGACGAGAAGGAGCCTCCCCGGCTGGGGAGGCTCCTTTGATACTGACGGCGCGCCCTCACCCTCTCCGGGCGTCCTCCCGGAGGAAGGGGGGCCGCACCTCCTCCGAGAGGAGGAGGGCGTACTTGGAGGGCCTCCGGTAGGCGTTGCCGTGGACCTCCCGGGCGCGGTAGCGGCGCATGGTGTCCAGGGGGAAGGCGGCGAGGTAGATGCCCTCCGCCTCCCCGGCCTCCACGACGAGGGTGTCCCGGGCCTCCACGTCCCCCCGGCGGATCTCGCCGTAGGCCACACCGTCGAAGGCGGTGGAGTGGCCGTTGCAGTCGATGCCGTCGTAGGGGTAGTTGCAGGTGGCAATGCCCACCATGTTCTCAAAGGCCCGCGCGCGGAGCTGGGAGAGGCGGTTCACCTCCATGGGGCAGGCGTTGGGCACCAGGATGACCTCCGCCCCTTGCAGCATCAGCACCCGGGCGCTCTCCGGAAACTCCCGGTCGTAGCAGATCATGGTCCCGATGGCCACGGGGCCGTTTTTCGTGTCCAGCTCCGCCGTATAGAAGCCGTCCCCGGGGGTGAGGCGGCACTCGTCTCCGAAGTCGCAGGTGTGGACCTTGGCATAGGTCAGCACCTCCCGGCCATGGCGGTCGAAGACGGTCACGGTGTTCCGGGGCAGGGGCTCGAACCGCTCCAGGTAGGTGACGGCGACGGCCATGTCCAGTTCCGCCGCAGCATCCCGAAACGCCCGCAAAAAGGGGCCCTCCAGGCCGATGGCCGCCTCCGCCAGAGCCTCCGGAGGCTGTTCCAGGCGGTAGCCGATGTTCCAAACTTCTGGAAACAGGGCCAGGTCCGCCCCCATGGCCTTGGCCCGACGGCAGGCCTCCAGGCCCTTTTGCAGATTGCCCTCCTGGGTCTCCTCCGGCAGGAGCTGGAGCAGGGCCACGCAAAACTCATTCATTGACAGGCGCCTCCTGTCTTTGCAGAAAATGGCGGCGGAGCCACGCGTCGCACCGCTCCACCCACACGCCGCAGGACACGGACAGGCGGTGCATATCCGCCTCGGCGTAGACGGTGTGGTCCGCCAGGGATTGGCCGTGGCGTCCGTGGGGGTAGATGTGGAGCTCACAGGGCACCTCCCGGGCCTCCAGGGCCTTGACCATCAGGAGGGAGTTCTCCACCGGCACCAGGGTGTCGTCGGCGGTGTGCCAGAGGAAGGCGGGGGGCGTCTTCCGGGTCACCCGCTTCTCCAGGGAGACGGTGTCCGCCAGCTCGTCGCAGCGCTCCCCCAGGAGATTGAGGAAGGACTCCCGGTGGCCGTACGGCCCGCTGGTGATGACCGGATAGCACAGCACCATGCCGTCAGGCCGGTAGGCGGGGGATTTCTTCTTCAGGGCGCGGTAGACCTCCGGCTTGTTCCACATGGTCCCCGCGCATCCCGCCAAGTGTCCCCCGGCGGAGAAGCCCAGCACGATCACCTTCTCCGGGTCCACATGGTAGCGCTCACAGTGGACCCGCACATGGTCGATGGCCGCCAGCAGCTGCCTCTGGGGCACCGGCCAGCGCCCCTGGGGCGCGACGTGGTAGCGCAGGACAAAGGCCGCGTAGCCCAGCCCCGCGAACCGCAGCGCCACCGGCTCCGCCTCCCGGTCGGAGATGTGCTCATATCCGCCGCCGGGGCAGATGATGAGGGCGGGCCTCCGCCGGTCCATCCCCAGGGCCGGGAAATTGTCCGGTACATATGCCGTCAGCGGTGCGCCCCCGTCCGCGCCGGGGACCACCAGCTCGATGGTCTCATGGATCATTTCCAGTGCCTCCTTTTTCGGCATCAGTTGCTTTGAATATTCATTCTAATTTAATCGCTACAAAAACCGCATCCTCGGTTTCAAAGTAATCATTCAAATCACTGCTTAATCCACTTGCTTTCCATGCCTGTTCAAATGAAATATCCTCTATATTGCTTAGAATCGTATAGGTAGTGTCCCTTGCGGCATTCCTTAGCCTTCCCGTTATCACGAGCTTATACCGATATGTATGGTCATCCGCTTTCCATGTGCCGTCGCTCATTTCACAATAAGTCTTCAGGACAACTTCTTCCGCATCTTTCATTTGCCCCTCAACATCCTCCGAGGGTGTTTCAATAAACGTATCTACAATGGCGGTCTCCGTATTTTTTGAACAACCAATGGCCGCGAAAAGAAGACTGAATGACAGAATCCTTAGAATCAGCCGTTTCACTGTTTGCTGCCCCCCTTTTTGAGTATAAACCAAGGCGTTACATAGGGATTATTTCACCAAAAGCGCCGCGCCCGTACTGCGGAACGCCACGGTATGACAGCACCCCGGTCCGGCGGCGGCCTCGATCCCCCGGGTGAACATCTCCAGGCGGTCCAGGGGGACGAAGGCCTCCACCGTGCCCGCGAAGCCCCCGCCCTGGATCCGGACCGCCCCCTGGCCGTCCAGGAGCTCCTCCGCCAGGGCCTGGAGCACCCCCAGGGGCTGGAAGCGGGTGTCCTTGTAGTTGGAGGCGTTTTGCAGGTACAGGTAGGAGGACTGCCCCGACTGCCGCACGCAGTGCAGGAAGGCGGGCAGGTCCCCCTGGTCCAGGGCCTCGCACTGGCGCAGGACCCGGCGCTCCTCCTGGAAGAAGTGGTAGGCCCGCAGGGCCGCACGGTCACCGCACTGCTCCCGGACTTGGGGGAGCTTTGCGAAAAATTCCTCCGGCGGGACGTCCCGCAGGACCTCCCGGCCGAAGCAGGCGGCTACTTGGCCCATCTCCCGGGGGATGGCGGCGAAGTCCGCCACCAGGTCCGCGTGGCTGGCCCGGCTGTCCAGGACGCAGAAGGCGTAGCCGTGGGCGGTCAGGTCCAGGGGGAAGCGGCGCAGGGCGGGGGCCTCCGGGTCCCGGAAGTCCACGGCCACCACGCCCCCCAGGGCGCAGGAGAGCTGGTCCAGAGGGCCGCTGGGCTTCTGGAAGTAGACGTTCTCCGCATACTGAGCGGTGCGGGCCACCTGGAGGGGCGTGAGGGCCCCGCCGCAGAAGAGGTGGTTCATGATGGAGGCGGTGAGCACCTCGAAGGCGGCGGAGGAGCTCAGACCGCTGCCCCGCAGGACCCGGGTTGTGGTGTAGGCGTCAAAGCCCCCCACCTGGTAGCCCAGCTGGTGGAGCCGGGCGGCTACGCCCCGGACCAGGCCCATGGAGGTGCCGGTCTCCGGCTCGTGGATGTCCAGGTCCTCCAGGTCCACGATGGCCATGCGGTGGTTCCGGGACTTGATGCGGATAGTGCCGGAGTCGTTGGGCACCACGCAGGCGATGGTGTCCAGGTCCACGGCGGCGGCGAGGCCGTGGCCCCGCTGGTGGTCGGTGTGACTGCCGCCCAGCTCCGCCCGGCCCGGGGCGGAGAAGAGCCAGGTGTCCGCCTCCTCGCCGCAGGGGAAGGTGGACTCGAATTCCCGCATCAGCTCCCCCAGGCGGTCCGCCGCGCTGCGGGCGTCGGCGCCGTAGACCTGGGCCAGCCGGTTGGTGAGCGCGCCGCTGTCCAATGCTTCCAAAAGTTCTCCCCGTCTCATGTTCGTGCCCTCCATGCTGTCATTTTTACGCAGGGAAGTTGACTGCTTGAGCTCGGATACAAATAGAAATGTGTCCTCTATTTTACCATCATCCGGCGGCAGAGCGCAAGGCGGAATTGCAGAAAATCTCCAGAAACTGCGAAATTTCTCCAGGGTGCCGGGAAACGGGAGCAGTTTTTGTGACATTGAACGAAAAAGCCCCCCGCGCCGGTCCGGCGCAGGGGGCAGATAACAGATCAGGGGAGATAATCCAAGGGATTTTTCCGCTCGCCGTCCTTGCGGACCTCGAAGTGGCAGTGGTTGCCGGTGCTCCGGCCGGTACTGCCCATCTCGGCGATGTGCTGGCCCTTGTAGACCTTGTCGCCCACGCTGACCAGGAGGCTGCTGTTGTGGCCGTAGTAGGTGACATAGCCATTCATGTGGTCAATCTGAACCAGGTAGCCGTAGCCGCTCATCCAGCCGGCGTAGACAACCTCGCCGCCGTCCGCGGCCACGATGTTGGTGCCGTAGGAGTTGGCGATATCGATGCCGCTGTGGAAGGAGGAGCCGCCGAAGATGTTGCGGTAGCCGTAGCGGCTGGTGATGGTGCCGCTGGTGGGCCAGCGGAAGGAACCGGTGGGCATCCAGGTGGGGCGCTCCTGGGTGCCGCGGGCCTGGACCTCGGTGACGGGGGCGGAGAGGATGGTCTCGGACTCGATGATGCGCTTGATCTCCTCGGTGCCCTCGTAGGTGACACAGGCGGCGGTGTCGGCCTTGCCGTACTCGCCCTTGGTGATGATCCGGGTGTCGCCGATGTACATGGAGTCGTCATCCACGTACTCGATCTCATAGGGGATGTCGGCCACGTAGTACTCCATCTGTACGGAGCGCACGGTGAGGTAGGGCACAGCGTTGCTGATGAGGAGCTCGTCGCCGATCTGGAGCCTGTCGATGTCATAGCCGGGGTTGAGAGCCAGGAGGTCGCTGTTGGTCATGTTGTTGTCCTGGGCGATGACGCTCCAGACGTCGCCTTTCTCGACGACGTAGGTGACCTCGCCGGCCTTGGTGCTGTTGAGCAGGAGGGCGACTTCGCCCAGGTTGGTGAATTTTTCCACGGGGAGGTCGCACTCGCGGATCTCAATGCCCTCGACGAAGTCGATGGACACGGTGTTCTCGTTGCGGTAGGGGGCGGCGACCTGATTAAGGAGTTCGTCCAAAGCGCCCTCAGTCTGGGTGGCGCCGATGAACTCGCCGCCGACGTAGAGGGCGTAGCCGTGCTCGACCACCCGCAGGGAGTTGCTGAGGGCCTCCTCCAGTTTGGATTCATCCACCACGGCGCTGCGGTAGGCGAGGCCGGTAGAGTAGGAGACCTTGTTGGATTCAAGGGTGTAGTTGCGTCCCAGGACGCTGGAGATGGAGCGCTCCACGGAGTGCTTTGCGGCCTCAGCCTCGGCCTCGGAGGCAACGGTAGCGAGCTCGACGCCGTCGAAGACCACGGTGGTGGCGGTGGTATAGAGGACCTGGTAGACGGCAAAGACGGCGATGGCGAGGCTTGCCGCCAGGAAGAGGGCGGTGTGGGCCAGTTTAGGAGGCGTCATAGTCTCCAGACGGCGGCGGATGGTGAGGGCGGAGAGTTTGGAGCGCAGGGTGCTCCACAGTTCCAGCAGGGTCTGGCGCAGGGCGGGCATGCAGCCGAGGAGCAGGAGTTTGGCCTGCCGGTAGGTGCTGGCGGACTCGGGAAACTGGCGGCGGTCCTGATAGCTGGGCTTTCGCTGGGGGCGGCCCGTCCTGGCGGAGGACTGCTTTGCGGGGGTGTTTTTGCGTCCTTTATGTTCTTGAGCCATAGATTTGATTCCTCCGAACGTACGGTTGGCACAAAGAGTTACAAAATAGTTACAGATGCATTTTACCCTATTTTTCCGGTTTCGTCAACCCCTAGATTTGGTCAAGAGGGGGGTTTTCTCCTTTTTCTACAATTCATAGAGAGTGTTTTTGCGCGAAGGACAGGGGGGATCGTTCTTCCGCTTCCGAATAGAAGCATCTATCCGGGAAACGGAAAAGAAGTTGCAATTTCTCCCACCCCTGTGGTATGATAAAGACGCTTTTACGAATAAAAGGAGGGGGAACTATGCTCTTCGACACCCATGCCCACTACGACGACCCGAAATTCGACGCGGACCGGGACACGGTCCTCGCGTCCCTCCCGGACCAGGGGGTGTCCCTGGTGGTAAACCCTGGGTGCGACCTGCCCAGCTCCCGGACGGCGGCGGCACTCGCGGAGCGCTGGCCCCACGTCTACGCGGCGGCGGGGTACCACCCGGAGAACTGCGCGCCCTGCCGGGAGGAGGACCTGGATGTCCTCCGGGATCTTCTCAAGCGGCCCAAGGCGGTGGCCGTCGGGGAGATCGGCCTGGACTACTACTGGGAGGAGAACCCGCCCCGGGCGTTTCAGCAAAAGGTCTTCCGGGACCAGATGGCCCTGGCGGAGGAGCTGGACCTGCCGGTGATCGTCCACGACCGGGAGGCCCATGCCGACAGCCTGGCGGTGGTCCGGGCGTTCCCCCGGGTGCGGGGGGTGTTCCACTGCTTCTCCGGGAGTGCGGAGATGGCAAGGGAGCTGGTAAAGCTGGGGTGGATGATCTCTTTCACCGGCGTCCTGACCTACAAGAATGCCCGGAGGGCGGTGGAGGCCGCCCAGGCCGTGCCCCTGGAGCGGCTGATGGTAGAGACGGACAGCCCCTATATGGCTCCCGTGCCCCGGCGGGGGGAGCGCTGTGACTCCCGGCTGGTCCGTTACACCTGCGAGAAGCTGGCGGAGATCAAGGGCATCTCCTTCGAGGAGTGCGCCCGGATCACTACGGAGAACGGGAAGCGGTTTTTCCGCATCCCCTGAGAGAGGAGAGGTCCTATGAAGAGCAAACATCCCGCCCTGCACCTGCTGCGGGACTACGGGGTCATCACCCTGGGCTGCGCCATCTACGCGGTGAGCTTCCAGTGGTTCTTTCAGCCCAACAACATCGCCATGGGGGGCTTCACCGGCGTGGGACAGATCTTCAACCGCCTGCTCCCCTTTCTGCCGGTGGGTACCATCGTCATCCTGATGAACGTGCCCCTCTTTATTCTGGGCGTGCGGCGGCAGGGGCTGAAGATTCTGATCTCCTCCCTCTTCGCCACGGTGGTCAGCAACCTGATGATCGACGGCCTGGACGCGGTCTACACCTTCCAGCCCATGGACGAACCCCTTCTCGCCTGCGTCTACGGCGGCGTGACCGTTGGCGCGGCCATGGCCCTGATGCTGACGGTGGGCGCCACCACCGGTGGCACGGAGCTGGCCGCCCGCCTGCTCAAGTACCGCATCCGGCACCTCTCCATCGGGCGGCTGTGCCTCATCATCGACGTGGCGGTGGTCAGCCTCTACAGCCTGGTCTTCCGGCAGGTCAATACCGCCCTCTACGGCATCATCGGCATGTATATCTCCAGCCTCGCCATGGACGCGGTGGTCTACGGCTCCGTGGGCGCCAAGATGGCCTACATCATCAGCGCCCAGAGCGCCGAGATCACCCGCCGCATCCTGGACCTGGAGCTGGGGGTGACGCTCCTGCAAGGCAAGGGCGGCTACCACGGAGACGACAAGCAGGTAATCCTCTGCGCTTTCAAGCCCAGCCAGATTGGCACCATCAAGGCCCTTGTAACAGAGGTGGACCCCAACGCCTTCATCATCGTCTGCGAGGCCCACGAGATCGTGGGGGAGGGGTTCGGGGAGTATACCCCGGACAGCCTGTAATACCGGTATTTCGCCGCTCTTATTAAGATTTATTTAAGCCGTAAGATACTTCTTGACAAGAAGTACTATGAGATATATAGTGTCAGACGAAGGGAGGCATCCATATGCCAGAAGAAAGCCGCCTGCGCTGTCTCAACCGGGACGCCATCAAGTACATCGCCATGGCCACCATGCTCCTCAACCACTTTGCCCACGTCTTCCTGGACCACGGGAGCACCCTGTTTGCCGTCTTCACCGGCATAGGCTACTTCACCGCCCCGGTGATGGTCTATTTCATGGTGGAGGGCTACGGCTACACCCGGTCAAAGAAGAAGTACTTCCTGCGCCTGCTGCTATTCGCCATCCTCTCCGAGATCCCCTATTACTACGCCCTGGGGTTTGGGAACCTCAATATGCTCTTCACCCTCTCCATCTGCTTCTTGATCATCTGTGTACATAAAAATGTGGAGAATCCAGCCCTGCGCACCGGCGCGAAGGTGCTCCTGGTGTTTGCGAGCCTCTTTTGCGACTGGGCTCTGCTGGCCCCCGTCTACACCCTTTTCTTCCTCTGGGCGGAGGGGGACCGGAAAAAGACCGCCATCGCTTACGGGTTCGCAACAGGTATCTTCGCGGCCCTGCTTCTGGCGGAGAGCGTGATGGAGGGGCTGACCGGCCTCTCCCTTGCCGCGCACCTGCTCTACGCCTCCGGCGTGGCGGCGGCAGGGGTGTGCATCGTCTGTTTCTACAACGGAAAGCGCATGGAGCGGGGCAGGACCTTCTCCAAGTGGTTCTTCTACTGCTTCTACCCCGCCCATCTGCTGGTGCTGGGCATCTTGGCAGAGGTCCTGCTATAGCGCACGTGGGCCCCGGGCAGTTTGCCCGGGGCTCTTTTTTACGCTATTTGAGGTCGATGGTCTGCCCGAAGAACTCCACTGCCTTGATCTCCGCCGGGTCGATGATCCGCTCGGGGCGGTAGTAGAAGTACCCCCACTCGCGGCCCGCGGACCCGCCCGACAACTCGGACGCGTCCACCACGGGGATGCGCTCCCCCTTTTTCGTGACCAGGGCCACGCTGTCCGCCCAATCCTCCTCCGTTCTGGGGAGGGTGTCCGCCCAGCCCGACAGCTCGAACCCCAGGGAGATGGGGGACACATAGACGGCCTCCAGGGTCTTGCGGCGGCCTTGGAGCATCACCGGCTGGTCGATCTCATAGGTCACGCCGGGGTCCTCCTCGGGGAGGGTGAACATCGGGAAGTACCACAAGCCGTCGACCACCACCGTCCGCTCGCCGCGTATCGCCTTGTCCCAGTTCTCCGCCGCGCAAAGTCTCCGGAAGATGAGCAGCAGTCTCCTTCCGGACAAGTGGTCGCCGCCGCTCGTAGGGGCCAGGGTGAGGAGCATCGTGATCTTGCCGTCCGTTGGGTCCTCGTCCTCCACCATCTCCCATTTGGGGACCCAGTAGGAGGAGCGGGTGATGTCCCAGTCCTCCTCCCCTCTGAGGACATAGTCGAAACCGGGATAGTAATAATCCCCATCCAGCACCATGCCCTCCGGGGCGGTGTAATCGACGAGGAACTTGGCGCTGTGGCGGTCCACCACCGCCTGCCGGATGAAAAAGGTGCCGATATCCTCGGTGGCGGGGCCGCCCGCCGTACAGCCGGTCCCCACGTACACCAGCTCTCTCGGCTCGGCGGTCAGGTTCACATCCACCGCCGTCTTCCCCAGGAGCGGTTCATCCTTGGGCCCCGCGCCGAAGTGCTCCAGAAACGCCGGGTCCAGCACCGTGGCCACGGCAAGAGCCGCCGCCGCCAAAAGCGCCGCCGCGATGAGGGCGAGCACCGCTGTGCGCTTCCAATCCCGTCTCATAGGCCGTACCTCCCTTTCTTCCTCCCGGAGGAGCTCCGCGAGCATGGCCTCCTCCCGTTCCGGGGAGGGCCTGACCTGGTCGAACATCCGCTTGAGTCTCTCATTCGCCATCGCCGTCAGCCTCCTCCCACAGTTCCTTCAGCCTGCGGCGGGCCCGGTGGAGCCAGGAGCGGACCGTGGCCGGATTGGCCCCCCTGAGCTCCGCCGCCTCGTTTGTGGAGTACCCCTGGTAGTAGTGCAGGTACACCGCCAGCTTCTCCTTCTCCGGCAGGGAGAGGATCAACTCCCACAGCGCCCCGTCCCCGGGTTCCTCCCAGGCAATGTTCTCCAGGGCGGTCTCATCGGCCCGCCGGGTGCGCCACCAGTGCCGCAGTTGGTTTTTGCTCTCGTTGCGGGCGGTGACAATGAGCCACGCCTTCTCGTGCTCCGGGCTCTCGAATGTCCCGCCGTACTCCAGCAGCTTCCGGAACACGGTCTGTACGGCGTCCTCCGCGTCCGGGACGCTCTTCAGGAGCATCAGACAGACCTGATACACCGTGCCCACATGCCGCCGGTAGATGCCGGAAATTTCCTCCGCTGTGCGTCTATCCGCCACGGCCTCACCTCCTCGTCTGTAGAGTATACAATTTTCCGGCGGATTTTGTTGCGGGGGGACGAAAAAAAATTTTGCGGGCCGGGCCCCGGAGCGGAGTTCGCATTCCCCCTTGCCCTTTCCCCCGGCAGGTGGTATGATGGGGGCATCACACGACAGGAGGACCTGATCCATGTTTTTAGAGACTTCCCGCCTCATCCTTCGGAAGTTCCGGGAGGAGGATTTTGCGGATTACGCCGTCTGGCGCGGGGACGAGGAGATCAACCGCCTCATGGGCAACAGCCTCGACGTCCGTCAGACCTTCGACTGGCTCAAGGACCACGAGGAGCGGAGCTACGTTCTGGTGCTCAAGGAGACGGGCCGGGTGATCGGCGATCTGACCGTCTGCACTGTCCCGGCGGACCTTGCGGCGCTGGAGCCCCTGGCGGGGAAGCGGGGGGTGAGCCTGTCCTTCTCCATCTCCCGGGACTTCCGGCGCAGGGGGCTCATGACCGAGGCCCTGGAGGCCGTCATCCGCCGCCTCTTCGAGGAGGAGGGGTTCGACTACATCCAGTGCGGCCACCTCGACGGCAACGACGTTTCCGCAGCCCTCCAGGCCAAGCTGGGGTTCACCCATCTCGTCACCCAGCGCTTCCCCACGGAGCACACGGAGTCCGGGGAGGCGGTCTCCCACGAGAACGTCCTCTTCCGGGCCTCCGAACATCACAGAAAGGATTGATCCGACCATGACAAGACCCCTCATTTGCGTCTCCACGGACAGTACGCTCCGGGAGGGCGACACCATCCGCTCCATCGTCTGTCCCAAGAGCTATCCGGAGGCCGTCGCCGCCGCCGGGGGACTGCCCCTCCTGTGCGGCGAGGTCTGCGCTGAAGACATGGCCGATGCCTGCGACGCCCTGATGCTCAGCGGCGGCTCGGACATCTCCCCATCCTACTTCGGGGAGGAGGTCCTCAACGACACCGTGAAGGTGAACCCCGACAGGGACGCCTACGAGATGGCGCTCGCCCGGGCGTTCCTGGAGCGGCAGAAGCCCATCCTGGCCATCTGCCGGGGATTCCAGATCGTGAACGTGGTCCTGGGCGGGGACCTGTACCAGGACCTGGCGGAGCAGAAGGACCTCCACCACATGGACCGGGCGCTCCGCCACCCGGTGCGGGCCGAGGCGGACTCGGTGCTGGGGCGGCTCTACGGCACGGACTTCCACGTCAACAGCACCCACCACCAGGCGGTGCGGAATCTGGGGGAGGGCCTGCGGCCCACAGCCTGGTCCCCGGAGGGCCTGGTGGAGGCCTATGAGCACACATCCGGCCTCATCTGGGGCACCCAGTTCCACCCCGAGCGCCTGACGGGGCCCTACTGGGACGATCGTACGCCGGATATGAACGCCTATTTCTCCGCCTTTGTCCAGATGGTCCGGGCGGGGGGCGCGGAGTGATACATACCAATGGGGGCAGATGCCGGGACGGCGTCTGCCCCTGCGCTGTCCCGGGCCAAATCTGCAATTCGTCCCCCAGAAACGGCATTTCATCCCCGGAATGTGCGCCGGGGATTTTTTGTGCTATACTCAGGGCATCTCAGAAAAACGGAGGAAAATCTCCCCAAACCGTGGACACTTTCCCACGCCAATTCGTTTTAACAGTAAAGCCTAGAAAGGAGCAACCCCCATGCCTGAAGAAAAAAACAGGGCCCCAAAGCCCAAATACAACCTCTTCCAGATGTCCTGGTGGATGGTCCGCCGGGCGGCGAAGCACTCGATGACCGTCCTGCCCTACGCGGCGGCCCTCATCCTCTGCCAGGTGGCGCTGAACCTCCTGGAGCTCCTGGCCGGACCGGCAGTGATCCGGCAGGTGGAGCAGGGCGCACCCCTGGGGGAGCTGCTGATGACCATCGGCCTTTTCACCGGAGGGCTGATGCTCTGCGCCGGGGGCCGGGACTACTTCGAGCAGAACTCCCTCTTCGGCCGCATCCAGGTGCGCTCCAGCATCAACAACGATCTGCACCTCAAGTTCTGCCGCACCTCCTACCCCAACACCCAGGACCCCGGCTTCCTCGCCCGGGCGGAGAAGGCCAAGAGCACCACCAATAACAACCGCGCCCCCTCCGAATACTTCTGGACCATCCTGGTGGAGCTGCTGCAAAACCTCGTCACCTTCATCCTCTGGCTGGTGCTCCTGAGCGCCCTGAACCCGGCGGTGGTGGCGGTGGTGCTGGTGACGTCGGTCCTGGGCTTTTTCGCCGCCCAGCGGGCAAGCAGCTGGCGCTACCGCCACCGGGAGGAGTCCGACCGGGTGTGGAAGGGCATCTACTACGCCCGGGACCGGATGGTGGACGCAAAGCTGTCCAAGGACGTGCGCATTTTCGGCCTGGCCCCGTGGCTGGAGGAGATCGCCGGAAAGTCGAAGCGCCTCCTCTACGACTTCTACCAGAGAGAGTGCCGCATCTTCATCAAGGCGGACCTCATCGACGTCTTTCTCACCCTGGCCCGCAACGGCGCGGCCTACGCCTGGCTCATCTGGCAGGTGGGGCAGGGGAATCTCAGCGCCGCGTCCTTCCTGCTCTACTTTTCCGCCATCAGCGGCTTTGCCGGGTGGGTCAACGGGATTTTGACCAACTTCACCGTCCTCCGGCAGCAGACCCTGGACCTCTCCCAGGCCCGGGAGTTCCTGGAGGAGAGAGAGCCCTTCCGCTTCGAGGAGGCCCCGGATGTCCCCAGGGACCCCAACCGGCGCTACACCCTGGAGCTCCGGGACGTATCCTTCCGCTACCCCGGCGCGGAGAGCGACACCCTCAGCCATATTAACCTGAAAATCTCCGCCGGGGAGAAATTGGCCATCGTGGGCCTCAACGGCGCGGGGAAGACCACGCTTGTAAAACTCCTCTGCGGCTTCCTGGACCCCACCGGGGGCACGGTGCTCCTCAACGGGCAGGATATCCGGCAGTACAACCGCCGGGACTACTACAAGCTTCTGGGCGCGGTGTTTCAGGACTTCTCCGTCCTGGCCGGGTCCATCACGGAGAACGTCACCCAGCAGACAGAGGGCGCAGCCGGGGTGGACCTGGACCGGGTGCGGCAGTGCCTGGACATGGCGGGTCTTCTGGAGAAGGTGGAGAGCCTGCCCCAGGGCCTGGAGACGAAGCTGGACAAGGACGTATACCTGGAGGCGGAACAGCTCTCCGGCGGGCAGATGCAGCGGCTGATGCTGGCCCGGGCGCTGTACAAGGACGGGGCAGTCCTGGTCCTGGACGAGCCCACCGCCGCCCTGGACCCCATCGCGGAGAGCGACCTCTACCAGCGCTACAGCGGCCTCTCCGCCGGGAAGACCTCCCTCTTCATCAGCCACCGGTTAGCCTCCACCCGCTTCTGCGACCGCATCCTCCTGCTGGAGGGGGCCCATATCGCCGAGAGCGGCACCCACGAGGAGCTCCTGGCCCAAAACGGCCGGTACGCGGAGCTCTTTGAGATTCAGAGCAAGTACTACAAGGAAGGAGCCAGCGAGTATGTCGAAGCAGTCTAAAACGGAGCAGCCCTCCGCGAAGGAGGCCCTGCGCCTCAACTGGCGGGCAGCGAAAATCTGGTGGGAGCTGATGCCCAAAGCCCTCATCTACAAGGCCTGGGGCGCGTTCTTCGAGGCGTCGGCCCCCTATCTGTCCCTCTGGTTCTCCGCCCAGCTCCTGGGGGAGGTGGCCGGGGCGCGGCGCATGGACCGGATGATCCTTCTCGCGGTTCTGGCGGCCCTCAGCGGGGCGGTGTTCATGGGCGCGGCGGCGGTGTTCCGCCGGCTGTACAACGCCGAGGATATGATGGACTCCACCAGCTTCTGGTTCCTCCTGGCCCGGAAGATGCAGTCCATGGACTTCGCCCGCCTGGATGACCCCAAGACCAAGGAACTCTATGACCGCATCGTCCAGGTGGACAACTTCGCCTCCTGGGGCCTGCGCCGGACCTTGGGGGATATCGAAAACGGCCTGCCCATCGTATTCAGGATTCTGGGCGGTGTGATCCTCTCCGTGACCCTCTTCACCCAGCGGGTGCCGGAGGGCAGTGCCCTCGCCTGGCTCAACAGCCCCCTGATGGGGCTGGGCTTTGGGGCGGCACTGCTGGCGGCGGCACTGCTGGCCCCCCTGTTCTTCAGCAAGGCCGAGGCTTACTTCGCCCGCTACTCCGACATGGGCACCGCCTCCAACCGCTTTTTCAGCTTTTTTGGCTACATCGCCTTCAAGGAGCGTTCCCGGGCCCTGGACATCCGCACCTATGCCCAGGACGGGTTCTTTGGCCCTCAGTATCTGAGCAACAACACCTTTGACGAGTCCAGTCAGATCGCCCGCTGGTGCCGGGGCCCCATAGGGCTGGACATTGCGGCGGGCACGGCGGTCACCCGCTCCATCACCGGCATCGCCTACGTGTACGTGTGCCTGAAAGCCTGGGCCGGGGCCTTCGGCGTGGGGCAGATCGCCCAGTACGTGGGGGCCATCACGTCCCTGGCGGGCGGTGTGAGCGAGTTGCTGCGGTCCCTCGCGATCCTGCGGACCAACACGGTGTACCTGCGCACGGTCTTCGAGTTCCTGGACCTGACGAACGACATGTACCAGGGGTCCCTGACCACGGAGAAGCGCTCGGACCGGGAGTACGACGTGGAATTCCGCCACGTGAGCTTCCGCTACCCCGGGAGCGGGAACTGGGCGCTCAAGGACGTGAACCTGAAGTTCAAGGTAGGGGAGCGCCTGGCGGTGGTGGGGCCCAACGGCTCCGGCAAGACTACCATGATAAAGCTCCTCTGCCGGATGTACGACCCCACGGAGGGGGAGATCCTCTTAAACGGCATCAACATCCGCAAATACGACTACGACCAGTATCTCGCCATCTTCTCGGTGGTGTTTCAGGACTTCCAGCTCCTCTCCCAGCCCCTGGGTGAGAACGTGGCGGGAGCCATGGAGTACGACCGCAAGCGCGCCCGGAACGCCCTGGAGACCGCTGGCCTCGCCGGGCGCCTGGAGAGCCTGCCCCAGGGCCTGGACACCTACCTGTACCGGGACTTTGACACCTCCGGCGTGGAGGTCTCCGGGGGCGAGGCCCAGAAGATCGCCATCGCCCGGGCCCTGTACAAGGACGCGCCCTTCATCGTCCTGGATGAGCCCACCGCCGCCCTGGACCCCATCGCCGAGGCCGAGGTCTACGCCGGGTTCGACACCCTCATCGAGGACCGCACCGCCATCTACATCAGCCACCGCCTGTCCTCCTGCAAGTTCTGCGACCGGATCGCGGTGTTTGAAAACGGCTGTGTGGTCCAGTCCGGCACCCACGAGGGCCTCCTGGCTGAGGCGGGAGGCACCTACGAGCGCCTCTGGGAGGCCCAGGCGCAGTACTACACTTAAATCTGCTGACTCCCTATCCAAACCTGGGAGGGCCCGGCGGGGTGGGTTGTCCGCCGGGCCCTTCTGGGGTCTTTATCCGTCCTCCCTGAAACCACCGGTTGCAAACCGCCGCATTTCCTGGTAAAATGGTCGGGACTCAACGCAAGGAGGAAACCATGAAAGAGAAATTGTTTTGCCTTTTGGCAGCATTATCCCTGCTCACCCTGACAGGCTGTGACCTGGGCGTCATTGGCGGCGCGGACGGCCCCACGGCCATCTACACCGCCGGCAGTCCGGACGCGCCGGAGAAGGTCACGCTCCCCGTGGCCCCGGCGGAGCCGGAGGAGACGCCCGCCACTCAGCCGGAGGAGCCCCCCGCCGTCCCCGAGGACCCCGGCACCGCCGCAGGCGCGGAGGATGACGCCCCCTACGAGGACCTCCCAGCCATCGACGAGGACGGGTCCTACAACAGCATGGAGGACGTGTCGCTGTACCTGCACACCTACGACCACCTGCCGGACAACTACATCACCAAGCAGGAGGCCCGGGACCTGGGCTGGTCCGGCGGGTCCGTGGAGCGCTACGCCCCGGGATGCGCCATCGGCGGGGACCGCTTCGGCAACCGGGAGGGCCTGCTCCCCAGCGAGAAGGGCCGGACCTACTATGAGTGCGACATCGACACCATCGGCGAGACCAGCCGGGGGGCCAAGCGGATCATCTTCTCCAGCGACGGCCTCATCTACTACACCGAGGACCACTACGAGAGCTTCACCCTGCTCTACGGGGAGGAATAGCCGTGGAGACGATCTTTCTCGACGCCGCCGCCATGACGGACCGGGAGGCCGCCCACGACCACCTGGCGGCGCGCCTTTGCCTCCCGGCGTACTACGGCAGGAACCTGGACGCCCTCTTCGACCTCCTCTCCACCCGGATAGGGGAGACCCGGCTGGTGGTGCAAAACGCCCCGCTCATCACGGAAAACCTGGGGCCCTACGGCAGGGCCCTGCTGGGCGTCCTGGAGGACGCGGCGGCGGAGAATCCGGGCCTCGCCGTGGAGCTCCGGCAGGGCCCCGTGTAGATTGCACCGGGAAATCCCCGGTGAAAAGTTGAAATCTTGTCAAAATCATGGGTTGAAATGGGCAGGGCGAGGCATTATACTGTATAGGTTGAATTGCCATACTAGCCAAGGAGCTGTAGATACATGAGAAACGAAAAACTGAGAAACGTCGCCATCATCGCCCACGTCGACCACGGCAAGACCACCCTGGTGGACGAGATGCTCAAGCAGGGCGGGGTCTACCGGGAGAACCAGGAGGTGGTGGACCGGGTCATGGACTCCGGCGACCTGGAGCGGGAGCGGGGCATCACCATCCTCGCGAAGAACACCGCCATCCAGTACGGCGACACCAAGATCAACATCGTCGACACCCCCGGCCACGCCGACTTCGGCGGCGAGGTGGAGCGCATCCTCAAGATGGTCAACGGCGTTATCCTCCTGGTGGACGCCGCCGAGGGCCCCATGCCCCAGACCCGCTTCGTGCTGAGCAAGGCCCTGGAGCTGGGCCACCGGGTCATCGTGGTGGTCAACAAGATCGACCGCCCCGACCAGCGCATCCACGAGGTCATCGACGAGTGCCTGGAGCTCCTCATGGACCTGGACGCCACCGACGAGCAGCTGGACAGTCCCATGCTCTTCTGCTCCGCCCGGCAGGGCATCTGCGCCTACCACCCGGAGGACCCCCCCGGCGATCTGAAGCCCCTCTTCGACACCATTTTGAACTATATCCCCGCCCCGGAGGCGGACGTGGACGCCCCCTTCCAGATGCTGGTCAGCTCCATCGACTACAACGAGTTCGTGGGGCGCATCGCCATCGGCCGCATCGAGCGGGGTGCCATCAAGCAGAACCAGGAGATTGCCGTCTGCAACTACCACGACCCCGATGCCCCCGCCAAGAAGGCCAAGGCCGTGAGCATCTATGAGTTCGACGGCCTCTCCCGTAAGCCGGTCACGGAGTCCTCCGCCGGGAACATCATCGCCATGAGCGGCATCGGCGACATCACCATCGGCGACACCATCTGCGCCGCCGCAGCCCCCGAGCCCCTGCCCTTTGTGAAGATCTCCGCCCCCACCATGGAGATGACCTTCTCCATCAACGACTCCCCCTTCTGCGGCCGGGAGGGCAAGTTCGTCACCAGCCGCCAAATTCGCGACCGCCTCTTCCGTGAGACCCTGAAGGACGTGTCCCTCCGGGTGACGGAGATCGAGGGGGCCACCGACGCCTTCAACGTGGCGGGCCGGGGCGAGATGCACCTCTCCATCCTCATCGAGACCATGCGCCGGGAGGGCTATGAGTTCCAGGTCTCCCCGCCCCGTGTGCTCTACCAGGAGATCGCCGGCCAGCGCTGCGAGCCCATTGAGCGTCTGGTGGCGGACGTGCCCGCCGACAGCGTGGGCGCGGTGATCGAGAAGCTGGGGAGCCGCAAGGGCGACCTGGTGGAGATGACCCCCGTGGGCGAGCGGATGAAGCTGGAGTTCCTGGTCCCCGCCCGGGGCCTCTTCGGCTACCGCAACGAGTTCCTCACCGACACCCGGGGCGAGGGCATCATGGCCTCCGTCTTCGACAGCTACGCCCCCTACAAGGGGGACCTGAGTCGCCGGAACACCGGCAGCCTCATCGCCTTCGAGACCGGCGAATCCGTCACCTACGGCCTCTTCAACGCCCAGGAGCGGGGAGCCCTCTTCATCGGCGCGGGGGTGCCCGTGTACGCCGGGATGGTGGTGGGCGTCAGCCCCAAGCAGGAGGATATCACCGTCAACGTCTGCAAGAAGAAGCAGCTGACCAACATGCGGGCCAGCGGCAGTGACGAGGCCCTGCGCCTGGTGCCCTGCCGTCAGCTGAGCCTGGAGCAGAACCTGGAATTTCTCGCCGACGACGAGCTCCTGGAGGTCACCCCCAAGAGCCTGCGCATCCGCAAGCGCATTCTGGACCACGAGAAGCGGATGAAGGCCCTCAAGGGCGGGAAGAAGTAGAACAAAAGACGCAGCAAGCCCCGGGGCATTGGGAATGTCCCGGGGCTTCTGTGTGTCAAAAAAGCGGCTGCGCCGCTTTTTTGAGAAAGGGGGCCGGACCGGGTGCGGTCCGCAAAGCACTTTTTTCACGTACACGCCGCCGGTGGCCAGAGGACAGTCCGGAGACAGGCCCCTCTGGATCGACGGTGGTCACCCCTCCCTGGGCTGGGCGGAGGCTTCGCTCGCCTCCAGCTCCCTGCGGAGCCGGAGAGCCATCAGCGCTGCGGCAGCGGCGGAGAGGACATCCGCTGCCGGCTGTGCGTAGAGGACCCCGCTGAGCCCCTGGAGGGCTGGGAGAATCAGGATCACCGGCACAAAGCAGAGCCCCTGCCGGCAGGCGCCCAAAATGCACCCCTCCACGGCCCTTCCCATGGCGAGGAACAGGAAGGAGTACACCGTATAAAACCCGAAGAGGGAAAAAGACAGGCCGCCGGCCCGCAAAGCGGCAGTGCCGGTGCGTACCATCCCGGCGTCCCCCCGGGTAAAGAGGGACATGATCTGGGGGGCAAAAAGGGCCGCTGTCAGTCCGAAGAGCACACAGAACACGGTGGACCAGAGGACAGCGGTCCGGACGGCCTCCCGCAGGCGGGCGAGCTGCCCCGCCCCATAGCTGAATCCGGCCACCGGCTGGAACCCCTTCAAAAAGCCGAAGACCGCCAGGGCGCCCACGGACAGGACTTTCGTCACCGGCCCCATGGCGGCAAGGGCGGAAGCGCCGTACACCTTCGCCGCGCTGTTGGTCATCCCGATGGAGAGGCTGGCCAGCAGCTGGAAGAGCAGGGTGGGGACCCCGATCTTTAAGATCTCGGCCAGGATTTCCCGGGAAAAACGGCAGGAACGGACGCTGAAAGTGAATGCGCTCCTTTTTTGAACCTTGTATAGATAAACGAGATGCAGCCCAAAAACGCCGTGATAAAGTCGAGCAATATGCAAAAAATCCAAAGATTATAGCCAACAAAAGAAGAAAAAAGTTGGATTTTTCAAAGCAGCCTCCCGTTTCAAAAATTTTACGCACCAGAGATGCAAAATCCGCTATTTATAGACGGAGTAAAGTCGCTATCCGCCATTCCCCCAGAGCTGCCGGCAGAGTCCGGCAGCTCTGGGATTTTGCTTTTCTCCGCCATTGTTACATATGCTTCGTTTGTCTCTCGTTATTTAGTGGTATTGGTGATAGCTTTATCAATGCCTTTTGAGTATACTTGCGTTGCAATCAGAGGAAAGGAGAATACCGAGCGTGAGTATTGGGCGAAACGGAAAGGACAAGCCGCACTGGATAAAGAGAACGCTTCCCTTGCCGCCGCAGGTGAGCCGCCCAAACTTACGAAATTTGAAACCGACAAGGAGAAGCTAAGGCAGACCATACGGAAAGCCCTTGCCGCCGCGACCTCTTTTGAGGACTTCTCCAAGAAACTGTTACAAGAGGGCGTGACCGTCAAGGAGAGCCGGGGAAGATTGAGCTATCTTACGCCGGACAGGACGAAGCCAATCACCGCCCGGAAGCTGGGTGATGATTTTGACCGTGCCGCCGTACTGGAAACACTCACCCAAAACGCACAGAACGCCGCCAGAGCCGCCGAAACGCCACTACACAGACAGGAACACCCCCGCAGCCTAAAAGACCGTTTACAGCGGAATAAAGCCGCCATAAACGCCCCGAAAAATGACGGCGTACAACGCATGGTAGATATAGCCGCCAAGAAAGCCGAGGGCAAAGGGCGGGGATATGAAAAGTGGGCGACCTTGCACAACTTGAAGCAAATGGCGGCGACCATGAGTATTTACGAGGAATCTGGCTTTTCTTCCCCGGAGGAACTGGAAGCCGCCCTTGCCGCCGCCAGTACAGAACTGAACAGCGTCCATGCGGAACTGAAAGCCGTGGAAAGCACT